>Ga0137423_1000285_pt1 | contig 15556 bp, 14 predicted proteins | sample EasRivERMZT600_2_FD_102326 | JGI IMG/M metagenome (GOLD analysis project Ga0137423, IMG submission 102326) | Soil microbial communities from meander-bound floodplain in the East River, Colorado, USA - East River MetaG ERMZT600_2 | ecosystem: Environmental > Terrestrial > Soil > Floodplain ...
ACGCCGCTCGCGGTGCAGGTGGGCATGCTGGTCGTGCATCCCGCACTGCCGGTGAAGACGGGCAAGGAGTTCGTCGCGCTGGCGAAGAAGCGGCCCGGCGAGATTGTCTACGCGTCCGCGGGCAACGGCAGCTACGTGCACCTGTCGATGGCACTCCTGGCGTCCATGATGGATCTCAAGATGATTCACGTGCCGTACAAGGGTGGCGGCCCTGCAAGCATTGCGATGGTCTCGGGAGAAACGCAGGCCATGCTGGCCACGATCGGCTCTCTCTTCAACCACATCAAGGACGGGAAGGTGCGGGCGCTTGGCGTGAGCTCGGACAAGCGGGCGGCGCAGTTTCCGGACGTGCCCGCGATCGGGGAGTTCGTTCCCGGCTACGAGTTCACCGCGTGGGTCGGCACCTTCGCGCCCAAGGGCACGCCGCGCCCGATCATCGACAAGCTCAATGCCGAATTGAAGAAGGCGCTTGCCGATCCGGGCGTCGCTTCCAAGCTCTCCGGCCAGACCCTCGATCCGATGCACATGACGCCCGAGCAATTCGCCTCGCGCCTCAAGTCGGACTACGACAAGTACGAGAAAGTGGTCAGAATCTCGGGAGCGAGGGTGGACTGAGAGCGGGTGATAAATGATGAGCGACAGGTGGTAAGTCACCGGCGGCCTGCGGGCCGCCGCTTTTCTGTACGTCCACAATCCGGAGGGTTTTCCGCCGGATTCACGGGTTGAACCGCGGCACGGACTCCCCCCATAATGGTGGCTGCCTGCGCTGGCCGCCGGCAGCAATTGGAGGGGATCCCATGCAACTGACTATGTCCGTCGCGGCGCTGGTCGCCAGCGTGACCATGCTTGCGCCGGTTGCGGTCTTTGCCCAGGCGTACCCGGCCAAGCCGGTGCGCGTCGTGATCCCATGGCCGCCGGGCGGCTCCAACGACGTCGTCGGCCGCATCGTGTTCCAGAAGCTCTCGGAAGCCATGGGCCAGCAGTTCGTGATCGAGAACCGCGGCGGCGCGGCCGGTTCCATAGGTTCCGACGTCGTGGCGAAGGCGCCGCCCGACGGCCACACGCTGATGGTTCATTCCACGACCCATGTCGGCAACCCGCACATCTACAAGAAGCTGCCGTACGACACGCTGAAGGACTTTACCGGCGTGGCGATCCTGGTCACCCAGCCGGGAGCGCTGACGGTGCACCCGTCCCTGCCGGTGAAGTCGGTCAAGGAGTTCATCGCGCTCGCGAACCGGCGCCCGGCGGAAATTCTGTATTCTTCGTCCGGCAACGGCAGCGCGCCGCATCTCTCCATGGCGCTGTTCATATCGCTGACCGGCGTCAAACTGGTGCATGTGCCGTACAAGGGCGGCGCGCCGCAGGTGACCGCACTGGTGGCGGGGGAGGCCCAGGCGTCGCTTGCCACCGTATCGACCGTAATCGAACACATCCGGGCCGGCCGACTGCGCCCGCTCGGCGTGAACTCCGTCGAACCCGTCAGGGCTTTGCCGGGAATTCCGCCAATTGCCGATTCGGTGCCCGGATACGAAATGAGCCCGTGGATCGGCGTCTTCGCGCCGGCCGGGACGTCCACGGCGATCATCGATCGCCTGCATGCCGAGATCGGGAAGGCGCTGAAGATGCCGGATGTCGAGAAGAACCTTATGAACCAGGCGCTGGAGCCATCCGTGGCCACGACCGGGCAATTCAACGCGCGCCTGCGTGTCGATTACGACAAGTACGGCAAGCTGATCAGGGACGCAGGGGTCAAGATCGAGTGATGCAGTGACGATGTGTCGAACACATGAACGAGGAGGGGCAGTGAACGCATATACAGAGGAAAAGCCGGCGAAGCGCAGGGCGTGGAGGATCGGGGTCATCCTTCATCCTTCATCCTTCATTCTTTGCTGCGCGCTCGCGATGGGAACTGCGAGCGCGCAGACGTACCCGGCAAGAACGGTGCGCGTGATCGTTCCGTGGCCGCCGGGAGGCGCCAACGACGTCGTCGCGCGCATTGTGGCCCAGCGCATGACCGAGCAGCTCGGCCAGCAAGTCATCGTCGAGAACCGCGGCGGCGCGTCCGGGACGATAGGCTCCGACCTGGTTGCCAAGGGTCCGGCGGACGGCTACACGCTCATGGTGCATTCGGCCACCCACGTGGCGAACCCGCACCTCTACAAGAAGCTGCCCTACGACACGCTCAAGGATTTCACCGGCGTGACTGCACTCGCGGTGCAGGTCGGCATGCTCGTCGTTCACCCGTCGCTGCCGGTAAAATCGGTCAAGGAATTCGTCGCGCTTGGAAAAGCGAAGCCGGACCAGGTCGTCTACGGCTCTTCCGGCAGCGGCAGCTTCGTGCACCTGGCGATGGCGCTGCTGAACTCGATGTCCAACACGAGGATGGTGCACGTGCCGTTCAAGGGCGGCGGACCGGCGACGATCGCGCTCGCCTCGGGCGAAATCCAGGCGATGACCGCGACCATCGGCTCGCTGATTCCGCACATCGAATCAAAGCGGGTGCGGCCGGTGGGCGTGACCTCGGCGAAGCGGGTGAGCCAGTTTCCGAACGTGCCCGCTATTTCGGAGGGGGTTCCCGGATACGAGTTCGTCGCGTGGATCGGCGCCTTCGTGGCGGCCGGTACCCCCAGGCCGATCGTGGACAGGCTCAACGCCGAGTTCAGGAAAGCGCTCGAGCATCCCGACACTGCCAGGATACTCGGCGCGCAGACGCTCGACCCGCTGCCCATGTCCCCGGAGCAGTTCGCCAAGCTGCTGAAAGTGGACTATGACAAGTACGAGAGGTTGATCAAGCTCAGCGGCGCGAAGATTGATTGACTCCGTCCCAAGTGTGGCATAAGTCACCGACGCTGCAGACCGCCCATACAATACTGCAGGGCATATGCGTATTGATCGACTCACTCTCGCTGCTTCCGGGCTGATCCTGTTCGCGCTGGGCGGGTGTTCCGCTGCGCCACGGCAAGCCGAACCGGCCGCCGGCGTCGGTGCCGGCGCCGCCCGGTACGCGCTCGAGATGCAGGGCAAACCGTACCGCCCCGGCGGCAGCTCGCCGCAGGGTTTTGACTGCAGCGGGCTGGTGCAGTACAGCTATGCCCGCGTCAACCTGCGTCTGCCGCGAAACACGGAAGGACTATGGAGCAGTTCCCGCGCCGTCCCAAAAACGGAGATCCGCCCGGGCGATCTGTTGTTCTTCCATCAGGAAGGCAAGCGCAACTCGCACGTCGGCATCTATGTCGGCAACAATCGCTTCGTGCACGCCCCGTCGAGCGGCAAGCAGGTCTCGACCGCAAGCCTGGGCGATCGGTACTGGAGTCAGCATTTCGCCGGGGCGCGACGCCCGGTCTCGTAGCAAGTAAAAGGGCCCGCCTTGGCGGGCCTTCCTTTTTTCCGCAGTCGACGGCTTCCTGCCGTGTTTCGGGGCGGCGTGCTCTTATCTCTGGCGCTCCGCGGTTTCGAGCGCGGCGCGGGCGCCGGCGGCATCCCCGCGCGCATCACGTGCCTGCGCGATGAGGCGCCAGTTCTCGGCTCGTAACCCACTGTCGTCGCCGGCCCAGGAGTTGGAGCGCGCGGCGACGTTCTCGGCTTGCGCATAGTCACCCTGCTTCAGTCGTACGCGCGCAAGCTCCTGCCACAGGCGCGGATTGCGCGGCTCGATTCGCAGCGCGCGCTCGAGCGATGCCGCTGCGTTAGCGAGCCGGCCGGCCGCGGCATCGGCGCGCGCGCCGTCCATCAGGCTGGCGACGGCGAAGTTCTCGGTGCGCGCCGCCGGCCCCGGCCCCGGCTCTGGAACGGGGCCGGTCGCCGGCACGGCCGCGCAGCCGCCGATGACGGCCGCCAGGAAGGCAGGGAGTATTCTCATTGAACGCTCATCACCCGTTTATCCTCCAAACAGGCGCTCCAGCCAGCTCTTCACGCGCGGCTTCATCTCCTCGATCGCGACACCGAGCGCCGATGCGCATGGAGCACGTTCGGCCGGCGCCGTGCCTTTCGCGAACGGAAGCTCGAGAGCCCCGTCGCACCCTCCGTCCGCGCGCAGTCCGCTTTGCGGGTCGATCAGCACGTTCTCGACGCCGTCCGGCATGGGCCGGGCAAGCGGTATCGGATCGAGAGCCGCCATCAGCTCGCCCCAGACCGGCAGCGCCGCGGCGGCGCCCGAGAGTCGCGCAACGCGGTTGTCGTCGTAACCGATCCACACGATCGCGAGCCGGTCGCCGGTGAATCCCGCGAACCAGGCGTCGCGCTGCGAGTCGGTTGTCCCGGTCTTGCCGGCGACCGCGCTCTCGGGCGGCAACCAGTTCTTGAGTGACTGCGCGGTGCCTTCGCGCACCACGCCCTGCATCGCGGCGGTGAGAAGATACATCGGCTCGGCCGGAAACGCCTGCTCCACCGCGTACGGATAGCGCCTGAGCGGCCGGCCCTCGCGGGTCGTCACCTCGCGGATGGCCCGCAGCGGCGTGCGGAATCCGCCGCTCGCGATCGTGTGATACATCTGCGCCACCTCGAGCGGGCTCAGGTCCACCGCGCCCAGAAGCGTCGCAGCGAAGGGGCGCAGCTCGCGCTCGATCCCGAGCCGCTTCATGGTGGCGAGAACCTTGTCGATGCCGATCTCGGTGCCCAGGCGTGCCGTAGCCGCGTTGTAGGACTGCGCCAGCGCCGTCCGCAGCTGCACCGCGCCGTGGTGCGTCCCGTCGTAGTTCGCCGGCCGCCAGTCCGGGGCGCCGCGGCTCTTCCAGACGAAAGGCCCGTCGTCGATCGGCGTGACGAGGGTATAGCGCGAAGGCTCGGCGAGCGCCGTGAGGTAAATGGCGGGCTTCAGCAGCGACCCGACGGGCCGCGTGGCGTCGAGCGCGCGATTGAAGCCGCGGTAGTGCGCGTCGCGCCCGCCGACCAGCGCCTGCACTTCCCCCGCCTGGTCGTCGGTGACCACGATCGCGCCTTCCAGCCCCGGATCGCCAAAGCGCTTGTCCTTGTCGAATTGCAAGAGTTTACGCGCGAGAACGCTCTCCGCGGCACGTTGCGCGCGCGGGTCGAGCGTGGTGAAGATCCTCAAGCCCTCGGAGCGCAGGTCGGCTTCGTCGTAATCCCGGCGCAGGTGCCGGTGAACGAGGTCGAGGAAGGCCGGGTGCGGCGAGGTGCCGACCGAGGTCTTGGCTTTGACGCCGAGGCTCGCGGCCCGCGCGGCGGCGTACTGCTCCGTCGTGACGGAGCCCCGGTCTCTCGTCTCGCGCAGGACGAGATTGCGCCGCTCGAGCGCGCGCTGCGGGTGGCGGTGCGGATCGTAGTAAGCCGGGCCTTTCACCATGCCGACCAGCAGCGCGCTCTCCGCAAGCGTGAGGTGCTCGATCGGCTTGCCGAAATAGTGCAGCGACGCGAGTCCGACGCCGTGGATGGCGCGGTCGCGGTCCTGCCCGAAATAGATCTCGTTCAGGTAGGTCTCGAGGATTTCCTCCTTGTCGTAGTGCAGCTCGAGCAGCACTGCCATGAAGAACTCGGTGACCTTGCGCTGGAGGGTGCGCTCGTGACTGAGGAAAAAGTTCTTCACGAGCTGCTGCGTCAGCGTGCTGCCGCCCTGAAGCCCCTTCCCCCGGAGGAAGTTCATGGCCGCGCGGGCGATGCCGCGCGGATCGAAGCCGTGGTGCGTGTAGAAATTGTGGTCCTCGATGGCAATAAGGGCGTCCACGAGGTGCTTCGGCACCTCGCGGAGCCGGACGAGCACGCGGTCCTCGTTGTTCGCTGGGTAGATGCCGCCGATCGGAAGGGGCTCGAGGCGCGCGAACGGCAGTTCCCCGCCCGTCTCGTCGCGCACCGCCGCGACCGTGGCGCCGTCGAACGCCACGCGGACGCGCTTCGCGGGCTGCGTCCCGTCCCAGAACACGAACGGCCGCAACGCAATGTCGAGCGCGCTGCCATCACGCACGAACCAGCCCGTGCTGCCTTCGCGCGCCCCCTCGCGGTAACTGGCGTCCCGCAGTTCGCGCACGACGTCCGCCTGCGCGAGGCGGAGCCCGGCGTGCAGCTCGAGCGGCCGGGCGTAGATGCGGGCAGGCAAAGCGAAGCGCCGGCCCTCGAATTCGCTGCGCACGCGAAAGTCGAGGTAGAACGTGAAGCCGGCCGCAAGGAGGGCCGTCGCGAGCAAAGCGAAGCGGAAGTATCGCCAGAAGTTTTTGCGACGGAACATCGAGCGAATTCTACTTTGTTGCGGGGCGTTGGCGGTCGATCACGACGCGGGGAACTGGCAAATTGCACCGGCCGCGATGCTCCCATCTGTCACCTTGCGGCGACACCGACACAATGGCGCGCTGCCATTGGACCGCGCGAGGCGGCAAACGTGCCGAAGCGATAGCCGGGCGGATGGTCCTTGGTGATCCTCGACGCAGAAATCAGGGGTGTGAGAGGCCTTGCTGCTACGCCCAGCTCGGTGTCTTGCGCGGCGAGGGGTTCGGCTCTAGCGCAGGCGAGCGACGATTGCGGCGACCATTTCGTTGAGCGCGCCGAATACCTGGACGCCGGCGGTTTCGAGGGCAGCGCGCTTGGCGGCATAGGTGCCGTGACTGCCGTGGACCAGCGCGCCGGCGTGGCCCATGGTCACGCCTTCCGGCGCGCTGCGGCCGGCGATCAGTGCGAAGGCCGGCTTCGCGAACTTGTGTGTCCGCAGCGCCTGCGCGAATTCCTCCTCTTCGCTGCCGCCGATTTCGCCGATGATCAGCAGCGCCCTGGTCTTCGCGTCGGTTGCGTAGAAGGGGACCAGATCGGCAAAACGCGTGCCCTTCACCGGGTCGCCGCCGACGCCTATCCATACCGAGGTGCCGACGCCGCGCAGCGCGAGCCGGTAGCCGGCTTCATACGAAAGCGTGCCGGACTTCGACATCAGTCCCAGCGCCCCCGGCTGGAGTGAATCGTCGGGCAGAAAGCCCAGCTTCGCCTCCCCCGGGATCGCCATGCCCGGCGTGGAGCCGCCGATCCACACCGTGCCGGTGTCCCGGCACAGCTTCCATGCTTTCAGCGCGTCGTGCACCGGCATGCCCTCGGTGGGGGTGACGAGATAGCGGATGCCGGCCGCGACGGCATCCTGCATCGCTTCCAGCAACTGCATCGCGCCGACCAGCAGCACGCTCGCCCGGGCGCCGGTGTTCGCGACCGCGCCCGCGCAATTGGCGAAGACCGGAAACCCGTTCGCCTCGCGCACTTTCGCGCCGGGAGAAACGCCGCCGACGATGCGGGTGCCGTACTGCATCATGAGCCGGCTGTGCATCTGACCGGCGCGGCCGGTGATGCCCTGCACGATGACCGGCGTGTTGCGATCGATTCTGGGGTCAATCATTTCTGCTAACTTGTGACGAGGTACAGGTGACGAGATATGGGTGACGATTAAAGGTGACGAATAGCCGTAATAAGTTGTGTGTCACCCGTACCTCGTCACCCTCAATCGTCACCATCATTCGTCACTTCTTCAGGTGCAGCCGCACTGCGGCGATCGCCGCGTCGAGATCGGTGTGAAGCCCGATCTTCACTGCGGCGAGCGTGTCGCGGGCCTCCGCAAGGCCGTTGCCCACCAGCCGCGCCACAACCGGCGTCCTGAGGTTTGCCGCGCCCAGCGCCTTGACGAGGAGCCGCGAGAATTCTCCCAGGTCGGTGATGCCGGCGAAGATATTGACCAGCAGCACCTTCACCTTCTTTCCGTGCCCGATCCACTGCAACACCTGGGTCAGGCGCCTGGTCTCGCCGCGCAGCCCCCCGGTGCGGATGTCGAGGAAATTGAAGGGCTTCAGCCCCGCCGCGCGCAGCTCGTCGATCAGCATCATCGACAGCCCGGCGCCGGTGGTGAGCAGGCCTATTTCCCCGTCGGGGTCCACCTCTACGTAGTCAAAACCGTGCTCGTGTTTGCGGGCGACGTCGGGATAGGCGGCGGCTCGCGTCCTGACCAGGGCTTCCAGCTCCGCCTGGCGCGGCAGGGCATTGTCGTCGGTGACGATCCTGGCGTCGCCGGCAATCCAGCGGCCGTCCTCCAGCACGAACAGGGGATTGATCTCGACCAGCATGGCCTCGAGTTCGAAGAACAGGCGGGCCAGCTTGTGTCCCGCCTCGCGTGCCGCCGCGGATACTTCTGCCGGCAGCCTGGCCGACAGGCGATCCACGCCGGCGACGAGGGCCTGCGCGTCCGGGCTGACCAGCTCGGTGTGAACCTGGTCGTGAGGCACCTGTTCGATTTCCATGCCGCCGCTCGCCGACAGGATGGCGCGCACCGCGCCGCTGCCGGCGTCGAGCAGGAACCCGACGTAGATTTCGCGAGCCGCCGTGACCTGCTGCTCGACGCGCACCGCCTCGACCGTGCGCCCTTTCACCACCGCCCCCAGGATGGCGTCGAGGTGATCAGCGACGTCCCGCAACGTCTCCGCGCGCCTGATTATCCCCGCCTTGCCGCGCCCACCGGCTGCGATCTGGCCCTTGACGACCCAGGGGCCTGCGGGCAGCGCGCGGAGGTCCAGGGTTGCATCGCGGCTGATGAGACGGCCGCCCGGCACCGGGATGCCGTGCTTCGCGAGCAATTCCTTTGCGTCGTGCTCCAGCAGATACATGATTCAGTGACCAGTGACCGGTGACTTCACGAATCACGACTCTCGCTTCTTCCTGCGTTCGAGGAACGCAGTCATCAGCCGCTTCGGCTCATCGGTGCGCCGGGCCTCGACGCAGGCATTGATGCCGGCCCGCACGGCCTGGGCGATGGTCATGCGCTCCCAGTCGCGCACCAGCTTTTTCTGCAGGCGAATGGCGCGCGGGCCGGCGGCGAGCATGGAGGAAACCCATTGCTCGACGCCTGCATCCAGAGCCGCTGGCTCCACGAGCTTTTCCAGGAAGCCGCAGCGAAATGCCTCAGGGGCGTCGATGTGGTCTCCGGTGTACACCAGCTCGCACGTCTTGCCCCAGCCGATCAACTGCGGCAACAGACAGGCCTCCATGCCGGAGGGGATGCCGAAGCGCACTTCGGGCATGCCGAATTTCGCCGTGGTTACGCCGATACGCACGTCGCAGGATGCGGCCAGTTCCATGCCGGCGCCGAAGCAGTAGCCGTTGATGCGCGCGATGACCGGGACTGGCAGGGCGCGCAGCGAGTTGCACGCGCGGTGGGTCCAGGTGTGCTCTTCCTTCGCGCCCTTGGGCGTCAGGCCCTTCATCTCGGCGAGGTCGGCGCCCGCGATGAAGGATCTGTCACCCGCGCCGGTCAGCACCGCGACGCGCAGGGCCTTGTCTCTAGCGAGATGATTGAACGTTTGTGTCAGTGCCTTTTTTCCGGCAATGCCGAGCACGTTGCGCCGCTCGGGGTAGTTCACCGTCACATACGCGACATGCCCGGCTTCCCTTACTTCGAGCCGTGTCACTACAAGGTTTTCAGCGCTCTTCGTCACTCGTCACCCGTCACTCGTCACTGATTCTGCCGGCGATGAACAGCCGGCAGAATCAACTTACACATGGAGCGCCGCGTATTCCGGAACAGGGAGCGCATCTTTTCCGTCCACGGCGTCTTGCGCGCCTGGTGCGCGGCGGGGCTTTCCCAGACCTCGGCGCCGGTGAGTTCGTACGCCGTGAGGTACTGCGGGCCCGGGCCGGAAACCCGGTTGTAACGTCGCGCGCGCAGCACGCCCGGGACCGTGGCCAGCCGCGGCAGGTGTTCCCTGTCGTACCATTCGTTGTATTCGCCGGCAATTTGGTTCGGTATGTCGGTGTGCACGATGTAGAGCCAGGGGGCATCTACGCGCGAAGTGTCGCCGACATCCCGCATCAGGCGGAAGTTCATGCGTTCACGGTGCTGGAGGAATGCTGACATTCGACGGAAACCGGGTGTCTGATCCGCGACGTATTTCTGGAGATGCGGGCCCGGCTCCACATGCTCGTCCACGGTATCGTACCAGGCGAGATACTTCGGCGTCGCCCCGTCGCAGGAGTAGCGCCGGCCCAGCAGGAAGCCGGGCAGGGCGACGATGTCTGGGACGTGCTCCGTGTCGTACCAGGCATTGAACTCTTCTTCCCGGTCCGGCGCGACGTGGGTCCACGCCGTCATCAGTGCTTTCGCTTCGCTCATTTGGGTGACGAGTGACGAGTGACGGGTGACGAGTGACGGGGCGCGTCGAGAGGCGGAGCAGGGGCCCGCTTGCGGGATGCGAACATCGGCGACGCGCATAGTGGTCGAACCGATGACATTCGATGTTCAATTGCCATGACTGAGGCCATTATTCCTGCCCGGCGGGTGCGGCAAGGATGGCAGTGAGCTCGCGGGTGTCGGCAAGGCGGTCGAGATTCCTGCACAGCTCGATCACGCGCTCGAGGCGGCGCGGCGCCAGGCACCCGCGCGCCACGTTGCGGAACTTGTATTCGATGTCTCCGGGATTGAGCGGGTTTTCCGGGCTGCCGCGGCGGTGCAGGATTTCACGCGACAACTCGCGGCCGTCCCGCGTCGCGACCTTGAGCCGCGCGGCATGGCGGAAAGCCGGACCCATGGCTTCGATGCCGGGGTCTTCGCTGGCATGGATGCGCCGGATGAATTCGAGAATGCGCGGGTCACGGAGACGGTCCTCGCGGTACTGCTCGACGAAGGCCGCGCCGTCGAGCGCGACGACCGCCAGCCCGTAGTAAAGGTTCATCTGCGCCGCGGTGACGCCCTGAGCCTCGTACTTCCACGCGCAATGGACGTGAGTCATATGGCTCAGTCCGGCGTCCACCCGCACGATGTCGTCCGCGGCGAGCTGGTTCTCGCGCATGAGATCGGCGAGCGCGTCGAGGGCGGTGTGGATGCTGGTGACAGCCGCGTGCGGCTTGTAACCGACGTTGGCGGTTTCCCACACGGTGCCGAGTCCCGCGGTGAGTTTTGCGGGCGCGGGCTTGTCGGAGAGCGAGCTCAGGTAGCCGCCGTAGGGCGCTTCGAGCACGTTGGTGATGCCGGTGAAGCCGCGCCGGGCGAGCAGCGCGGAATACACGCCGCTCTGGGCGGCGCGGCCGCAATGGAAGCGCTTGACCATCGCGCCTTCCTGCGCGGCCATCAAGCCGCCCGCCTGCGAGCCGGTGATGCCGAGCGTGTGCTGCATCTGCGCCGGGTCGAGGCCGAGCATTCTCCCCGCGGTGGCCGCCGCGACAAAAGCGCCGGAGGTGCCCTGGGGATGGAACCCGCGCAGGAACAGGCTCATGGTCGCCGCGTTGCCCACGCGCGTGCCGACTTCGTAGCCGGCCACGACGGCGGTAATCAGGTCGCGCCCGCTCGCGCCGCCGGCGGACTCGGCCAGGGCCATTGCCACCGGCATGGCGAGCGAGCCGGGATGGATGATCGATTCCTTGTGGATGTCGTCGAGCTCGAAGGCGTGTCCGGCGGTGCCGTTGACGAGCACGGCTTGCGATACGGAGGTCCTGCCGCCGCCGCCGAAGATCGAGGCAGCGGGGAGGCCGCCTTCCGCCAGCACCATCTCCTGCACCTTGCGCGTCCACGGCAGCGTCACGCCGTGCAGGCAGCAGCCGATGCTGTCGAGCACGCAGTCTTTCATGTGCTCGACCGCATCCCGCGGAATGTCCTCGAACTTCAGCCGCGACGCGAACGCGGCGAGATCGCGCGTCGCGTTCTCCAGCAGTGGCGCCTGCGAGCTGCTCATGCTTCGTCATTCCCGCGCAGGCGAGAACCCAGGGAATCTTCGAATTGGTCCACAACTGCCTTTCTGGACTCCCGCCTGCGCGGGAGCGACAACATTCTAGAACGGCGCAGTGCCGCGGACGGTGGTGCGGTACATTACCCTGCGCAGCGGCAGGCGATAGTTGAAATTCGCCTTGTGCTGCACAGCGACGTTGTCCCACATCAGGAGGTCGCCGGCCCGCCAGTGGTGCTCGTACTGGAATTCCGGCTTGATAATGTGCGCGCAGATTTCCTTGAGGAGGGCGTCTCCCTCCGCCTTGGACAGGCCGGCGATGTGCGAGGTGTGGGCCTCGTTGATGAACAATCCCTTGCGGCCGGTGACGGGGTGCGTGCGCACGATCGGCATATCGGCATCGGGAACCTGCTTCAGGTGCTCGTCGGTCAGCACGTGTTCCTGAACGACGCGGTCGCCGCGCGCCTGCTCTTCCTTCTGCGCCTGGATGTTTTTGCCGCGGTAATAGACATAGCTGTGCACGTTCTTCAGTGCGCCGAGCTTGCGCTTCATGTCGTCCGGCAGCGCGTCGTAGGCAGCGGTGGTGCTGGCGAAACTGGTGTTGCCCAGCACGGTGCCATTCTTGACCGGCACTTCGATGGCGTAGAGCGCCGACAGCAGGCTCGGCACCTGCTTGTAGGACAGATCGCTGTGCCAGAAGCGGCCGGCATCCTCGACCCCGATGGCCTTGCCCTGCCCATTGAGCACGTTGGAGACGATCAGGATCTCCGGGTAGCCCTCCAGCCGGTGTTCCTTGCGCACGTGTTGCTCGAGCACGCCGAAGCGGCGGGTAAAGGCGATCTGCTGTTCCGGCGTGATTTTCTGATTGCGTAAGACCACCACCTCGTTGTCGAAGAAGGCGCTGGAGACTTGCGCAAAGGTGCTGTCGTCCATGGGCCGCGACAGGTCAACGCCGGCGATCTCGGCGCCGAGGTGCTTGCCGATGCGGTTGACGGTGATCATGGAAGATCTCCTCGCGGCGTGCCGCCACTATGCCAGGCCTTATCGTAGCAGGGGCCAGCCATGGTCCGGAAGCGCGCTGTCCACAATCCGGATAATATTCCGTTGAGCGATCAGCGATGGACAGAAAACAGAAACCATACGATGTCATCGTCGTCGGCGGCGGCAACGCGGCGCTGTGCGCGGCGCTGTCCGCGCGCGACGAGGGGGCCGCGGTGCTGCTGCTCGAGCGCGCGCCTGAGGAAGAGCGCGGCGGCAACAGTTCGTTCACTGAAGGGTTGATGCGGATCGTCTACCACGGCGCGGAAGACATCAAGGCGCTCTCGCCCGATCTCACGGCGGAGGAGATGGCGAGCGACTTCGGCACCTACACCGAGGAGCAGTTTTTCGACGACATGGCGCGGATCACCCAGAACCGCACCGATCCCGACCTGTGCGAGATCCTGGTGAAGAACAGCAACGACATCATGCACTGGATCAAGGGCAAGGGCATCCGCTTCCTGCCGCAGTTCGGCCGGCAGTCGTTCAAGGTCGGCGGCAGGTTCAAGTTCTGGGGCGGCGCGACGCTCGCAGCGGTGGGCGGGGGCCGCGGGCTGGTCGATGGACTCTACAAGGCTGCCGAAAAGGCCGGGGTAAAGGTCCTCTACAAGGCATGGGCGCGGGAGCTCGTGCACACGGACCACGGCGTGACGGGCGTGGTGGTCAAGCTCGACGGCGTGACCCGGGAATTCCGGGCCCGGAACGTAATCCTCGCCTGCGGTGGATTCGAAGCGAACGCGGCGTGGCGCAGCCGCTACCTCGGCAAGGGCTGGGATCTCGCGAAAGTACGCGGCACCAGGTACAACACCGGCGATGGGCTGGAGATGGCGCTGCGCATCGGCGCGCAGCCGTGCGGGCACTGGTCGGGCTGCCACTCGGTCGGCTGGGAGCGCTACGCCGCCGATTTCGGCGACTACGCGCTGACCGACGATTACGAGCGCGACAGCTACCCGTTCTCGATCATGGTTAACGCGGAGGGCAAGCGCTTCCTCGACGAGGGCGCGGACATCCGTAATTACACCTACGCGAAATACGGACGCATCATCCTCGAGCAGCCGGAGCAGTTCGCGTGGCAGGTCTTCGATGCCAGGGTCAAGCACCTGCTGCGGCCCGAGTACAGCTCGAAGCACGTGACCCGCGTCACCGCGAACACGCTGGAGGAGCTGGCCGGCAAGCTGGAAGGGGTCAACGCCGGGGAGGCGCTGAGGACCATCAAGGAATACAATGAGGCAGTGAAGCGCGGCGTGCCGTTCGACCCCAACGTGAAGGACGGCCTGCGTACCGAGGGTCTGGAGATTCCCAAGTCGAACTGGGCCAACCCGATCGACGCGCCGCCGTTCGAGGCCTACGCCGTCACTTGCGGGATCACGTTCACGTTCGGCGGCCTGCGCATCACCACCGAGGGGCAGGTCGTGGACACCAATCACCAGCCTATCATCGGGCTCTATGCGGCGGGCGAGATGGTGGGCGGCTTGTTCTACTTCAACTACCCGGGATCCACTGGCCTGACCAGCGGCGCCATCTTCGGGCGGCTGGCCGGGAAGAGCGCCGCCCTCGCTGCAAGAAACGCCCAGGCGGCCTAGCGCTCCTTTTTGCGGGTCCAGCGACAATGATGAAACGCGTGGCGGTCGAGATCGGGATGGGGACGGATATCCGCGGCACGGATTACACCAAGGCGGCGGTGCGCGCCTTGCGTGATGCGCTCTGGCACAACTCTCTCAATGTCGCCGATGCGCTGGGCAAGCCGGTGGATTCGATGTGCGTGGAGGTGCTGATCGGCGTGCCGAGACCGGAGAAGGTGGACAAGGCAGAAGTGTTGAAGGTGCTGCCGCACGGCACCGGCACCGTCGAAGTGGTCCAGGGCGGGCTCGAGATTCCCAACGATGCCGGCACGAGCTCGACGGTGATCGCCAGCGCGGCCGCCATCGTGCGCCTGGACATCTAAGAGCGCCTAAGGAGCCGGCGTCATGACGCTCAAGCGCGTGATTCTGGAGATGGGAACCGGCAACGACCTCCACGGCGCGGATTACACGAAGGCCGCGTTGCGCGCCGTGCAGGATGCCCTTCACCATTCGTCCCTGAGCGTCATTCGCACGCTGGGCCTCGATGCGCGGAGCATGCAGGTGGAAGTCACCGTCGGCGTCCAGCAACCTGACAAGGTGGACGCCGCTGCCGTGAAGGCGAGCCTGCCGCGCGGAACGGTCGCGGTAAGGATCGTAAGAGGCGGACTGGACGTTCCCGGGGAGGGCGATCATGACGCCATCGTCATTGCCACCGTGGCAATTGCAGTGCGACTCGACCTCGCTTAGCGCGCGAGTCGGCGGCAGCCGCGATCACGAGTTGACGCCTTGAATTGCAGTCGCTTTAAGAACATCCACTTGTAATGTTTGCCGCGATGGTAACGAAATGAGGGGATATTCCCCTCATGCTCCCCTACATCAGGGGCCGTTTCAGTCATTTTGAAACGGTCTTTTAGGGCTTGGAGCAGTCCCCGATCGCCTTTCGGGAATTTAACCAAACGATACGCGGAAATCCGCAGCCAGGCGAGGTGCGCCGAGGGCTCTTTCGGCATAACCCATTGAACGGACGAAGAAAATACGCTCATAGTGGCCCAATCGCAGGTGTTGGCGCGTGTGGGGAAATTTCACACTGAGTCCATGGCGTAACGCGCCCTATAAAGCCTTGGTCAATATGTACAACCACATACATTCCCGGGCACGGATCTTGCATCGGATTACAGGTATGTTGCACGGTTCCGCTCGCGTCGAAGAGCGCGACTGATCACACGAACTTGGCGTCGCTTGCGGGACGCCCCGATTGCGGAGTGAGAGCAAATGTTCAAACAAGTAATGCGATGGAGTGTCCTTTGCGCGTGGATGGTGTTTGCCAAC
>Ga0137423_1000286_pt1 | contig 15549 bp, 9 predicted proteins | sample EasRivERMZT600_2_FD_102326 | JGI IMG/M metagenome (GOLD analysis project Ga0137423, IMG submission 102326) | Soil microbial communities from meander-bound floodplain in the East River, Colorado, USA - East River MetaG ERMZT600_2 | ecosystem: Environmental > Terrestrial > Soil > Floodplain ...
CGCAGAAATTTCCCCTGATATCGGAGCCAGTCCTGCCGACGTATTTCATCCGCCGACGGCAGTTCCTGCGCGCGATTCAAGTTGCAGTAATTCTGCAGAAAGTTGCTGCCCTGATCGCCGACGGTCAGATACAGCTTCTGGTCGGGACCAAACGCGAGGCGGCCGGAGACATGATCGGTGCCGGCCGGCAGGCCCGTGATGACATCGACTCCGTTTGCCAGTGTCTGCGCGCGCGCGTCGTATGTGTATCGGCGCACCTTCAAACGCCGGCCGAGTTCCGGTCCGGGATCGGCGTCGTAGGTATACGCAACGTAAACATAATTGTTTGCGCCGGATCTCAACAGGTCGGGATGGAGAGCCATCCCGAGCAATCCGTCCTGTCCGTGATTCTGGAATACTTCGGATATGGTGATCGCAACACTCTTTACGCCATCAGCCGGATTCACGCGCGTCACTCTTTTGCCGACGCGCTCGGTCACCCAGATATATCCGTCCGGGCCCCACGCGATCTCCCACGGATTCTCCAATCCGGTTGTGACAATCCGGGTCGTGAAGGACTCCTGTTGAAAGGCGCCCACGACCGACGGAACCAAACCCAGGAAAATGCCGAACGCAACGAGATGGTATACGTGACGATTCACTTGATTCCTCCGTGTGGCGAGCACGCCCGAATACTACACCAATCGATTCGATGCCGGCGCCAAATGCCGTTATCGCCTGCCACACCAGTCTTCGCGAATGATTCACCATGCCTGCCGTGATGGTGACGCTGACCGAATCGGTAAAACTCGTACATATGTAAGGATGTCCGTGCGAAGATCGAGCGGTCAGATGCTTGAAATCGCACATCTCCGGAAGTCGTTCGGCCCGCTCGTTGCCGTGGATGATGTGTCGTTCGCGCTCGAGCGTGGGAAGTTGATTGGGCTGCTCGGGCCGAACGGCGCCGGGAAGACGACTACCGTTTCGATGATTGCCGGACTGATGAAGCCGGAAAGAGGGGACGTTCTCATCGGCGGCGAGCGGCTGATTGGGGACACCGATTCGAAGAAACGGCAGGTCGGCCTCGTGCCGCAGGATCTCGCGCTCTATGACGAACTCTCAGCGCACGCAAACCTGCGGTTCTTCGGCGCACTCTACGGTCTCACCGGCAAGCGGATCGAGAAGGCTATCGACGAGGCGGCCGAACTCGTCGGTCTCGCCGATCGTCTCAAGGATCGGGTAAAGACCTACAGCGGCGGCATGAAACGGCGGCTGAACCTCGCGGCCGGACTGCTGCACGATCCGGACATCCTGCTGCTCGACGAGCCTACCGTCGGCGTCGATCCCCAGAGCCGCAATGCCATTTTCGAGAACCTCGAGGTCCTCAAGGGCCGTGGCAAAGCATTGCTCTACACCACTCACTACATGGAAGAAGTTGAGCGCCTCGCCGATCGCATCGTCGTCATGGACCACGGAAAGGTGATCGCCAACGACACGCTCGAGGGCCTGCAGTCGACGTTTGCGACAGCCGGCGACGGGAAGGCGACCCTGGAAACCGTGTTTCTCACCTTGACGGGAAGGAGCTTGCGAGACTGATGGTCTACATACCGCTACTTGCGATGATCCGCAAGGATCTGCAACTTTTCTTTTCAGATCGGCGTTCCGTCATTGTCAGCTTCGTTGTACCGATCGCCATTGCGTCGTTCTTCGGATCGATCTTCGGCGGTGCGAGCCAGAACAGCGAACCGGCGCGCATCGCCGTTGCCGTCATCGACCAGGACGGGAGCGCGATTTCGAAAGGCATTGTTGTTGGCATGCAGGGTGACAAGAACTTCAAGGTGACGTCGCCGGCGGAAGCGGAGGCGCGCGACGCCGTACGGAAAGGAAGCATTGCGGCAGCAGTCGTGATCCCCAAAGGTTTTGGCGAGGCCGCCGGTAGCGCGTTTTTCGGCAATGGCGAGAGGCCGTTGCTCAATGTCCTCTTCGATCCTTCGCGAGCCACGGAAATGGCGATGGTGCGCGGCATCATGACGCAGCACGTGATGGAAGCCGTCAGCAAGGAAATGTTCGGCGGCGAGCAGGGCCGCGCCATGGTCGATCGGACGCTCCCGCAGATCCAGGGTTCAACGATTCCGGGCGATCAAAAGCGGGCCTTGATGCAGATGCTCAGCGCAATCCAGAGCTTCTACAACCAGCAGACACCGGCAGTCGCCGGCGGGGGCGGCAATGGCGCAATCGGCATCACGATGCCGTATACCGTGCACGAAGAACCGATGACCGCGGGGTCCAACATCGCCTATAACGGCTACGCGCACTCGTTCGCCGGCATGGCGATCCAGTTCCTGCTGTTCGCGATGGCGAACCTCGGCGTCGAGATGCTGGTCGAGCGCGAGCGCGGTCTTTGGAGTCGCCTGCGCAGCGCGCCGGTTTCGAAGCTGACCTTGATCGCGGGCAAGATGGCAAGCGGCACGATTATCTCGCTGACGATCCTGCTCGTGTCGTTCGCGTTCGCCATTATCGTCTTCGGCGTACGCATTCAGGGCAGCGCTATCGGATTCCTCGGCATCGCGCTCGCCTGCTCCCTAATGGCGTCGGCCTTCGGAGTTCTGGTCGCGGCGCTGGGCAACACTCCTGCAACCGCGCGCGGCGTGACGACACTCGCGGTGCTGATGATGGTAATGCTCGGAGGCGCCTGGGTTCCGTCGTTCATCTTCCCTGCCTGGTTGCAACAGTTCACGATGATCATTCCCGTGCGATGGGCCGTCGATGGGCTCGATGCGATGAGTTGGCGCGGAATCGGATTGAGTGGCGCGGTATTGCCGGTGCTCGTGCTGCTCGGCTTCGCAGCCCTCTTCGCGGCCATCACCGCGGCCTGCTTCCGATGGGAGGAAGGTTAGGCTTTCGAAATCACCAGGATCGAGGACAAACGATGCGCCTAAATGGTCCCCCGCTCTGCACCTCTGCCATGCTGATGATGGCCGCCTGCACCCTGACGGCCTTCTCACAAACAGCTATACAGCGTCGTGAGATTCCGCCTGAGCGACGGGCAACGATGTCGCAAGGAACCGATGTTGTGGCCGGTGTGAATCCGAAGACAGTTCCGCAGTTTCAGGTAGACCCGTTCTGGCCGAAGCCGCTTCCCAACAACTGGCTGATCGGGCAAGTTGCGGGTGTCTATGTCGACAAGCGCGACCATGTATGGATCATCCACCGCCCCAATTCCTTGAGCGATCGAGAAGTAGGGGCGATGCCGAACCCGCCCATCAGTAAGTGCTGCTTTGCGGCCCCGCCGGTGTTGGAGTTCGACCAGGACGGCAAGCTGGTTCGCTTCTGGGGCGGCCCCGGCAGCGGATATGAATGGCCGACGTCGGAGCACGGCATCTTCGTGGACAACTCCGATTTCGTTTGGATCGGAGGCAATGACGCGAAGGATAACCAGATTTTGAAATTCACGCTCGATGGCAAGTTCGTCTTACAGATCGGCAAGGCCGGACAGAATAAAGGCAGCAACGACACGCAGAACCTCGGCCGTCCGGCAGACATCAACGTGGATGAATCCGCACACGAGGTGTATGTGGCCGACGGCTATGGCAATCGGCGCGTCATCGTCTTCGATTCCGAAACCGGCGCATACAAGCGTCATTGGGGCGCGTATGGCAAGACCCCCAACGACGCTCCGATGCCGGCATACAACCCCGCGAATCCACCCTCGCAGCAGTTTGGAAGTCCCGTCCACTGCGTGAAGTTCTCTAAAGACAACCTCGTGTATGTCTGCGACCGCGTTAACAACCGATACCAGACCTTCCGCAAGGACGGAACTTTCGTGTCCGAAACTTTCTTTGAGAAAAGCACCCTCCTCAACGGCTCCGTCTCGGATCTTGTCTTATCTCGAGACCCGGGCCAGAAGTTCGTTTTCATGGTGGACGGCGTTAACAATGAACTAAGGGTTGTCGATCGTCAGAGCGCTAAGACTCTGGCGCGTCTTGGACGCCCTGGACGCATGGCAGGACAGTTCCATGTCGTTCATAACATCGCGATAGACAGCCGGGGCAATCTCTACACAACCGAAGTCAACACCGGCCAGCGAGTCCAGAAGTTCCGGCGAATGAACCCGTAGCGGTTTCAGGTTTTATCGCGTTGCGCCGATACCAGAAGACGTGATCGATTTTCTCAGCAGAGTGTTGGACTGTAACGACACCTGCAGATCGCAAGCGCGAGACGGGCGATTCAACAATGGCATTGTTCGTAGCAAAGAAGCCCCCCGGCTGCAACATCGATTCAATAGCCGCAAATGCCAGCAACTGATCGAGCCTGCCGTAGTAGAAAAGGACATTCGTTGCAATGACGAGATCGAACGGCGACCCCGTCCATTTTTCAGTCACGACGTTAAATTCTGTGGGCGTGACACGGGCGGATAGGCGTTTTAAAGGGTGCCCGTCAAGTATGTCGTGGGCGATACTGTCGTGGTTTGAGTTTTATGTAAACTTGAGTGGCAGCAGTCGGGCGGGGCGGCGGATTTAAGGCAAGAGTTTCCGGGGCGGGCAGCGGATTCAACTCTTCAATTCCGCGCCGAAGCTTACAATGTGACCAACAGCTTCCGGCCGGTGACTCCAAGCGCCGCACAGAACAACGCGTTCTTTGGACAGATCCGGCAATCGCGAGATCCTCGGATCATGCAGTTCGCGTTAAAGTACGCTTTCTGATGTGGAATTAAGCTGTCGCGGGCTTCAGCCCGCGACAGCATCCTCGATGTTCCCCAGCACTTTTGATCTCCTGCTTACTTCGAGTTGTTGACGAAAAAAAACGATCACTCAGTCTCGGCGCGTTTGGCTTCAGTTGAGTTTTCGTACTTTCCGAGGTGTGTTCGATATCGGGATTCACGGATTTGATCCCGGACAGTCTTTTCCATGATGGATTTCATGAGCCACTGACGTTGCAACAAGTTAGGTATTTGGGACCAAACTTTGCTAAGCCTTAAAACTCCTTTGGAGGTCCCCCGATGATTAAGTACGCCGCAATGCTGTTGTTCCTCGCCGTGGCCGCACCAACAGCGGCCTGGCAGAACCCTGCCGCGGGCCCGCGACCGGTGAGTTGTGAGGGGCTTCTGGACCTGACCAACCTAACGATTACCAGAGCCGTCTCCAGACCGGCATCCGCGGCAGTGCCGGCACACTGCTATGTTCAGGGGCTTATCGATTCGCGCATTCGTTTTCATATGCAATTGCCATCGGCCGAGAGTTGGAACGGGCGGCTTCTGAATATCGGCGACGGCGGCAAGGATGGTCAGCTTAATTTTGCGAATAACCGGCTCGAACAGGGTTACGTCGTTGCCAACTCCAATTCCGGCCACGATGCGGGAGCGGAGCCGCGCGCCACATTCGCGCAGGACGATCTCGACGCCGTAATCGATTTCGGACATCGTGCGATCCATCTGACCGCCAATGCGTCCAAGGCCGTCTTGCGCGCGTTCTATGGACGCGCTGCCACGTACACTTATTTCGAAGGCTGCTCGACAGGCGGGCGACAAGGCCTGATGGAAGCCCAGCGCTACCCCGACGACTTCGACGGCATCGTCGCCGGCGCTCCGGTATTCGACTACCAGCGGCTCAACATCTCGCACGTCTGGATGGCGCAACGGGTTTTCGCCGACAACTTCGCCGGCAATCTCGCTTTCGACAAAGACGGCGACGGGACACCCGAAAGCCTCACCAAGTGGGAAATCCTGCGTGACGCTGTCCTGGCGAAGTGCGACGCGAGCGATGGAATCCGGGACAGCGTCATCGACGATCCTCTGAGTTGCAGATTCGATCCTGCAGTCGAACTCGCTTCGCGGCTGTGTCCTGCCGGCAAAGACGGCGATGCCTGTTTCACGCCTCGTCAAATACAGACGATCAAGGATCTCTACCGCGGCCCGCACGACAGCCGCGGCGTCCGCATCTATAAAGGAATGGATCTCGGCTCGGAGTGGGACTGGAACGAAACGTTATTCGCTCACCGCGGCAACGGAATGGTGCCGTTCAAACTGACCTATGGAGTCGACCATGTGAATTTCCTGTTCTATGAAAAATCACCGGGTGTGCCCATGGCAAATCCATTCAACGCCCGCCAGACACCGAGCAAGAACGTCAATCCGCCGGAATTCGGATGGTGGGAGTTCAACGTGGATGATGTGACCAAAGGCGCCGGGAAATTCATGATGTCGATCACCGATGCCACGGACCCGAACCTGTCGCGCTTCCTCGTACGCGAGAACGGCAAGCTTCTACTCTTCCACGGCTGGGCCGATCCGGAAGGTCAGGCTGAGCCCACGCTGGACTACTACAAACAGGTCGTTCAGGCCACCTTCGCAGGAAACACGAATGCGGCGCGAGAAAAGGTCCGGCTCTTCTTGTTTCCGGGAATGGGTCACTGTCGAGGCGGACCGGGTTGCAATGAGGCGGATCCGTTGAAAGCTCTGGTCGAGTGGGTCGAGAAAGGCGTTCCGCCGGATTACCTCGTCGCCGAACACCGCAACAACGGGATGGTCGACAACCAGCGACGCGTCTGCGCGTATCCGCAGCGCGCGGTTTACTCGGGTCCCGCGGGCGGCCAGAACGACCGCGTGAACTGGGTGGAGCGCAATTTTACCTGCAAGTAACCCCTTATATGACCTGAGGTGTCGAGATCGCCTGACTATTTGCCTTGATTCGCGGGACATGACCGGGGAGTATGTGTCGCAATTCTCATTCGGAGACACAAAAATCACATGAAAGTTCTCGTTTCCGGTTCCGTCCGTGGCATCGACAATCACGATCTGCGCTCGCAGATCTACGCGGCCGCCGGCGACTTGGGAAAATGCCTCGCCCAGGCAGGCCATACGCTGTTGGTTGGATCTGACGATCGCGAAGATATCGATCCCTTCGTTGTTGAAGGTTTTCAATCGGTCCAAAAGGCGCCGCCTGTGGAAGTGCATCTGATGAAAGGGGCGAAGTCATGTTGCTCGGGAAAGACGATTAAGAACCTCTGGCATCGTTATGATGACTGGGACGTCACGGTCTTGGAAGTTGTTCGGGACGTTGCGCAGGGCGTCATCGTAATCGGCGGTAAAACTGGGGTGATTCAGGCCAGGCATTGCCGGGTGGATGTTGGGTTGATCCATCATTCCATTTGGCGGCTTCGGCGGCGGGGCCGAAAAAGTATGGGAGTATGGCAGCTCAGATCGGCGTCGCTTCTATTTTAATGCGTTGACTGATGCGGAAATCGATCAGTTGAACAGTCCTTGGGTAACCGATAGCGGGCGGATAGGCGTTTTAAAGGGTGCCCGTCAAGTATGTCGGCTACCAGGCCGCAACAGCCCTTCCCCAGAAATTTACCGGCAAAGAACGGGATTCCGAAGCGGGTTTGGATTATTTTCTCGCGAGATATATGTCTTCGGCTCAAGGCAGGTTCCTTTCGACAGATCCGATCATTTCCGGACCACATAAGCTTAATGATCCACAAAACTGGAATCTGTATGCCTATGCAAGAAACAATCCATTACGGTTCACTGATCCGTCCGGCGAAATCATTCAGGAAGACATCGACGACGACTACAGGAAGCGATATTTGAAATGGAAAGCAGAATACCTCAGTACCGCTGCCGGACGCGCTCAGTGGGACCGTTACGCAAACGATCCAAACTTCACATTGAAAATCACCGTCCTCAAATCGAAGGATCAAGGGGCGGAAGCGGGTGACTACCAGTTCGGTAGCGACGGTAAACTAACCGGAGCCACGATCACGTTGGGACGAAATCTCAGCTCCGGCTATCCATCGCCCGTCAATTACCCGATTACCAGCTCTCTCCAAGGCGCAAACGTGTCAGGGGATATCTTGGCCGCGACAAAGTTCGCTCATGAATTTGGACACGTGAACAGGACAGCAATCGAAGATTCATCTCAGTTTCAACTCCAGCAGAGGCTTATACCTGTTTACAACATGGTGTTTGGCTCAAATGGCAGGAATCTGAGTGACCCGGTTCTAAAAGCGTTGGAACGATCAATGGGTGGAACACCGTTATCAATAGGTCAGACGCGGGAGCACTGGGCTGAAGCGAATACCGTTCCCTTCCTCCGAGATCGCTTACCAAACAAGTCAATGCCAAGTCAGATCAACCAAGCGATCCAAAATTATCAGAAGACCTATCCGGGGAGACCGTGAAGAAAATGTTCATCAAGTTAATCAGACTTTTGATATTGATCGCAGCGTTGCCAGGCGGTTCGAGCAATCTGGAGGCGCAAGGCATATGTATACCAAAACCGTTGACGGTATATGCCGTTAAAGGACGGATTCTATTTGAAGCTGCGGGTAAAGCTGAACCTCTCGGAGACGCTACCGTAGAGATTTCCGCCTACGGTTATCAAAAACCAGTTCTAGCAAAGATGACCACACCTGCGGACGGAAGATTTGACCTAAGTATGGTGGCACCAGGGAGATATTACCTATCGACGGAACATCCAGCAATTATTGGCATGAGAGTGGAAATTTGGCTACAGCCTTCAAAAAAGGCAATACAGACAGTGCAAGACATCGAATTCGTTCTGCGTAATGATCCCGGCAGATCTTGCGGTGGTGGTACCGTAAGCCTTGTGCCCCGTTCGTTAGGTTAAATCGCTGGGCAGTCCTTTCCGCCCATATTAGTTCACCGGCAAAGAACGGGAGGAGACCGGGCTGGATTACTTCCTCGCACGCTACTACTCTGGAGCGCAGGGTCGATTCGCAAGTCCGGACCCGCTTATGGCCAGCGCAAGTAGCCAGCGATCCGCAAACGTGGAATCGATATTCGTACGGAATGAATAATCCGCTTCGATTTATCGATCCAACAGGGATGGACGCAATTTCTGCGGAAGTGCGAGCAGAACCCTCAGTGCATCAAACTCAAACTGAACGTTGTTCTGGACAAGGATGCGAATCTCTACGACAAGAAAGGGAATCTCCTTCCCCCAATATCAAGAGCTTTTGGACAAGCAGCTTGCCCAAGCTCGCGACGAATACGGCACCATGGGCATTTATCTTGAGCGGATAGGCGTTTTAAAGGGTGCCCGTCAAGTATGTCGTGGGCGATACTGTCGTGGTTCGAGTTTTATGTAAACTTGGCTCCGCTCACGCCGAACCATTTGTTGACTGGGCAAGCGAGCCCGACGGCGGGCATCCTGGATCAAATTATCTTAAGAGAATGTTTTCTTCACCCTCCGCCAATCCAGAACATCCAAACAGAAGTGCATAGCCGCCATCGGTAGACTTGAGGACTCGTGATTCCTCGAAGTCTTGGTCATCGGATAGCGATTCGACGAAAGCAACATTATCACCGAAGAAGATAAGTAGTCCCCCGTGGGAATCAAGTTCAATTCTCGAGCCAGGTGTCACTTCGTTCAAAAGAAACGTAGTATTTTCGAACGGAATATATCTCACGCCGATCACCGTATTGGGTGCTGATCGAAGCCAGTCGTAACAGCCCGTGAAATGCCCACAGCCAGCATCCGTGAACTTCCGTCCATTACACAGGATATCCTTGACGATATTGTCCGTGCTCTCTTCCGGAAAGTGGAGTGCCTGCGGCTCGCTCTGAAGAGAAACGAATAGTCTACTCATTGGAAAAAGTTCTTAAGTACATAGTCGATTATGTGTAATCTTACTCTTTGGGTTGTCTTACTAGTGAGGCTCGCAGTGGCACTCTCCAGTACTTTTACGGCAACTTCGTTGCGGTACTGTAGCAAGAGTTCAGCAGTTAATCCATCAGGAGGTCGCCCGCCGGCTAAGAGCGCCGTTAATTTTGCGGCGGCGCCCACTGAATTCCGCCCAAATAACGATCTGAGTAAAGCGGACTGGACGCCTGTAAAAGGCGTTCCAGTAAGTGGCGGAGGTGTTCGACAATAATACAAGGGACCGTCGCCTGTTTTAGTTGTTCCCGGAGGACACTCGCCCGTTGGCGTACCTCCGCGACTTAGGCGATCTAATTGTGGATCTGCAGGAGGTGACTCTATGAAGCATTCAGCTGCAATCGAACCACCGGCCGACAACTCCACATCACCACAAACAGGTGTATGTACTGTGACCGTATATGGATATTGCGTACTGCCAGACATAAATCTCACGTCTGACGGATCGAACGGAATCTCTTCGCCGTACGCTGTCGCAGTTACGGTTACGGAGCAGGGGACGGGTGTCATCCCGAGTACCCGCATTGCATCTTCACAGGGATCCTTTCCACTGGGGTCAGTTACGTTGATAGGGTCATTAAAGCCGTATGAATATCGGTTCAAACTTTGCGGCCAATCTAAATGCGGTGCGGCCCGATCTGCAGAATTATAGCGGCCAGCAAAGGCAGGATAGAATCGATCCATCGCATAATCGAGTGCGGAATTCTGATCACGTTCGTAGGTAGTAAACTTCTTGTCATTGATGGACGCCAAATCACTTTGCCAGCTCTCACCGTATGGCAAAACCCTGTTGTTTTCTAATATTGCGCCATTAGAATTCATCACGAGAATTGTAGTGCCCAGATTATCATGGGAATAGTAGAAGGATTTGTCAGTGTTCGTGGCCGTTGTAGCGCCTGAAACAGAGTTGGAGTTTGTGAATTCGCACAGCAACCCCCACGGACCATAGAAGTAAAACGTAGTCTCTGACCCTAGACTTTTTTTCATCCTACGACCCTCGCCATCGTATCCGTACACCGCGGAGCCGCCATCCATTTGGGTGATCTTGTTTTCTGCATTGAATGTGTAGTTGTGGTTGCCGTCGTTGGTCTGGTTGCCCGCCGAATCGTACGAGTAGCTCGTATCGCGGTTGTTGGAATAGCCGGAAGTCTGCGTACCGACCTTCGAAGTCGCGAGGCCGCGCGGTGTCTGCGATGTGCGGTTACCCCAGACATCAAAAGCCCAGGAGATGTCCCAGCTTGAATCCTGCGAGATCGCTTGGCTGAGCCGATAGAGGGAATCGTAGCGGTAAACCATGCTGTGCTCGGGCTGGATGGCATCCGTTCTCGAGAGAACGCGCCCGGTGTTCGTCACTGAGGTGCCGTAGTTGTAGCTGACGTTCATTACCGTTGTCGAGCCGATGCCGCTGGTAGCCTGCGTCAGTTCCAGTCGATTGTTGTACGTGAAGTTGTGGTTGAGCGCGTTGGCCCCCGGATTGAGCGTGCGTGTCAGCCACTCTCCCGTGGCGTTGAACGTCATACCGTTGGCGATTGTGGTGCTGGTTGTCTGGTCGACAATCGAGGAGAGCCGAGGATTGCAACATCCGCCACCAGTAGCGTAATTAAAATTCATCACGCGACCGCTCGGATACGTCATCGATGTTAAGTCGCCCTTGAGATTGTAGACATAGCTCGTGCTGAATGTTCCTGTCACTCCGGTCAGCGTCCGCGATTCCTGCGTCAGCCTGTCCGTATTGGAATCGTAAGAATAGGACACGGACCCGAGGCCATCAGACATCGAACTCCGTAGCCCTTGCGAGCCGTAATTGAGGGTCACGGTCGGCGTGCTGTCGGAATAACTCCGACTGCCGATTTGATGGACTTGGGTCGAGTGATATGTAACCGTGGTCGTGATGTTGCGGGCATCCGTTTTCGTGGCCAGCAACCCTTCCGAATTGTATGCGAACGTTGTCGTGCCAGATTCCGGCGAGGTCTCGCTTGTTATTCTGGCCAACGCGTCGAATTCCCAACTTCGAGTCTGGTTGTTTTGATTTGATTGAATCATCTTGCCGAGGACGTTGTACGTGTAGGTCGTTACAAGGGGTGTCGCCAGTGACGGATACGGCTCCTCAACTTTCGTCATTCGGTGCAAACCGTCGTACGTGTAGCGCCGCTGACTGCCTGTTTGGTCGGTGGTAGTCATTTGGTTTCCCACATGTGCATGATGGGCGCTGGAGTTGTCCGGCGACGTTGTGACCGTCGACCGGTCCAGTGCGTCGTACTCGAATTGCGTCCAGACGGCTGTTTCCGACGAGCGGCGAGGGTTGGAAACCTTCCATTTTCTGCCCTGCGCGTCGTATTGCGTATCGACATATATCGTGCCTTCCGCATCATAGATTTCGTTTTGGATTTTCCGGTACAAGCCATCGTAATGGGCGATCATTGTGCCAAGGTTGCCGGCGCTATCGACCTTGACCTCTTTTTTCGCGGTCAGCGCCGTATCGTTATAGGTGAACCGCGTGAAGCTGCCGTTTGGGAACGTCGTCTGCAGTTCACGGTTCATAACGTCGTAGGTCTTCGTGATCGTCCGATTCAGGGAGTCCGTGGTTTGTGTGACGACACCCGAGTTGAAGTCGTACGTGGTATCGACGTAAAAGCCCGAAAGATCGGTCACACGCGTGGGAAAGGCGAATGTATTTGTGCCCGTGATGCCACTGAACCGGTCCGTGAACTCGGTACTGCTAGTATGGCACCCGGGGTCGGTAACTTTAACCAGATTGCCGAGCACATCGTATTGCTGTTTCGTGATCAAGAATGTGGTGCCCGTTATCCATTTCTTCACGGCCGTGACATTGGCGCGCGTCCCGGTGGGCGATAACCACCCGGGAATTGTTCCGCTGCGGCTGAAGAGAGCGTTGGAATAGCTGTTCCCGCCACAGGAATAGTTGCCGTAATCGTCGTATTCATAATCAGTCTGCGCCACAAGTGTGCCGCCGTCGGTATAGATCTTTTCGCTCGTCACCCTGCCGCAAACGTGGCCACTCGTGCAGGCCGACGTGAGATAGGTCCGATCGACATAGCGCAAGCGCGATCCGGGAGCCTGCAAACCCCAGTCGAAGTCTTCCTGTCGGGTGACGTTATTGTAACTGTCGTAGATAAACGCCGTCTTCCGGACCATGTCCGGCATGGTCTCGATGACCGAACTGACCTGCGGGTTGTTTCCCGTCGACCAAGTTTTGTCGATGCGCTTCAATACCTGGTTCGTGCTCGACATCGTAACGATGGAGACCCCTCTTGCAGTTGCCGTATCGAAGATGTGCTGCACTTTACCGCCGGTCGGATCGGTGACCGTTGTGCTGAGAAGAGCGCCAGTGGCCGTGTTCATAGTTCCGATGCCGGGGCAGGATATTGTCGTGTAGTTTGCGGAATTGTAGCTGTACGTTGTTTGTTTTTCTGTCCCCGAAGTGCCATCGGCAGAAATGAATCGGCGAACGACGCGCGCACGGAGGCCGCACGTCAGGTGTTCGTATTCGTAGCGAATGTGGGCTCCGCTGGGTAGCGTCACCTTTGAGACCATCCCTTCGCTGTTGTAGGTCATCGTATACCGCTTGCCGTTGGGCAACTGAAGGTAGTCCAGGACGTAATAAATGTCCTGATCCAGGACCATGTTGTGGCCGCCGTAGGGCGGCTCCTGCTGGTTGTAAGCGTGAGTCGTCTTCCAAACGATTTGATAAATCTGAGATTGACCATTCGCATCCAGGAGCGTGATCGTCTCGTTTTGCCCCGTTTTGTTATACCCGATCGTGCGGCCAACCGTGTCCGTGCCCGGCACGTAATCGCCGAGTGCCGTTGAGTAAGACGTATAAGACTGGCTGGATGTATTCGGTGTCAGGAAGTTTCCATTCGTGCTTGTGACGAGGGGCGTGCCCGATGCCTGAACCTGAAACCGCGAGCCATCCTTAAACGTGATGTAGGCCGCGGTTGAGCCGTTTGAGAAGTAGGTTCCGGTCGTCAACTGGACAAACTCCGAATCCTCGGTTTCCATTGTCATGTTGTCGTAGAACGTCGCGTTGGTCGGCGACGGGTTCTGGCAGACATAATTCACGATGGAGGTGCAGGACTGGTTCTTTTGGCCCCTAAAGGTGTACCGGCTTCCGTTCGACGGCCCCCAGGTAATCGTGACCGTGTATAGGATCGTGTAAGGACCGCCGTTATTGGCGGGAATGTAGTTCGGCTCGCGCGTGGGCAAGTTCAAGCGCCCCATTTGCAGACTTGACGATTTCTTCCACTGCATGAACTCGAACGTATAATCGTATCCCCACACGCGCGGCTCGTAAGCGTTGCTGTCGTAATCCAGCGCTAACGATGCGGGTATTTCCCGGCCGGATAAAGAGAATAACGGGATGTGCAAATGCAAATTGCCGTTTGACAGATTCACCGAGTCGATGTCGGTTGCGAAGTACGTCCCCAGCGCCTTTTCCCCGGTCTCCGGACTCGAGTACTCCTGCGCCACGAGAGGTAGCGATACTGCCAAAGAGAGGACAATTACCGGTAAAAGAAGATGTCGTGGTCTCATCGGGCGCGCTCCTCAGCGATGAACGTGGAATCCGGTACTCCGGAATTGATGCTGACGTCCGTCACGGTGTAGAGCCGCTGCGGCGGCTTTTGTCCCGGTGTGAGGAGTGTGTTTCGAATGGCATAGGGAATGGTCAAACCGCCAACCGTTCTGTAATCGCCAAATTCCCAGACCGTTTGGAGGCGTGCATCGGGATTGTTGTCGGCCCGCATCCAGGATTCGGACCGGACAACCAATTGACTCTGGACGTCGATGTAAACCTCTATTTCTTCATCCAAAGCGCGTCGGAACATCCGGACGTCCGGTGTCGGATCAGGGAGTTTTAAGCTGAAACGCCGCGTCAACGCGCCGCCGATGGAAAATGTCCCTTTGTCCGTGATCTGCAGGTTCGGCGTATCCGCTTCACTCAACAAGTCAAAGAACGGGACGACTCCAGGCCGTCGAATCGCCGCATAGGGCGGCAACAGGCGAACCTTGCCTCCGCTCTCGGTCCAACCTGCACCTCTCGACTGAGTTGTCGTGACAAGAGCAGCGCCCGTTCCCGATTCATACCGCGCTCGGTCTTTTCCCTTCATCGTGATCCGGAATGGCTGCACAACACCGGCAGCGTCCGTCAGTTGTCCGGTCAAGGTCAGATCAACAGGAAGTTGCCGGTTCGGAACCAGTCGGCCAAGCACCGCCTGAATGGACGTGCGGGCATCCTGCGCAAATACATCAGCCTTGAATGCCCCCGCTAGCAGGAGGGTCACGAGCAGAAGTGGAAACAGTGTTTTGTGCATAACGCCTCCTAATTGCGCTCCAGGATGAAGTTATCGAGTGTGGCCGTGTGGTACGTTGTGGGACTGCCTGAGACGTAGTCGTAGTAACCGAGACTTGCGCCCCCAAGTGGGCCGGTCATGAGGCTGGTGCTCACAGTGGCCGTGATTTTCAGCGTTCCGTTGACATAGACCTTGACGCTTCCCGTCGAAGAGTTCGTTTCGACAGAAACGATACCGGTCGTCGGAACTCCTGTAGCGGAACCGACAGTTGAACAAACCGAGCTTGTGGCCCCGAGATAATTCAGATCCGTACAGTTCTGGAGAATGACGCTTCCGCTCTGTAGGATTGCGCGAAACCCGCGCGACGAGGAATAACTGGCCGGGTACCCAATCGGGTCCGTAAACTGCCCTGTGGCCGATTGGGCATAGAAGAAAAGGCCGCCGGTGCTATTGCTTGTGACCACATCAATGCTCGCCTTGAAACTGTTCGTACTGGGTTGGATCGCGGATTGAGACCATACTCCGACCGGCGTCCAGGGGACTTCGATCCAAAGGGACATCATCTCGTCGTAATAGTAGGA
>Ga0137423_1000289_pt1 | contig 15442 bp, 12 predicted proteins | sample EasRivERMZT600_2_FD_102326 | JGI IMG/M metagenome (GOLD analysis project Ga0137423, IMG submission 102326) | Soil microbial communities from meander-bound floodplain in the East River, Colorado, USA - East River MetaG ERMZT600_2 | ecosystem: Environmental > Terrestrial > Soil > Floodplain ...
CTCTGACCTGGTGTGCTGGGCGCGCGTCCAGGGCAGCATGGTTGAATGGGGTCGATTCAATGTGACGGTTGTCACCGGTAACTACTTTCGCGCGCTCGGTGTTCAGCCGCTTCTCGGCCGAACGATCGTCGCGGAGGATGACCGCGCTGGAAGTCCTTCATATGTCGCTGTGCTGAGTTATCGGATGTGGCACGATGCGTTCAACGCCGATCCTGGAATTCTGAATCGCTCGATCAACATCAAGGGTTCACCGTTTCAGATTATTGGTGTGATGCCTGAGGGCTTCGTCGGTATTGATCCGGTGCCTGGAGTTGACGTCATCGTGCCTCACGCGGCGGCGCCTTACATTTCACCGTTTCCGACCGGCTTTAATGCGAACTCCTGGAGCGCTTGCCGCATCTTCGGGAGGCTGAGGGCCGGATTCTCGAATGAGGATGCGCGCGAAGAGACGGAGAAGTTGTTCAATCAGATTGAACCGTCGCAGGCAAAGTTGGACGTCCTCGAAGTCGGACGGATCAACACGCTGGAAACCCAACGCCAGAGAACCTCGGTTCCTCTGATCGTTTCATTGTCCGCTGCAGGGGGAATCCTCGTGATCGCCTGCTCCAATATTGCCGGACTGTTGCTGGCTCGAGGGCAGGCGCGTCGGAAGGAGATTTCAACCCGACTTGCTCTGGGCGCGCCACGCACCCGGATTGTTCGGCAACTGTTGATCGAGAGCCTGCTGGTTTCGTTAAGCGGCGGTATGGTCGGAACAGCGGCAGCATATGCAATCAGTCCGTTATTGCCGAGATTGCTGGCGACGTTCGATGAGACCTTGTGGCTGAATCAAACTGTTGGAATCGACATGGCGCCGGACCTTCGCGTCGTGGGCTTTTCGATAGGCATCAGTGTGTTGAGCGGTCTTGCTTTCGGTCTGCTGCCCGCTCTGCGGGCGGTTCGCGCTGAGTTGACAGATACGATGAGAGCCGGAGGCCTGGCGGGGCGCTTTCGAATTGGCACCGGCAGGTCGCTGGTTTGCATGCAGGTGGCTTTGTCGATCCTTCTGCTGGTTGGCGCCGGACTCTTCGTACGCACTCTGCTGAATCTTTCCGCTGTCCCTTTAGGCTACGAACCATCAAACGTTCTTTTCGTCAACGCGGTGCTCGACGAACCTGCGGCTGGTCTCCATGAGACCCGCCTGGGAGCGAGTCGGATCGCGGAGACGGTCCGTGAACTGACGGCCATCTCCGGAGTTGGTTCGGCCTCGGTGTCTCCATGGCCGCTGTATCACGGTGGGATGGGAAGTAAGGTCTGTGTGCCATCGCACAGCATGACGCCGAAAACAATCGACGTTCAGCCGGTCCGGCCACGCTACTTCGAAACGTGGGGAGTGCGGTTATTGCGCGGCCACGATTTCGTCGATGACTCGTACACGGCCGTAGTCGTGAACGAGAGATTCGCGCGGACCTTTTTCGGCGGTGTCGATCCGCTCGGCAAAACAATTGGAATGGACGCGTGTCCCGGTTCGCTGAGAACTATAGTCGGCGTTGTAGCCGATAACGGCAACCTTCCACGAGAACAACAACCACCGATGGTTTATGTCCCTTACCCGTGGGAGAGCGGTACCGGCTTGGCATATGGCTCGGGGTTGGCAACCTACGCCATACGCACTAGCAGAAACCCTGAATCCATGGTGCCGGTCGTCCGACGCTTTTTCGAGGATCGCGGAACAAACGTCGTCGGCGACGTCACAACGGGAATGAATTGGAAGGACGGCATGGTTAAGCGCGAGCGGTCGCTCGCCGCGCTTCTGGTTTTCTTCGGTACGTCGGCGTTGTTGATGTCCTGTCTGGGTGTGTATGGAATGCTCGCTTACAGCGTGACGTTGCGAACCTCGGAGATCGGCGTCCGTATGACGTTAGGCGCAGGAAGAAATCAGGTCATTGGACTGGTCATTCGGGAATCACTCCTGCCCGTTGCCGTTGGAATCGGCGTCGGTTTGACGGGTGCCGTCGGGTTGACGCGTTGGGTTGAGACATTCCTGTTCGGTGTTTCGAAATACGATCCGGTTACCTTTACCGGTGCATCGTTCGTTCTCCTATTAACGGCAGCTTTTGCCGTGTTGTTGCCGGCTCGTCGCGCCGCGCGCATCGATCCGGTTCGTGCATTGCGTTATGACTGAATACGTCTCTGAGGATTGATTCGATATGCAACGTAAACAAATCAAATTTGTCGTCGGTTCCCTAATTATTGTGGTTGCTCTTGGATTCCTCGCCTTCACGGGGTTCCAGGACAACATGTCCTATTACCAGAACGTTTCCGAGCTTTACGCTTCAAAGGACGTGGCATACGGCCGCCGGCTTCGCGTCGAGGGTGATGTCGTCGCCGGTTCGATCGAAAAGTTGCCCAGAGAAACCAGGTTTGTCATCAGCCATACCGACGAGGTTTCGAAAGTCACCCAAACGCTCCGGGTGCGCTACGTTGGAACCGACGCCCTTCCCGACACGTTCCGCGACTATGCTCAAGCTGTGGTGGAAGGCTCTTATCATCCGGACGGGGTGTTTGTGGCCAAAAGCATGACGGCCAAATGCGCCTCCAAGTACGAGAAAGAGAAAGCCGCCGGAATCATTCCCGCAACCGAGAACTAAACTTTTATGGCTCAAATCGGCCAATTTGCCCTGGCGCTCGCCTTCGTGGTGACCGTCTACTCGATCATTTCCTCACTGATCGGCATCCGCGCCAGAAACGACAAACTCATCGCCAGCGGCCGCCATGCCGCCGTGGCGGCGTTTGCGTCGATCACGCTGGCGATCGTCTGTTTAGGCTATCTGTTCGTGGTCAGCGACTTTTCGGTGCGTTATGTGGCCGATCATTCCAACCGCGACCTGCCGCTGTATTTCAAGATCGCCTCGATCTGGGGCGGGCAGGAAGGCTCGTTGCTGTTCTGGGGTTGGCTGCTGACGCTGTATGCGGCGCTGGTGGTGATCCAGAACTGGAAGAAGCACTCCTCGATGATGCCCTACGTGACGGCCGTGCTGATGACGACGTCGCTGTTCTTCACGTCGATGCACCTGTTCGTGGTCAACCCGTTCGATATGAGCGGCGTGATCTTCCCCAACGGCACGACGAATCTGTTTACGCCGCGCGACGGCGCCGGCTTGAACCCGTTGCTGCAGGACTGGCTGATGGTGATCCATCCGCCGATGCTCTACCTGGGTTTTGTCGGCTTCGCTGTGCCCTTTGCCTTTGCCATGGCGGCGCTGATCACCCGTCAGTTGGGCGACACGTGGATCCGCACGACCCGGCGCTGGACGATGATTGCGTGGTTCTTTCTGGGAACCGGCATCCTGCTGGGCGGCAACTGGGCGTATCACGAACTGGGCTGGGGCGGCTTCTGGGCCTGGGATCCGGTGGAAAATGCGTCGTTGATGCCGTGGATTATCGGGACGGCGTTTCTGCACTCGGTGATGGTGCAGGAAAAGAAGGGGATGCTGAAGGTCTGGAACATCGTGCTGGTGATCCTGGCCTACATCATGTCGCTGGTCGGCACCTGGCTGACACGCAGCGGCATTGTCGAATCGGTGCACGCGTTTGCCAGTTCGCCGATCGGCCAGTATTTTCTGGCCTTCATCGTCGTCGGATTATCGGGCGCCCTGTATCTGCTGATAGATCGACTGCCTTATCTGAAAAGCGAAAACCAGATGGAGTCGATGGTGTCGCGCGAAAGCAGCTTCCTGTTCAATAACCTGATCCTGCTGGCCTCCTGCTTTGCGGTGTTCTGGGGCACGTTGTTTCCGGTCATCTCGGAATCGGCGCCGGCCTGGATAGGGGGAGGCGAACGGGTGACGGTGGGACCGCCATTCTTCAATCGGGTGAATGTGCCGATTGCGATCTTCCTGATGTTTCTGACGGGAGTGGGTCCGTTGCTGGCATGGCGAAAAGCATCGACGAACAGTTTGAAGCGGAACTTCCTGTGGCCGGCCGGGATTGCCCTGGCGTCGGGCGCGGTGATGTATGCGATGGGCGTCGATCACTTTTATGCGTGGCTGGCGCTGGTGATGTCGGTGTTTGTGACGGTGACGATTGTGCGGGAGTTCTACAAGGGAGCGCGGGCACGGTCGTACGGAACCGGAGAAAACATCCTGCAGTCGATCGTCAACCTGACGATGGGGAACACGCGGCGCTATGGCGGCTACATCATCCATTTCGCGTTTGTGCTGTTCTTCGTGGGCTGGTCGGGACAGGCGTTCAAGGTCGAGATGCCGGGGATCGAAGCGGGAATCGGCGAGACGTTTTCGCTGAAGCAGTATGTCTTTCGAGTGGACGACCTCAGCGTGGAGGACACCCCGAATTACTCGGCGAAGAAGGCGTCGGTGAGCGTGTACGAGTACGGCAAGAAAGTGGCGATCATGCACCCGGAGCACCGCTTCTACAAGGCGAGTGAACAGGGGACGACGGAAGTGTCGATGCGATCCACGGCAAAGGAAGACATCTACCTGGTGTTTCAGGGAGGCAACCTCGACGGTTCGAAGGCGATCTTCCAGTTGTATCTGAATCCGCTGACGGCGTGGGTGTGGGCCGGCGGTGTGGTGATGGGCCTGGGCACACTGATCGCAATGCTGCCGAACAAGAAAACGCGGCCGCGGAGAACCGTCACGCCTTCACAGCGGATTGGAGAAGAGGCCAAAGATGCGGCAACTGTCGCCCATCGGTGAAGCCCGTTATATCGAACTAGGTTCGGAATTGATGTGCATTTGCGGCGACCGCCAATTGTTGGCCGGTCCGTATGCCTGCAATATGCCGGGTTGTCCCTCGATCGGAGGGATGCGTGCCGAACTTCGAAAGTTGATCGCGGATGGAAAGACTAATGATGAGATTCGCGCAGCATTCGTTGAGAAATACGGAATCAAAGTGTTGGCCGCTCCTCCGACAGAAGGTTTCAGCATTACCGCCTGGCTTACTCCGCCGGCTGCATTCGCAGTCGGATTGTTCGTCATCGCCAGCTACATTCGAAAGCATAGAGTCGATGAAAGGCAAAACCAGCCGATAGACGGATATGATCAGTCCAGAATCGATCGGGAACTCGAAAAGTACAGTCCGAAGGAATAGAGCGCTCGGCGCTGCCACGCTGCTGTCCATGGTGATCGCACTGTGGGCGGCTTTCATCTACGCACCTACAGAAGCAACGATGGGGGATCTCCAGCGCATCTTTTATATTCATGTGCCGGCTGCAATCGTAGGATTCATCGCGGCGATTGTCGTTGCCTTCGCTAGTGTCATGTTTCTCATCAAGCGGGATCTAAAGTGGGACCGCCTGGCCGTTTCCAACGCCGAGTTGTGCGTGCTGTTTGTTAGTACCGCGATGCTGATGGGATCGATCTGGGCCAAGCCGGCCTGGGGAGTATGGTGGGTTTGGGATGCCCGTGGGACGCTGGAGTTTGCGCTGTGGCTGATCTTTGTCGCGTACCTTTTGCTTCGACATTACGTTTCAAATCCGACAAAGCGCGCGAGCGTTTCCGCGGTGTTTGGGATTCTGGGTGCGATCGATGTTCCGATCAATTACATGTCTATTGAATGGTATCGGACACAACATCCTTCTCATGTCATAGGATCCGGTTCGGATTCGAAGCTCGACCCGGACATGAGAATCGCCCTGGCCATATGCTTTGTGTTCGTCATTTTGCTTTATACGTATCTGCTCACCCGGCGGATCGAACTTGAAAAGCTGAAGTCCGAATGACCTCCCTCATCGCTGCATACTTGACGTTTGGCATCGTCATATCCGGTTATCTGGTATTCCTCTCGTTACGTAAACGCGGGTTGGAGAAATCAAATCGCACCGTGACGATCGTGATCTTGACGATACCTATTGGGGCGAGTAATAACCTGGTCGGGCGTTAACCACCAGTTTCATGCCTGGCGGGGCTTTTACGCGCACTCGGATGTCGCGCCATTTTCCGTCGCGCAGTTCGTTAGTCGAGCGGTAGGTCAGAAGGTATTGCGATTTGAGCGACGTTGCGATCCTTTCGGCATCGATTTTGCGGGCCTTTGTTGTGTCGAGATAGTAAATCTGGACGTCCTTCTCCCGCATAAGATCGGCGAAAGCCTTTTCGGTGAACCGGCTGTAATTGTCGCCGCCGTCCGTAATACAAACGACGGCCCTTCGTGAATTCGATCCCTGAAGGGCCTTCTGAACAGCCATGCGCATCGCGTCCCAAAGGGCAGTGGAACCTGAGGCGTGAGTAAGCAGGAGTCGTTCGGACAGCTTGCTAATGTCCTTCGTAAAATCCAGTTGCAGTTGAGGAACTTTGCTGAATGTGATGAGAAAGAACTCGTCCTCTTTTGTGCCCATTTGAAGCAAATCAATTCCCGCCTGTTGGGCTTCCCGCAGCACCGGTTCCATGCTCCCGCTAACATCCAGCACAAGGCCGATGCTGGCCGGCACATCTTCTATCGACAGCGAATATATGGACTGCTCGATTCGGTCCTCCCACAACTGAAACTCCGGCGCTTCGAGTCCCACCACCGAGCGGCCCAGAGTATCTGTTACACGAACATTCACCGTGACGAGATTCACATCGACTTTCAGCACGGTGTTTTGTGCCAGAACCACCGTCGGCAGGACTAGCGCGAGCAGAAATCGAATGGTCATCGTGATTAGAAGCTACCGCAGAACTGATTTAAAGGGAAGTAACCACAAGAAGCGGTAGTGTCTCAGTTAGAAATCTTCTGCCAGTCCAGCCGCGTAGCGGCGACATTTCCCTTCTAAATATCAGCTTTCCGTGCCTGACCCTGGGTCTTCTGTGCCGTTTGTGCTTCTTGTGGTTACTTCCTTTAAGCGAATGGGGGCAAGCGCGATTTGCCGGCCGTAGAACTGGGTACCTAATCGCTGAATGCGTTCCGAGTACTCGGTTGTCAGGAACGTTTCTACGCCTGATGAATCGAGCCGCTCTTCCAGTTCCGGATGTCGTCTCAAGTAATCCATCAGCTTCTCCGCGACGATTGTTCCCTGAGAGATCATCCGAATTCGTGCGGGCACCAGTTTTCGGAGGATATCCTCGATCAACGCATAGTGCGTACAACCGAGAAGGATGGTATCGATTCGGTCGCTGAGGTTCAAAAGACTCTCAATGTAGGTGACCGCCGCGGTCTCGATCCGGTCGAACTCTCCGGACTCGATCATAGGTACAAAGAGAGGACACGCCTGTTGAAAGACCTGAACTGCGGAATCGATCTTGAAGATCTCTTGAGGATAAGCCAGGGAAGAAACTGTGGCTTGCGTGGCGAGTATTCCAATGACTTTCGACGTGCTCGACCGAGACACTTCTTCAGCCGTCGGAATGACGATACCGAGAACTCTTCTTTGCGGATAATGCGCGGGCAGATAAACCTGTTGGATTTTCCGGAGGGCCACGCTCGACGAGGTGTTGCAGGCGACAATTATGAGCTCAGCGCCTCTTTCGAAAAGCTCCGACACTCCTTCCAGCGTGAAACGATGGATTTCGTCCAGCGATCTGGATCCGTACGGAGTTCGCGCATTGTCGCCCAGATAGAGCGTCGAGTAGCGGGGCAAAACTCTTCTAATTTCACGCGCGATGCTTAACCCGCCGAAGCCTGAATCGAAGAAACCCAGCACCCCGAATCTTACCGGCTGAAAATGCGCTGCAGGAGCGACGATTTTGCTTTCAGTACTATCTCCAGCTCACCGCCGTCGAAGAAGACTCCGCCGCACGTTTTTGACGTGCAACGGTCGACATTGACAAGGTCGCCGTAGCTTTCTTCCTTCAACGCTGAGCCGCATTTCGGACAGCGCATCCAATATTCCTTTTTCTTGTTTTCCGTTTCCTGCTTGGCTCTCTGGGCTTCCGCCTTTTCCCGAAGCTTCTCAATCAGCTCCTGGTCTTTCTTATGAAAGTATTCATCTTCCTTACTGTAACCCTGGTTCTTAAAGTCGTCTCGCATGCTTCCCTCCGAAAAAAACAGAGCCATTGAGCTGCGGAGCGGCGAGAGAGCCCAACCCATAGGGTTGGGCAGCACGCTCTATGCCCAAGCCCGACAAGTCAACGTAACGAGCTAACGCAATTTTCGCAACAGCTTTTCAGTCAACGAATTCCTCCGGGGCGAGAACTGGAGGGCGGCGGCATATAAATATGGCCGAAACTGCTGTATCGCGTAACGCACGTAACCCGTGTCGTGAAGTTCCTTCAGTGTCGTCCTGTAATGATCCAGCAGCACGCCGGCCAGAACAGAGCCCGTTTTCCCTGCAGCTGTCCGGGCCGAGGCGGAGAGCCATCGTACCTTTTGTGGAAGATGGCTCATCGCGGACATCGCCATGATCGAAGACACCTCGAAGATGGTCCGGTTCTGTTCGCGAGCTTCCACCGAGAGGTCGGTCCAGACATCGCGCAGGTTTTCGATGGACGGAAGGTTCTTCGGTGGAATCTTGGCAAGATCGACTTTCAGACTTTGCCACTCTTTGCGAAGCGTGGCTACATCGAGTGGCGGCGCGTTCACGTTCGACGCTAATCGGCCGCTGGTTAGTTCGAGTCCATCCAACACCTGATCGACATTACTGAATTCGGTTGTGGGATCCAGCAATCCCTGGTCTTTCAACGCACTCGAAATCTCATGGATCAAGTGGCGCCCAGCGCCGGAAGCGTCGGCCAGAGCGGCCAGAACCCAAACCGGAGAGGCGCGAAATGCGAGCACTCCAATGAGTTCGATGCCATTGCCGGCTGTCCGTCGCAGCAGGAAGTCTTCCGAGATCTTCTCCTGATTCGGATACACGCCCTCGACCTGTCCAACCTGCTCAATTAGAAAGCGTAACGTAGCCTCCACTAAGGTCTGATAGAGCTGGCCTCGACGGATCGTTGCCGGAATGGTCACGTCCCCAAGCTCGCGAAGCAGACCCGCCGCCAAAGCCGTTGTGGACCGCAATGCCCGCTCGGGCAATGAAAGAAGGTAGGCTGTCAACCTGTTGTTGGCCCACGATGCCATAGCCGTATTCTGCATGGATTTGGGTTAGAATTCCCAACAGTCTGCGATTCATAGGAAGGATAGAAATCATTAATGAGTGTCCACGCGCCTGTATCCGTTTCCGCTTCGAAGCTACCCCATGAGCAGCAGCGGCTGGAAGACATCGGCTTCATGACCTGCATGACGTTGACGTTGCTTGGGAACTATTCCCAAACCGGCCATTTCGGCGGCCCACTGGCTTATACCCCTTTCAATGTTGCGGCACATCTTGTGGGACCCGCGCTGGGTGGGCTTCGCTATGACTACAGGCGGCCAAAGCATCCTTACGGCGATAAATTCATGCTTGCCGCAGGTCACTGTGCGCCGACCTGTTACGCATTGTGGATGATCATGGGACAGGCGTTGTATCGAAAATATCAGGCTACTGGCGACTCCCGATACTACGTGGCTCCGGATGTAGCGATGCTTCCCGTTGACGCATTGGGTTTCCGTCGCGGGGCCGGCGCGCTGAAGATGCTTCTTCAAGATCAGGGCCTCGCCGATCATCCACTATTCGCGCAGGCGAAGGGCCGAGGCATTCGTGCTTTGTCCGGACACATCGAATCCACCGATCTCACGAACGACGTCAACGGTGGCCCGTCGGGTGTGGGGATCGCAACCGCAGCCGGGAAAGCCGCATTTTGGGACATCGTCGGCGCTGCCCCGGGCCGTCCCAAGATTATGGCGTTTGAAGGCGAATTCGCCATGTGCGCGGGTCACGCACAGGAACTGAAGACGCAAGCGATCGCGCTTCAAGTAGGCAAACGACTCCGGGTGTTCTTCTCCGATAACAACGCCGGCATCGACGATTCGTTATTAGGCGGTGTCGTTCACAGCAAATTCGACGGTTACCGTCTGATCGATCAATGGACCTCGTACGGATGGAACGTCTTTTCGATACCCGATGGTCACGATTACGGCCAGATTACGAGCGTCCTGAAGGCGATGGAGGATTGGGACCCGGCCGACCGGCGTCCCATGATCGTGTTCGGCAAAACCACCAAAGGATACTGGCCAACTGCGGCCAACGGGAAGATTCCTGGCGCGGGTGATCAGATCGTCGGTTATCCGAGTCATCCTTATGGGTTCAAGATGAACACGGATTACATCGTCAATCTCGCCCATACTTTTGAAGAACGATATGGTGTCGAGTTCTCCGGAATGCGAGCCGGCGCCGTAACCGATCCGCGAGAACGTCTGATCCAGTACAAAACGAACATCGATGTGGCGATGTCGGTATTGGAGCGTGACGGTCTGGGCGATTGGCTTGCCGACCGTTTGGTTGAAATTGGCGACTCCGTCCAGGATTCGTTTCCGGTTCGCATTGACGTGAAACACGATCCCTTCCTTGACGAGCGGCTTCGCGTAGCGAACCTTCCGGAGGAACCACAATCCATTCGCGTAAAGAATCCGATCTCGGGCAAAGAGAAGGAAGTGAAGATCTCCTTGTTCCGCAAAGCGGGCGAAGTTGCCGGTGCCCGTCGTGGGATTTCTGAAATCGTCAAATGGCTGAACTGCGTTACGGAGAATCGCGTACTGACGCTCGCCGCCGATTTATCGGAATCGGTGAATCTGGAACATGGGAGCGTCTGGGGCCACTATGATCCCGACACAAACCCGCTCGGCACACGTCTCAAAGCGGCTATTCAGGAAGCCGGCAATGTCTCGACCGCCATCGGCCTCGTCAGTCAGAACGCGTCAGTCGATCCGGAAAAATTTGCGGGAGTATGGGCGTTCAGCGGAACCTACGGCGCATTCACGCCATTGATGTATTTGCCCGCGCGCGTCTGGAGCCAACAAAATCAGGACAGCAAGTTCCGCACCGGTGTTCTGCACATTCTCGCTGGCCATTCGGGGCCGGAAACTGCTGCCGATGCCCGAACGCATTTCGGAATTTTTTCGCCCCAGGTGTGGAAGCTGTTTCCGCGCGGACATGCCATCAATCTCAGCTTCTGGGACTACAACGACGTCGCGCCTGGATACTTCGCCGCGGCAGAAATTGCCGCCCGCGAAAAGAAGGTTGGTATCATCGTCATCGAAGTCGCGAGACCTGATTTCAAGGTTGCCGATCGCAGCAAGTTCGCCGATCCGGATCTGCGCGCTGCCGCCAAGGGGCTGTATGTGATTCGCGATTTTGCGCCGGGCAAGCCAAAGCATGGATACGTCGTAGCGCAGGGATCGAGTTCGACGTTCAACCTTGTCAGCGTTTTGCCGTCGCTCGAAGCCGCCGGTATCAACGTGAAAGTAATTGCCGCGATCAGTGAAGACCTTTTCGATCGGCAACCGGAGGCCTATCGCAACTCTGTGCTGCCCGCCGGCGCTGTTGAGGACCTGATGTTCGTCAGCAGCGGCACTCGGCGAATGTGGCCGCTACGTAATGTCGGTCCGCTAACTGACGAGTATTCACTGACCTCAGACTGGGATAACCAGTGGCTTTCAGGTGGTATGGAAGCGGACGTCATCGCCGAGGCGCATCTGGATCCCAATTCCATATCTACCGCAGTGCAGCGTTTTGCACAGGACCGGCCGCAACGGCTCGCACGCCAACGTGCCTTGTTGGCTGCACTCGAATAAGAGGAAGTAACCACAAGAAGCACAAAAGGCACAAGAAGGGATTCTTGTGCCTTTTGTGCTTCTTGTGGTTACTTCCTCTTACGGGGTCTTTACGTGTTTGCGCATGTCCTTGACGCGCTCCGCCATCTGCGCATGGTTGGGATGGTTTGGAAAGAGTTTGACGTAGTCTTCCAAAACCAACAAAGCCCGCAGGGGATCGTTCCGTTTGAGGAAGACATTGTGCAACTGCAAGAAGGGATCGGGGTCCTTGTCGGCCCCGGTTTCTATCGAGGTCATCAGATGATCCACGGCTTGTTCGAACTTGTTTAGCCTGTAAAAAGCGGACCCCAGATAGTAATGATCCCTCGGCTTCATCTGGTCGAGACTTTCCAATCGGGAGAGCCAGTCGACGACTTTTTGAAACTTTTCGGTATTCCAGGAAAGTTCGCCAAGCAGGCTCAGCGGCCGTGGGTCTGAAGGCCTGAGTGCAGTGGCCCGCTCCAGAGTTCGGATCGCATCATCCACTTTGCCTTGCCGCTGCTGCTCGTTGGAAAGCGCCATATGCGCTTCGTAAAACTTGGTCGCTTCCGAAATGGCGCGCTTGAAATGCGCATCCGGCAAGTTGTTCCGGTTCGGATTCCGGACCGCATCCACACCCTTATTGAATGCCTCCATCGCCTTAGGAGGTATCGTCGCCAAAGTTGTCGCATCAATGTTGTAGAGGGCAGCATCTACCGACGGCGGCGACGCTGAATCATCCCCTCGACGTGTCAGCCTGATGAACAATTCCTTTCCAGTATCGGCTGGCTCCCGCAGGAGCAGCGGTTGCTCGAACAGCTTGAAGCGCGAATCGACGACCTCGACCGCATAGTTACCGAGAGGAACATCGTTGAATACGAACGTACCATTGGCAAAGGCCTGAGCTGAGCGCGACGCGCCACCCACGGCCATCAAGGGTTTCAGAATAACGACGGCCACCACCGGCTCATCGAGGCCAACCACTAACCTGCCGTTGAGACGGAACAGTTGCGGAATCGCGTAATCGGAAGCCGTTCCAGTGACGATTTGGACCGCTAGAAGGAATGCAATGGGTGACATTGGCCGGAGAATATCACGAAGGGGACAATCCGCCCGAATAGTTCCCCCCTGGGTCGGGAATCGGAGATTGGACGAATCCTGCAACTCAAAACCGAAATCCCGAAATCTCAAATTGGACGGGCTTTCTCAACAATTCGGCAAACCACAAAAATCGTGCCGCGGGCTAAAGCCACGCGGCCTACAGCGGTACGATTTTGTGGTTTGCCGAATTGTTGAGAAAGCCCGTCCAATTTGAGATTTCGGGATTTCGGTTTTGAGTTGCAGGATTCGTCCAATCTCCGATTCTCGACCCAGGGGGACTATGGTCAGGGGCGGGTTCCACCGCCCGTGGTCCACGGACCGATGCTCAGTTCGGGGACGAGACGCGTGATCCACTGCTCGCTACTTGTTACGATCCCGGCAAACTTCGAGGTGACAGCCTGAGCGCCAGCGGCACCCAGCGCCTTCACGACAGGAGAACCCGCGTCGAGCGCGGCGAAGTTATTGTAGAAGTAATAATGGATAAACCCGCCCGGGCCGCCGAATACCACGTTGCCGGTGGTGTGAAAAACATTGGCTTTGTCGAAGTGAGGTAGAAACTCGCCCTTCATAAGATTGTAGTAGTCTTGCTCGCGTCCGGGTGTGACGTGAACCACGTTGATCACCATCAGAGCAGGCTGTTGGTTCTGAGGCATGGGGTTGGATATTTCGGCCATGTTGCGAATCGCGTAGGATTCCTGGCCGGTAACATACCGCAGCGCTTTGGCATTCAACAGGGCCAATTCCGGGTCGGTGTTCCTTCCGGCTGCGTCAAATGCGGCCAGATTCGCGGCCGGCGTCTGGATGACGAAACGATAGGTATCTCCGAATTCGCTTCGGCTGACTAACCGAAAGTTTTGACCCGCTCCGGCGCCAGCCCCGCCGCCACCACCACCCCGGCCGCCGCCACCACCCGCATCGGCAGTAGCCCCACCCCCGCCGCCACCACCTCTTCGTAACCGGTTTGTGACGTCGCGTTGTGCGGCGATGTAATCGTCAATGTTCGCTGGAGCGACGCGAACCAGAGTCAACTGCATCCATACTGGTGTCGCGGGAGTCTGTAGCCCAGTGACAGCATGTGGCATCAGCACAATTGAAATGATGGAGACCAGCAACGCGATCATTGCGACACGAAATCCGGCATTCACGATGAGAGACTCCTGAGTGAGGGTGATGCAAAACCGTCAGGCTGTGCCGCGGGCTAAAGCCCGCGGCCTACAAGGTGTCCTGGTGATTAGCACGTCACGCATTTGTGGTTGTTTTTCGAACCGAGCTTCTCCAACAACGCAACTATCTTCGGGAATGGAGAAACGCGCTGCACCGGACCGTTCGCCAGGTCGGCAACAGTCTGGCCGGTTCGAGCAACGACCTTCACATCTCCGCCTTTGGAGACAAGGTACATGATCATTTCCTCGTCGCCCCGGGCGGCAGCATGATGAAGCGCGGTGTAGCCGTTGCTGTCTCTCAGGTTCACATCCACACCAAGTTCCTCGACAAGGTACTTCACCGAAGACAGCCATGCGTCGGGCGCATGCCGATGGGCATTGCCGGTAAAGCCTTCACCATAGCCGACACCGGAGGCCGCGTGGATCGGATAAACGCCCGGTCCACCTGCTGGGACCGGCGGCAGTCCAGAGGGATCGGGTTCGATCGTTGCAGGATCCGTTGCGGGCCACAGTCCGGGAGCCACTGGCTGAATCGGTCGCGCAGCAACCTCGAACTTGTCCAGCGGTGTTCCGCTTCTCGGGCCTCGAGGTGCCGGAGCCTTCGTCGCAGTGCTTGGATTCGCTCCGCGCGCAACGAGCATACGCATCGCCGGTATGTCGAGAGCGTAGGCCGCTCGCCAGAATGCGGTGGAGCCCTCGGTGTCTTCAAGACCGCAGTTCTGATTTCCGCACCCCGTATATACGAGATACCAGGGATGCTTGCTCAGTCGAGCGTTTGGATCGGCGCCGGCGTCGAGTAACGCGGTCATCACTTGAAGGTACGTCGCCTTCTGCAGACTCTCTTCCTGCGGCTGTGGAAACCTGGTTCTGGGTTGCCATTCCGCATTTAATACCGCCCATAAAGGAGTCACACCGTTAACGCTCGCCACCAGGTTCGGATTGGCCCCGCGCTTAATGAGCATCATCGCCATGTCGTACTGACTATTGATGAGTGCGATCAGCAACGGACTGGTCTTATCGCTGGTGCTGAGCTGGTCGATTTTTGCGCCACCGTCGAGGAGCGCCGTCGCGGCATCCATGTATCCCTGACGAGCGGCGTGGAGCAGTGCAGTCATGCCGCCTTTGTGGGTGATCGGTGGAAGCACGCCGTCGTCGTTATTCGCGTTGCCTCGACCTCCACGGCCACCTCGTGCGGCAACCGGGGGAGCGTTGGGATCCACTTTGGGCAGTTCTCGAGAGGCATAGATTTCGCGTCCCGCCATTGCTGCCGCTTGTTCCTGCAGCGGCGTCAATTCCAGGCCCTTGTTCTGGAATCCGTTGATTGCCGAATTCTGGCGATCACGAGCGGCGTTGCCCAGCCTGCCTTCGAAGTCGAGATCGAGGTTCCTGGAAGTGATTGCCGCGTCCGCGCCACGCTTGATCAGCGTCCTGATGGCATCTACGCGATTCAGTGATGCGGCGAAAATCAATGGGGTCTGGCCCCATTCACTTTCCCTGGCATTCACATCGGCCTTGCGATCCAGCAGCGCATTGATGATTTCGACATTGCCTGCGGCAGCCGCCATGTGTAAGGGGGTCGCGCCGCTATTCGTGGTTTTGATGTTCACGTC
>Ga0137423_1000290_pt1 | contig 15410 bp, 22 predicted proteins | sample EasRivERMZT600_2_FD_102326 | JGI IMG/M metagenome (GOLD analysis project Ga0137423, IMG submission 102326) | Soil microbial communities from meander-bound floodplain in the East River, Colorado, USA - East River MetaG ERMZT600_2 | ecosystem: Environmental > Terrestrial > Soil > Floodplain ...
ACCGCAACACGGCAGCTTATGGGGCCGGCGCGATGGCGACCGATGCCGGGGATCTGACCTTGCGGATTTATACCGATACCGGGGTAGGTAATCAGATCGTGGTGCTCGTGGATGACAGCGTAACGCCCTTTGTCGCCAACCAGTTTTATAAGGTCGAAATAGCCAGCAATGGGGCCACCGACCCGGTGCTGACGGTCTATCTCGATGGGGTGCAAAAGGGCTCGCCCGTTACCGCCACCGGGGCGGCGACCGCGGGGCTGGGGGCCGTCTTCGGGCTTCTTACTGCCAGTGCCCTCGCCCGTCAGATGTTTGTGGATTGCTTTTATGTCGAGCACGCACGCACCACAGCGCGATGATAACCCGGGGCATTGCCATACCTCTGGCGCAGCCCGCTGCTCCGGTTTCCCCGTATGCCTACGACTTCACCCTTACCGATACCCTTGACGATGCCCTCGAAATCCTTGTGGGGGGCTCCTTCGGTGGTTTTTATGTTGCCAGTTCTTCGGTTTTTGACAGCGATGGCAACACCAATGGCCGCAATCCCGATGACGGCATGGCCAGCTGGTCTTTCCCCCTGGTTACCGCCACTACCTGCAGCGAGGCCCTGCTGCGCGTCGTGGTCTATGGTCTTCCTTTCGGAACCTGCAGATTCAGGGGGGAGAAAAACGCGGGGACCACTCGTTTCTCAGCCGCACACCTGCCTTCCAGCGTGGTCGCCAATGCCACCACGGCTATTGTCTCAGGCCAAGCCCTGGCCCCGGTCGGCATGAATACCTATGACCTGACCGCTATTGTCGTTGAGATCATGGCCGCTACCTGGGCCAGCGGGGACAGGATAAACCTGTGGGCCGAGGCCACTTCTGCCTTTGCCTCGGGTTACTTCCGCTCGGCCTCTAACCCCCAGGCCGCAAGGTTGACCATCATTCCATGAACTTCACCGCGCTGCAGGCTGCCGTTGCCGACTACATCCACCGTTCGGATCTGGGGACGACGCAGATCCCGTCCTATTTCATCGAGTTCGCCAGGCTGCGGATTGGGCGCGACGTGCGCGGGTTGGCTAACCTCAAGTCCACCACTATCAGCAGCTGGACGAGCTCGGCCGCAGCCTTGCCGGTTGACCTCGGACGGCTGCGCACGGTGAGCTTCGGGGGGCTGGCCCTTACCAGTATCTCCTCTGAGGAGCTTGGTTGGTATTCAGGCTCCGGTGAGCCTGTCGTTTACGCCGTCCGGGCACAGCAATTCGTGATCCCGGGAGTTGGGGCCTCGAGCAGTATTCTCATCGAGTACTGGGCAATCCCGGCGGCATTGAGTGCGGGCTCCGATATCTCGGCCGGGATGGCCGAATGGCCGCATATCTGGATCCATGCAGCCACCATCGAGGCCGCTTTGTGGCAGCGCGACTATGAAACGGTGCGCACCCTGACGGAGTTCTACTCTGCGGAGGTTGAGCGCATCAACCACCAGTGTCAGGAGCAACTTTTTGGTAATGCCCCGGCGGTGGTCGCCGATCAGCCCATGCTGCAATCCGCTGGCTGGCTGTGACCAAGGTCGCGACCCTTAAGCTCTGCGGGATCATAAACGAACCGCCCCCGCAGACGGTCCCTCTGCAGTTCTGGACCGATGGCCTGAACATGGTCCCGCGCGCCGGACTCATGGTGCGCAAGGATAAGGCCACCGCCTATGCCCCCGCCGGGTTGGTGAAGCCCGCCTATGGGCTGTCCTCGGACAAGCTGCAGTCTACCTTTTTGGCGGCCACGGCCACTTATTTCTACGGGGGCTCAACCTCGGCTATCGGGACCGCCTACATTGCCAAGGTCCACTCGGTCGACGCCGGCCTGGGCACCTCCACCGACCGCACCCCGGCGGGCTGGTCGAATGCCAACGCGTATCATATCTGGTCGGGTTGCAGGCTCAATAATACCTATTACGTGTTGAACACCTGCGGGGAGTTCCCGGTGTTCTGGGATTTCTCCGCAGCCCTGGCGGCGGGCCTGGTGAATTGGCTGGGGGGCACTGGTTCTGCCAGCCGCTGTCAGGCGCTGCGCTCCTACCGCGAGTTTCTGGTTGCCATCGGGGTTAATCACAGCGTGGATGGTTTCCAGCCCGATTCGGTTTACTGGTCAGATGCCGCACCCGGGACCGGGGGCCCTGCCACCTGGACTGCGGGGGCCACGAATCTCGCCGGCTCTGCCATCCTGCAGGGGCCAGGGGGCTATCTGGTCGACGGCCTGATCCTGCGCGAGACCTTCTACCTCTATAAGCGTGGCGCGGTGTGGGCGATGAACCGCGTCAACAACACGAGTATCTTCAAGTTCGACCTGATATTTGACTGCTTCGGGGCGCTGGCCACGAACTGCATTGCCTCGGATGGCCAGTTCCATTATGTGCTGACTGGTTCCGATGTGATCCGCCACGATGGGGTCAGCTATGAGAGCCTGCTGACGGCCCGCAACCGGGCCTATCTTGGCACTGTCAATGTGGACACCAAGGCGCGGCTCGCTTTTTGTTATTTCAACAAGCATCGCCACGAGCTGCATGTGTGTCTCCCGGTGGGAGGGTTTGACTACTGCGACCGGGATATCGTGATCAACCTGCTGACCGGGGAGCAGACCATCATGACCCCCCCGGGGGGCATCGGCTCTTCCATGTTCGAGGAATCCTCAACGGGGGTCTCACGCAGCAATCTGTTGCTGGATATCAACGGCACGCGGTTTGTGCGCATGGAGGACCCCTCGGGGGGAAACTCGGATGCCGGTGCAACCTTCGCGCCCAGCCTCACCCGGGCGGGGCTGCTCTTCGGCCCGACCCCCGACAGTAAGTCAAAAATATGCTGGATCAGGCCCCGGGTCTCGGCCCCGGATGGCGCGGTTACTCTGACGGTGGAAGTGGCCTCGACTGCGAATCCCGATGATACCCTGAGCTATGGCACTGCGCGCACCTTCGCCACGGCTTCCAATGAGCGGGTACATTTCGATCAGCAGATCGGGCGCTTTCATTCCGTGCGCTTTTCCACCTCTGGCGGCCTGCATTGGGCCATTGAGGGCTTCGACGTGGGCTATGACGAGCTGGGGACCGATTGACCTACGCCGCCCGCAAAGTTGCCGGTTCCTCTGAGACCCGCGAGTTTCGCAGGCTCGCCCAGGCGCTAGAGGAGCAGCTGGCCGCCAGCGCCGGGGCCATCATCACCGTCCAGGATGAGGGCAGCGATCTTGCGGGCGCCCCGCATGACACCCTGAACTTCGTAGGTGCGGGAGTGGTGGCCGCAGATGCCGGGAGCGGGGTCGCCACTGTAACGGTCACCCCGACCGTGCCGGGTCTGCAGCGGATCAAGAAGGCCTCCAACGAACTTCGCGTAGGTAACGTCTTTGGGCAGACCCCAGGGGCAGATAGCGATCTCGTGGGTTATAGCCTGGTGAGCGGGGAGACCTACCAGGTCTCGGGATTGCTCGTGCTGCTCGGCTCCGTATCTACCGGGCAGGACCTTGCGGTCGCCTGGGGCGGGAGTGCAACGTTTTCCATCGACCTGACAGTCTTTCATCTCGTGGACCCCCTGAATGCGGTGGATCTGTCTCCGCCGTTCTATGAAATGAGCGGGGGCATGACCATAACGGCTCCTACCAGGCTTGACAGCGGTCAGATCCTGGTGATCAGAGGGATCATGGTCTGCAGTGGCACGGGGACCCTCGATCTCGATTGGGCGCCTGCGATCAATAATGCCGAATCCATCGGCTTTACCGCGGGCTCGTTTCTGGATGTGCAGCTGATCGAGAATACATGACCCCGTTTGCCCTCATACATGACTTGCGGCCCTGGCACCGTATGATTGACCGGGCGCTCGAGCATGACCCCGACGGGCATACTTGGCTCGAGGTCGCCGAGCGGGTGAAGGACGGAACCTTTCTCGCGGTGGAAATCCCCAAGGCCGCGGTGCTGATTGTCGAGCGCCTGGACACCCCCGCCGGCGCAGCCCTCAGTGTCGTCTTGTGTGCCGGTTTCTCCTATAGTCGCTGGCTGGGTCAGGCGATTGCTTTCCTGAAGGAACTGGCCAAGGATCAGGATTGCAAGTGGATCAAGGTCGCCGGACGGGAGGGCTGGGAGAAAATCCTGCCCCGCTACGGTTTTCGCAAGCGCAGCTCGGTGCTGAGCATGGAGCTTTAAAATGGTCTCATTCGGTAAAGGCAGCAGCGGGGGCGGGGGCAACGTGTGGAGCCAGCAGGCCCCGTTCCTGCAGTCCCTCTACGGTGGGGTGCAGAATCTCGCCAATTACCAGACGGGGGGAGGATTCCAACAGGCCCAGCCCAGTGCGTCTGCGGGGGCCCCAGCTGGGCGCAACGTGCATGGGAGCTTTCAGCCCTGGCCCGGGCAGCAGCAGGGGGCTCCGGGCATGACGAACTATCAGGGCTCGACTCAGCAGCCCGGGGCCGCAGGGGGCTCTCCGTGGGGACCCTATGCGAGCGCCGCAGGGGGTCTCTCCCAGTCTCTGTTCTCAGGCGCGAATCCTTGGGTTCAGGGCCAGATCAATAACCTCGGGCAGAACCTCGGTAACTTCTATAATCAGCAGCTGCTTCCGGGGATCAACCAGCAATCGAGTTTCTATGGGGGCACCGGCGGGGGCCGTCAGGGGGTAGCCCAGGGACTGGCAGCCCAGGGGGTTGCCCAGCAATTCCAGCAGGGGGCGAACAATATCTACGCTCAGTCCCTGCAGAACGCGCCCGATCTGTTTAACCTCGGGATGGCCCCGTGGCAGGCCCAATGGGAGCCCTACCGCCAGATGGCGGGACTTCTCGGCTCGCCTACGGTCTTAGGGCAGGGCACCTCGGGGGGCTTTAACTTCGGGTTCCTGAACTGATGGCTACCCTGTGGCAGCGTATCCTCGATGCCCGCCTGGGGCCTGATCGCGACTTGCTCTTTGCACAGAAACAGCAGCAGCAGAACGAGCTTCTGGCTCAACAGCAGGCTCAGTCCCGGGAAGCGGTCAAGGCTGCCGTCAGTCCATTCGGTGCCGAAACCGCCGCCCAGCTGGGCCCGCTGTTAACCTCGGGAGACCCCCAGCTGCAGAATGTGGGCAACCAGATGCTGGCAGGTCTCATGCAGCAGCGAGCTGCGCTGGGTCAGGGCCCATCACTGGAGCAGCAGCGCCTTGAGCTTGACCAACAGCGGGAGGAGCGCCTGTCACAGATTGACCCGATGGCTCTGCAGCGCCTGGCGATTGCCCGGGAGGCCGAGGACCGCAAGCGCCTGCAGGCGGGGCGACTCCCCGTCGGTCAAGTGGAGGCCATTATCGAGCAGGAGGCCATGAGTGCCAGCCTGGAATCCTCACAAGCGGCCATGCGCCCGGAGTATTTCGGCTTTGGCCTGGGGCCTTTTGCTGAGGCCACCCGGGAATACAAAACTCGCTTCGGGGACGACGTGCCCTTTGTGACCTTCTGGCAGGATATGGATACCCGCCAGGCCCAGCTGCGCCACGAGCTTTTCGGAGCCAGCTTGACAACCAACGAGCAGCGGGCCTGGGATCGGCTCGCCATCAAGCCCACCGATTCCTTTGCGGCCGCGGCCGGTAAGCTCAAGGCCCAGCAGGCGACCCTATCCCGTAAGCGCGGGGTCAGAGAAAGTATCCTGCAGCAGGGCGGTTATAACGTGCCCCCCACCCGCCCCTCGCTGGAAAGCCTCCTCGGGGCCCCGTAAATGGCCTTCTCGCCGGAAAAAATTGCCTTAGCCCGAGCGGCCGGATATAGCGATGAGGAAATAGCTGCCTACCAGCAGTCTGTCGTTGCACAGCTGCCGGTAAAGACGGGCCAGGAAGTGGCAGCCGAATACGGGGGCTTCCCAGAGGAGCAGGGCTTTGGGCCCCAGCTCAATATCGGGGCCGGGGAATTACTGACCCGGGGGGAAATCCCTGCCCCGGCAACCGCGGGAGCGGCCGTAGGCCGGGGACTGCCCGCCGCAGCACTCAGCCTGCTGGGCCCGGTAGGGCTCGCAGGCTCGACTCTGACCCAGGCGGGGCTTGGCGCCGGACAGGAGGCCCTGCGTCCCGGTGCCACCCGGGAAAGTATCCTGCAGCAGGGTGGGGCCTCAGCGCTGGGCAATGTCGGGGGCTTTGGCGCGGGCCAGATTGCCGGTCGCGTGATCAATGCCATTACCGGGGCAGCCCGCAGCATCGGCCAGAAGCTGACCCTGGATTCAGGTATCCGCCAGTCGCTGGGCTCGGCTACGGGCTCAAGAGCTATCCAGCAGGCCGAGGCAGGGCTCGCCCGCAATCCGATCACGTCGCGCCCGTTCACCGCGATGGAGGCCCGCAACCAGGCGGTGCTCGGCAAAGCCCTTAACAGGTTCTTAGGGGTGAGTGAGGAGCTGCCGATAGAGGAGGCCATGTCGTCAGCCTATCGACAGTCAACCTCGGCCATCAACAAGGCAGTTCCTGATAGCGCCCGTATCCAGATGCCTGCCGAGCTCGCCGGTAAGTACAAGCTGATTTCAGAGGCTGGGGAGGCTATCGAGCTGCCGAGCGGGGTAGCCCTGATCGACGGGGCGACCTTTAAGGCCCAGCGCAGCGAGCTCACCGCGGCACTCAAATCCACCAAGGCGGGGGTGAGGAAACGCGCCCGGGAGGCCATCGAGCTCCTGGACGGGGCCGCAGCCGGGGTCCCGGGAGTGGATCAGGAGCTCTACCGGGCAGGCCGTCACCAGTATCGGGCCTGGAAAACGGCAGCCGCGGGGCGCGCTGTCTCGCAGGATTTCAGTCGCGTTAATGAAACCTCCTTGCTGACCAATCTGCAGCGTTCCTACGGGCAGGGGGCTCTGAGGGGCGGGCAGGCGACCGGCTTCCCGGAGGTCGATGAAATGATCGCCACCGCCCGCGATATGGTCAGGGTGCGCAATCCGGTGCCCAACAGCGGCACTCCGACCGGCCAGTGGGCGCTGCCCGTCATTGCGGATGTGGCCACGACCGGGGGCCTGGGCACGGTATCGGCGCTCGCCGCCTCGGAGCTCTCCCAAACGGGGGCCGGGTTCGGGGCCGCAACCGGGCTCATGCAGAACCCCGAGATTTCCGCCCGCCTGGCCGCTATTACGGCGGCGGCAGCAGCGCGCGAGGCTACCCGGCAGAAGCGATGACCATAGGCCCCGAGTATCTCTCCCAGCTTTTGCTGTTGGGGCTCCTGGGAGTGATCGGCTGGCTGATCAGGGCGCGGCTGACCGATGTAGCCTCCCGCTTTGACGAGCTGCAGGAGAACGTCGAGAAGCTGCATGAGGGGCAGGCGCGGGCCCGCGAGCGGCTGATTCGCATCGAGGGGCAGATGAACGGCGGGCGCACCCAGGTTAATATCGGGGCTCCCCATGACCCTTAGACAGGCGCGTTGTCTCTTTACCCACCTGCTGACCATCCTCCTCGAGGAGGCCGAGGCCCTGGGCTTTGAGGTGGCCATTGGGGAGACCGTTCGTGATGCGCAGACCGCCGCGCGTAATGCCAAGGCCGGCAAGGGCATCATAAACAGCCTCCACCTGGTGGGGCTGGCCTGTGACCTCAACCTCTATCGTGGCGGGGTCTATCTGGGGGCGACGGAGGATCACCGTCAGCTTGGCACCTATTGGAAGGCGCTGCATCCATTGTGCCGCTGGGGAGGCGACTTTAAGCGTGCGGATGGCAACCATTATTCACTCTCCTGGGAGGGACGGGCATGATTTCTAATCCGATTTTTGTATTGCAGGTAGCGAGTTTCGTGTGTTTTGTGGTCGGAACCTTCGTGTGGACGGGCAGGCTCACCGCGGCAGGTCTCGCCCTGTTGGTGGCTTCTCTCTACCTGATCAAATGATTACCGACCTGATTTCGGCAGGCCTGCAGATCCTTGACAAGGTGCTGCCTGACCCGGTAGCCAAGGCAGAGGCCAAGGCAAAGCTACTCCTGTTACAGCAGCAAGGTGAGCTGCGAGAGCTCGAACTAGAGCTGCAACGCGATCTCGCTCAGAGCGCGACCAATACTGCGGAGGCTGGCTCTCAAGATCCCTTTGTGCGGCGCTGGCGGCCTGCAATAGGCTGGATATGTGGGATCGGTCTGGGGTATCAGTTCCTGCTTCAGCCGCTGCTTGCGTGGCTATCTCCTGCTGTAGCTTTATCAGCGCCCCCAGCCATAGAGCTAGGTGATCTGTTGACACTGCTAGTCGGGATGCTAGGTCTGTCAGGTATGCGGACTGCGGAGAAGATAAAAGGGGTGGCATCTTAAGTCACATCGACCCCGAGCCACCGCCCGAGCAGCCACTCCCGTAACTCGCCCCGTCTTTAGGCAGGGGCCCCCCGTTGGTACAACCCGCCGGGGTGCCCGAGGTGTCTCCGGTCCCGCTCGAGGCCGGGGCTGCCTTTAATCTGTCGGTGAGGTATTTCGCATCCATGAGCGGGCGCCTGATCGCATTACGTGGGTCGGTCTTGAGGTTGACAGTCTGCCCCCGGGCAATGCCCATTGAGGTTCTGGCGTTGACTGAGGGGTCAGCAGCGCGGGCTAAGGCAAAGGTCCCGGAGGCAAAGGCCGCAGCGACCGAGGTGCCGCATTGACCGGAGACCGGAACCTGGGTGTTGACCACCACGCAGCCGGGGGCGAGCGCATCGAGCATCCAGGCGGAATTACTCCAGCAGCCCACGCGCCCGGGGCTGACATAGGTGTCGGTGCAGGTATAGGTCCCGGTCGCCACGCTCCAGGAATTTGACACCTGGTCATAGCTTGCGCCCACGGCGAAGGCATCCCAGGAGCAGGCGGGCTCAGGGAGCATAGTCTTTTTCCCTGAATTCCCGGTGGCGACCACGGGCACCATGTTGAAGTCGGCCAGATCGCGCATCAGGTTCGCCCAGGCCCCGGCGCAGGATCCGGTGAAATAGACCGGGGTGGCGAAGGACATATTGACCACCCGCACGGGGTAGACGGCGGAGTTATCAAAGAGCCACTCGATGGCTGCCAGCACGGCGAGCGATGACAGCGCCCCGCTGGTCGGGGTGCCTCCCACCTTGAGGGAGACGATTTTTGAATAGGGCGCAACCTTGCCAATGACCGACGCCAGCAGGGTTCCATGCCCGTGTAAGTCCCGCGGATTGCCTTGCGAGGAAAAATCCTTTGCCACAGCCACTTGCCCAGTCTTGTAAGGCGGGTAGTCATAGAAGATTCCGGTATCAATCACCGCGACATAGACCCCCAAACCTGAAGCACCTGCGGCAATGGCGGCGGGCTGGTTGATCAGCGGGATGGATTCGGACACCTGGGTCTGCAGATCCACGACGGGCCCTATGCTCGCCACAGCGGGGTCACGCTCCAGGCGAGCAAGGGCTGCGGGGGTGTGAACCTCGACAATCAGGATCGGCACCAGGTCATAGCGGCGGATGATGCGACAGTCAGCAGAGAGAATACGGCCGATCAGCTGATCGGCTGCCTTCTGGTAGAGGGCGGCAAGGCGAGCCTTGCGCTGTTCGGTGCCGTAGTTCTGCGGAATCTCAGCCTTGCCAGGGACTGAATACTCGACCTGCAGGAGCTGGGGAAAGTCTGCGGCCTCCATGCGGGAGGCGAGCAGGAGCAGCAGCAGGAACAGAGTTAAAGGTAGCACCCAGTGGCTGCGGGCCTGCAAGCGGTCGCGCTCGGCTTTCACGGCTTGGTATGGCTGCGCTTCTAACTCCGCTTCCAGCTCGGCACATCGGGCTTGCAAACTGGCGAATTTGTAACGCGGTACTGCGTCCAACTTCGAGCGCAGGGCGGTAAGCTCCTTGTCCAGCTCATCGTTCTCGTCTGCGCATGAACTGTACCGGCTGTTCAGCCTGTCGATGGCCCACTGCGGATTCGCCTGCACTCCTGCACCGCGATAATGAGGCTCGACATAGAAGTAAATCTCGTGCAGGTCTTGGACAAGCTCGCGGATGCGGGCCGCGGCTCCCAGCCTCACGTTAATGCCGGGGTCGGTAGCTGAATGCAGCGCGTCGCACAGCGCCTCATCGCTCTGTGCCGCTGAACGAAGGTCGGTCATGGCTTACACCTGTGTACTTCTACGCGCCACGGTCTGCTTTTGCCTTTGACGACATAGCGTGTGTTGCCGAAGTCGCCAGCCTTTATGAACACGCTCGTTTCGCCGCAGTGCTGGCAATGGCTGCGCAAAAGGTCGCGAACCAGCTCTGACGCTGTTGGCTCTCTCGCCGCTTGTCGGGTCATGGCTTGGCCTTCAGAATTTTGGCAAGTGCGTGCCTGAAGATTCTGCATTGATGCGTTACGCCCGTGTTCGGGTCCTGAATCACTACATCAATGCTGTTCTTGTTGGAGTACCACCAAGCATCGCCAGGAGCTTTAGCCTGCGCCTTGTACGGCCCGCCTGTTTTCATCTGCGGCTTGCTCACGTCTCGCTCCCCTTGCACAGAGAATCGTTGGTCACTGGCACCCAATCCATGCACTGGGAACAGTACTCGGTGTCGTCATACTCTACGGGCAATAGCTGATGCATCCACTCATGGCCGCAGACGTCGCAGGAGAGGTGCAGGTAGGTCATGCGCGAAGTACTTTCTTCAGAACGCTGACCACCTGCTCGACGTTCCTGACCATGAATACCGGCCAGCCCCCGAGAGCTGCGCGATGGTGGAAAACCTTCTGGCTGGGGGTCAGGGTTTCCGCCGGATCCTTGACCTCGATCAGGAAAGCCCGGCGCCCGTGAAAACAGAGCAGGTCCGGGATCCCCCGGGCCGAGATAGGGAAAGAGGTTACCCCGAGCTTATCAAGGGTAGCCCTTACCTGGCCCTCGAGGCGATCACGTCGCGCTGCGACTCTCATTTCCAGCCCCACCGCCGGTAGGTATCCCGTATCCATTGATCCACGACGGGCGTGCCCCAGCCATACTTATAGAGGTCATCGGGACTCGGCCCGAAACCGGTCTGATCGACCCCCTCCTGACCGGTGGCGCGCTGCTTGGCTGTGAGGTAAGCCTCGATATCCTCGCGTGCGGCCGCCTCGCAGACCTCGTTGCAGTAAGCGCCATCGAGCAGCGGGGCATCGCAGGCCTTACCGCAGCAGGCACAGATCCCGAAGAGCGGGGTTTCGTCTGATTCAGAAAGGGATGTCATCGTTGATTTCCTTGTCGAGCTTGACCCCGGTGGCACCAGCAATCTTGGCCCTCAGGTTTGCCTGCAGCACCGGGTCGGCCCTGGGCGGGTCGCGGGCGGTGTCCAGGGCCAGCTTGTTCTTTCCCTGGATGGTGGGGTCATGGAAGACATAGACCTTTTTCCTGATCCACTCGTCATCATCGGGCCCGAAGGTGCCGATCAGGTAGGAGAGCATGGTATTGTCGAGATCAAGCCCCGGGCGGTCCTCAACGAAATCAAGTGACAGGCGCTTAAAACTCCCGCCCTTTTTCATCTTGATGGTTTTCTCGCGGCAGTCCCTGATAGTGAGGACTTCCCCGGCATTGGGCTCATAACAATCGTGGGTCAGATAGCTCTGGTTCTGGGCGATGAACTTACTGCGGTCCATTTACTTGATCCTCCACACGCCAATGCAAGCCGCGAGCGTGCGGCAGGTAAAGGCCTTGGGGCGGTAATGACGGAGACGGGTACTTACCCCCTGGATGGAGATACCCTTGATCTCGACCATATCGCCTACCTCCATATCTCCGAATGGATATTTCGCATTCCCTCGAGGAGGCAACGAGACCCCTTTGCGGATGGGGCTGATATCTATAGCTGACACGATTCTTCCTCCTGGAAGGACTGCCACATCTGGCGGTTGACTAGCTCGAACCAAGAGCGCGAGAACTTGGCCCCCGCCTGCTCCAACAGCTCGAGGGCGCGTAACAGGTCGGCGTTTGACTCTGACTTCATGGCAACACCTCAACTCTTAAACAACCTGAGGAAGTAGTATATACAAGAAGTAACCGAAGTAGTAGTACTGCGTCACACTTCTGCAATCTCTACGGATAGGTAGGTTAACTTCCCAGGGGATGGGGTTTGAGGGGGTGGAGAAGGCCCCCTACCCCCAGAAGCCTTATGGTTAAAGCTGTTTCGGGATACGAGGCCTCATGGGGCCCGAGTCCGGAGCCAGTGAGGCCAGCAGGGTACTACGACGCCCCCAGGTTTAACCCCTCGTCGCCTTCTTTGACTGGGACGGTTGACCAGGTCTGGTCAGGGGTTACAATGAATGCACCTTGACCTTACATCAGGTACTTTGCCCCAAAATGGGCAAAGGGCACAAGCCCCGGTTCCCCCAATGGACAGGGGCTTTTGTCTTTTTGGGGAACGTGATAGCTTGCAAAAGCGTGATGACTCAAACCGACGTGCACGACCCTTTAAGCCCCTGCCCTAACTCCAGGGGCTTTTTTTATGGCCCGGCCTAGAACAGATCCGCGGTCTATCAAGGACCGGGAGCGCTGGCGGCAGGCCATCTCGATTGCCAAGAATCTGGCGGTCATTGAGAAATGCCAGAAAGAGCTGCTTTCCAACTGGCGCAAGATCAGCGGGGAGGAGACTACCAACCTTCGGCTGATCTGCGATAACGCTTTCCGGCTGCTCAATAAGTGCCTGCCAGACCTGAAAGCAGTGGAGCTCAGTGGCCAGGTCGAGGTAACGGATTTCAGGATCCGGGCGAATCCGTGAGCGCGGTCACGGCCTATCTGCCCGATGATTGGCGGGCATGGCAGGCCGAGCAATGGATAAAGCTGAAACGGTTCAATGTCGAAGTAGTGCACCGGGGGGCGGGCAAATCCGTTTTCGCCTGCATCTGGTTACTGGTGGGGGCGCTGACATGGTCAGGCTCCGTGGGCGCTTATGTCGGACCGTTGCTGAAACAGACCAGGATGAATATCTGGCCGCTCTGGAAACGGCTTGCTGGACAGGTTCCCGGTGTGAGCTTTAATGAAACCGAACTGCGGACCGATTTCCCCAATGGCTCCAGGGTGCATCTGCTCGGGACCGAGAATGCCCACGCTATCCGCGGGGCGACCCTGAAGCGGGCAGTGCTCGATGAGGTGGCCCAGATCGGCCCCATTGCCTGGGGGCAGGTCATCTTCCCAGCTTTAAATCGCCCAGGAGACCCGGGTGAGGCATTGGCCATCGGTACCGTCAATGGCATGGCAGGGTTGTTCTATGAGCTCTACGAGCAGGCAGGGAGTAATCCTGAGTGGCATAGGGCCTATCTGCAGGTCACCGACACCGGCCTGTATTCGCCAGAGGAGATCACCCGGCTCAAGGCCAATATGAGCGCGGAGGACTTCGCCCAGGAGTTCATGCTCGACTGGAATGCCTCCATGCGGGGTTCCTACTGGGGAAAGGAAATGGCTGCGGCCGAGCGCGCAGGGCGCATCAGCCGGGTTCCGCATGATCCGCTGTTGAAGGTCCACACCAGCCTTGACCTCGGAATACGCCATGCCTTCGTGGTGTGGCTCTGGCAATGTGTGGGGGCTGAGATCAGGGCTATCGGTTGCCGGGCCTATGTGGGCTCCTCTATCCCTGATATCTGGTCTGACCTCACCACCCTGAAATATAACTGGGGCCGGCACTATGCCCCGCACGATTCCAAGGTGCGCGAGCTGGGGACGGGCAAGTCCCGCCTGGAGACAGCGCGGGCGCTCGGCTGGAAGTGGGAGGAGGTCCCCGAGATAGGTCTGAAGGCGGGCATCGAGGCCGTCAGAAACCTTATTCCGCGGATCTGGTTTGACCGCGAGGGCTGCAAGGCGGGAATAGAGGGGCTGAAACTCTACCGGCCCGAATACAACGACGTAGCCGGGGTGTACAGTCTGCAGCCGATGGATTCCTGGGCCAATGACTTTGCCGACGCTTTGCGCATGTTTGCGGTCGGCAGTCAGGGCAAGGTGGATGAGTGGCCGCCAATTGACTACAGCCTGCAGGATAGGGGCGTGATATGACCGATGACGAAATTGTCAGCATCCTCGAGCGGCAGATCCAGAGTGCGATCGACATAGGCCCCACCGATGATGATTTTCAGAAGGCCCAGGATTACGTCTATGGTCGGCCACGCGGTGATGAGCTACCCGGGCGCTCAATGGTGCAATCCCTCGATGTGGCCGACATGGAGCAGGCTACCGTAGCCCAGATCCTGCCGACCTTCTCCCAGGATGTGGTGTGCAGCTTTGAGCCCGATGGCCCAAACGATGAAATGCAGGCGCGGCTGGAAACCTCGGCCGTAAACCGCGTGATCCAGGAGGAAAACCGGGGCTTTATCCTGATCACCGAGGCCCTTAAGGATGCTGAGCGCTTCAAGAACGGTGTCATAAAGGCCTACCTGGAGGACAAATACGGCTCCCGGATGCTGCGGCTCAAGGCCGTAGACCCCGCCAATTTCTTCGTGGGACCGATGGTGGATTGTGTGCTGCTCTATGACTACGACTTTTGTGCCGAGCGCAAGCAGCTTAGCCGCGGCCAGCTGATTGAAATGGGCTTTGACCGCAGCGAGGTCGAGCTTATACCGCCAGAGGGCTCGCTTTCCAACGAAATGGCCATGAACCGGCACCGTCGACACTCGATGGAACCAGCCGAGTCAAGGGCGGGCTGGGCCACCGAGGTTGTGACGGTCTGGGAGTGCTATTCGGAACTCGACCCCGATGACAGCGGGACCACGGAGCTTTGGCGTTGCATCTTTGGGGGCCGGGTGCTGCTGCTTAAGGAAAAGGCCGATTACATCCCCTATGCCACGGGCACCTGCAACATCGAGCCCCACGCCTTTTGGGGGCTGTCGGGCTTTGACCGTCTGCGCACCGTGCAGGATGTAAAGACAGCCATCACCCGCCAGTGGCTTGACAATCTCGCCAACTGCAACAACTCCCGCACCGTGGTGCGCGATGGGGTGAACCTCGAAGATCTGAAAGCAGGCCGTCCGAGCGGAATCGTGAGGACCAACTCCACCGGGCCAGTGCAGGAAGCTATTATGCCCTTGCCGGTGATGGACGCCGGTCCCGCAGCCCAGGCCTTCCTGCAATACATGGACCAGGTACGGGCGGACCGGGGCGGGGCAGTGCTGCAGCTGGCGACTGGCGAGAGCCAGCTAGCCCAGGGGGCCATTGGCTCGCAGGGCATCGACCGAATCTATTCCGTGCAGGAAATGATCGCGGCCAACAAGGCGAAGACCTTCGCCGAAACCCTGATGCGTTCCTTGTTTCAGCTGGTGCACCTGATGCTGAGGACAGAGCTCAGGGAGCCCATGTGGCTGCGCCAGGCGGATCAGTGGGTCCAGGTCGACCCCACACAGTGGCGCCCCCGGGTGCGGGTTAACATAAAGTCAGGCCTGTCTCCTGGGGAGCGCAGCCGCAAGGCTGCCGCCCTGACGCAAATGCTCGGTCTGCAGTTTCAGGCCCTGCAATCGGGACTCGATGGGGTAGCGGTGAACGTCGACAACATCCATAACACCTGCCTAGACTGGTGTGCGGCAAATGAATTGGATGCCGGGGAGC
>Ga0137423_1000291_pt1 | contig 15368 bp, 27 predicted proteins | sample EasRivERMZT600_2_FD_102326 | JGI IMG/M metagenome (GOLD analysis project Ga0137423, IMG submission 102326) | Soil microbial communities from meander-bound floodplain in the East River, Colorado, USA - East River MetaG ERMZT600_2 | ecosystem: Environmental > Terrestrial > Soil > Floodplain ...
ATCCGTTGGCATCCGCCCTAAACGGAAGTATTGGACTCACCCCCTATCATCAGATCGAAACTAACAGCAACTTAGTCAGGCTAATGGGAGTAGGCTGACAACTCTGCGTTCGTTAGTCCTCTTCTGATGAATCCTCGTCCTCGTCTTCGAGGGAATCTTCGTCTTCCTCTTCTTCATCCAACTCCTCAGGATCAATATCGTCCTTGTGGAGTTCTTCCACAATCTCATCCATATCCGCTTCGTTCTCCCTATCAGTAGGAAGAATATCATCCTCATCCGGGATAATGGAGGGGTCCGTGTCGGCTGCCATGAGGTAGGGTGGTACGTCAAAATCGTCAAAGAGGTGATTCATGTGCGTGTCTCCAGTTAACTGATGGGCCTATTAGTTAGATTAAAAAAGGGGGGACTAGCGCAGGCCGTGAACTAGTCCCCCCATAGTGACTAATACAGATTAGCCACGAAGCGGACGATACTTGTGGTTCACACGGTTCTTGATCTGACCCATGTACGTATCGTTCTCCACGAACACTTCAAGCTGCTTGCCCACAGAGTTGTTCAGCTCGAAACGCGCGCCTGACTTCACGTCCACACCGAATGCAGACAGATAGCCAACGGCGAAACCAATAGCCTTCGAGTTGAACATCCAATCCAGAGGAACGCCAGCGAAGTCCTCGCTACCGTTGTCAGCGTTACGTACAATAACGCCTTCCACTGGATAGTTGGTGCTGTCCCCAGCCTTCGACGGTGCTTCGCCGATAGCATTGATGGTGACAACATACCAAGCCGGCTCCACAACCTTACCGCGGAGGAGATCACGATCCGAAAAGCTGATGATAGGCATTGTTCTGTTCCTGTCTAGTACTGAGTACTAGAACTTAGCTACTACGTTGTTGGTGTTGTTGAGTTTGGTGATGGCTGGACGGATGTAGGTGTCGTAGATGGGTTTGTCTCCAAATACTATCTCCTTATCCAGTTCAAGCGCAGTTCGAGCAAAGTCATCACCTGTGTGAGTAGTCAGTAGAGAGTAGTCACCTCCAGTTCCTTCAACAAATCCCTGCTTAATGTTGAAGTGATATACTTCACCACAGTAAGCAGGAATCTTAGCGGCTACGTTCTTACCCGCAGTCACAATCTGACGGGAAATATGCGTAGTCTTCTTCGTAGTGTCGCGGTACTCTGCTTTCACTACATGAGCAATGAGGATTACATTCACCTTATGGAAATTGTGAATATCCTTAGTGAGTGCAATCAACTCATTCAGTGCAGAGGACTCAGCGTTGTAGTCCTCAATCTCATTCACTGCAATACCGGCTACTAGCTTACCAGCCTGTGCTCCACTACCCTTCGTCATACCATATTTAATCTTCATGGTCTGACGCAGAGTCATGTCTGCCATGCTAGTTAGAGAGTCAATGACGATGGTCTTGTACGGGCAGTTAACTTGCAGCTTCTCCAACTGCTTCTTACCCGCAGCCCAATCATCATAGTCATCGTAGTTGATCAACTTGGGGTCAATACCCCACTTCTTCATGGGCAGAAGAATACCACTCATCTTCCTATCCCATGAGAACCAGTACTGTGGTGTAGGAAATGAGAGTGCCTGCGTACTCTTACGCAAACCTGGCTCACCCTTAAACATACAGTACAGGTGGTCTACCTGCGCGTCGCCCATGTTAGGCATTACTCAACTACCTCTACTTCTCTCTTGAGTAGTTCGATAGTATTGACGTACGCGCGCATGAGTACATTCGGATCAATCTTAATCTCATACACTTCACCTGACCGAGCCATACCTGCCATGACACAATCAGTAATGTAATCTAGTACGTCGATGAGATTCACATCATCTCTCACACCATCAGGCATATTGAGATGATGCCGATTGATTTGCCTGTGCTTGGTCCACCACGTCTCATGACCTTCACTGAATCCGTGTACAAAGTCATCATGGAATCCATCAATGTCGGTCAACTTGTCCGTGTCATGCCTCATCGTGGCATCAATAAGGACTCGCTGAAAGAAATTCATTCCCTGCACAACATCATCAATGTGTTGTGTGGATGAATCAAACAGTTGAGCCTTAGTGACATTCTTGAAGTCACACGTCCGCGTATCTGCTGTTGGAGACTTCCTAATCTCAATCATTAGTGTACATCCTCAAATGGGAGTTTCATCTGTCGAGGATCAGGTTCAGGCTTAGCCTCACTAATGACGAAGCCAACTATGATATCCTCATCCTCAGGATCGACTACGGGGCAGAACTCCATCTCCTTATAATCATCGCCCTCAACGTCGATGTAGACTTCCTTATCGAGTGATCCCACAGTAAGATCATTCAGTAGCTCCAACAAAACTCTGACTTTCATTAATCCTCCCCCTTATTACGTGGGTCCCACACTGGAGCCTGTACGTAGTTAAGTCGCAACACTTCCTCTCTCATCCCTCTATCAGCCTCACATACCTGCTTATACGCGCACGGACCATACATCGTGTCGCAGTGCGTGTAATCAGGAGGCCAATACTCGCTTTCCGAATATTGAATGTACTTGTAGGCGTAGTAAGGGAGAATTTCCTGCTGCCACTCGATGAGTCTATCAGCACTAAAACTGACCACTTCACGTGTAAGCCTCTCGTCAATCTTGAGTGTGGTCTGTAGACCAATCTTGTTGACGATGACATTACGGGCCTTGAGGAGTAGTGCTTGTCCTAGAAACTGATTGGACAGAGTAGACTTATCTCTCCTCTGCTTGAACGTCTTGTGGTCCATTGACACAATCCCAATCTGACTGTTGTCAATGATGAGGTCAAACTTCGCCTTCCACAATACGCGGATTTCATCATCCTCATAGAGGATTTCACCCTTCACTATCTCAGAGGATAGCGGAATGAACGCGTCATTCTTGTAGAAGTCGAAGTACTGAACACATGTGTCCAGTGCAAATCTCCAACCTACCTCGTACTTTACTGATTGCTCGGGCGTGTTAGTGACACCAGGATATTCATCTGGCTCATGTCCACACTCTGGTTTGACTTTACAGAGTTCATTACACGTATGCTCTAACCCCGCATCCTCACGAGGGTCCATTACGTGATGTGACTCAATGAAGTTCGCACACTTGGGACAACCAAGTACAAACATCTGACCAGCAGTTAAGCCAGCTCCAATGCACTCTGCACGTGGAAATCCTTTAATCTGGTGCGCGTAGAAGACTTCCAGTACCTTGTGAATCAGTGAACCTACTTCAAGGGAGTTACTACGTCCCTTCTGACTCACTAGACGATGGTTGAACCGAATGTCATGATATCGGCCACAACTCATTAAAGAGGACAGAAGTGTGGCGTCCATGATAACATTCTTCTTTGGTACTAGGACTTCCATATCAGACTCCGCACAAGCCAGCAGAAGAACGTAAACAGACACACAAAGTACAGAGCCGCGAGAAGCTGGAAAGTGAGTAGAATCACTTCACTCTCCGAATCTCTGGAATGTAACTAGCAGTCTTGATACCAAATGTGAATGCTAGTGCATTGGCGATTACGAATGACCTCGACACACCATATCGAGCCATCTCTTTCTGTATCGCTCTCTCTATCTGGTCGATGACTGCTGTCCCCATTGGAGTGCGTGTTACTCCCTTAATTCTTGGCTGGATTTTCATCAGTCTTCTCCATTGCATCAAGTGTTCCATCAATCAATTCCTGAGTAGGATAGATGATCTTTCCATCTTTCCACTCAAAGCAAGTGCAATCCATCATGTCAGTGATGATGACGCGCACTGTCGTACCCATGCGCGCACCTACTGACGTAGTGTAGTGCTGTGTAGCCTTGACAGCTTCCTCTGCTGAGACAGCCTTACGCACGTACTCGTACTGTCCATCAGGAAAGAATTGAACTACGTTATACAGTTCCATCAGTCTTCTCCTTCATCAGTCCACGAGCAATCAATGCTTCCTTGACAAGCATATAGGTGACTTCACCTTGAGTCTTCTTCTCCTCGCCCATGAGGTAACGGATAAGAATCTCAACCAATTGCTCAGTAGTCACACTCATTTAGTCTCCTTACACGGGTGATAGCACAACACTTCCAGCCTACCCTCAATGATGACAGGAGGATAGTTACCCACGTTCAGCCTACGTCCACATACACCACACGGAGCATAGAAGTAGCCCGGATTCTCTCCGTCTTCTTTGCGCCCGCGTGTGACATTGTGCTCGTCGTATTTCATTTCAGTCTCCAGAGTAGTAGGTCCGCATAGTCCCTCTAATATCTCTACTAGAGGGACTAAACTGAACTACTGACCCAACTTCGCCAGTGCTTCCCGCGCCATCTTGCCCAACTCTTCACGATCGTCAGCAGTGAGTGCCTTCATCTCTGCCATCTCCACCTTACGTCCACCCAGCTCAAAGAACTTCTTGATGAGAGTGACGTTGCTCACAATCGGTGTCGTCTGTTCAGTCATGTCTTCTCCAGTGTCACGGTACTTCGGATTATCTTCCTCACACCACTCCGCGTCCCACACCACTTTAGTGTTCCTCCCCTAGTGCATCATACAGTTCGAGAGTCAATCTCTGAAGAATGCTAACGATACGCAGCTTCATCTCTTCAGGGACTTCCATTTCCAGAGCCGTAGTAGTGTTACGGAATGTCTGGATGAGAGTTGTGAGGACGAGAACATCCTCAGGTTCCAGTTCAAGTACTACGTTGTACTTGTTGTCAGTGATCATCTCAGCTCCTTCAGTTTACTAAAAGCGCACAGTGTGGTTCGAGGTTTCCAAGAGTTTGTAGGAGAGAGCTGTACTAGCCTCTCTCCCACTACTTCCTCAACTACTTGGTAGCAAGAATCTTACGATTCTTCTTAGCGTTGTGTGCGTTGACAATAGTCTGGCCCAACTCCTTCATCAGACTATCCTCATTCCACTTAACAGCCTCACCCTTGTTCATGGCGTTGTGGAACTGTACGCGCTTCCTCTCCACGATGTTATCGAACTGCGCATCAATGGCAGTGATTCCATCAAGGTTCGCATACACTGCATTCACACTAGTAGCAGCACTACCAATGCGAATGAAACGTCCTTCACACTGCTCTTCCTTGGAAGGATTCCACTGTCTCTCGTGCATCACGCAGTCACAGCATGTCTGGAGATTCAATCCCTCACCACTCGCCAGTTCACTAGCCACCATGATTACCTGTGGCAGTGAATTGAATCTCTCGCACATCTCGAACTTCTGCTCTCCAGTCAGGCCCGCATTCATGGACAGGACTGGAAACTGACTTCCAAACTTCTCCTTCAACTCCTCGTACAGAATAGCCTGTACATCCTTGTGGTGAGCAAAGACTACCAGCTTACGGCCAGTCTCTTCAATAAACTCATCCACATACTCCTTGGTAGTCTCAATCTTGGCAAGACCAGCGAGGTGACGCATCTTACTCATCTGAGCAAGAATATGCATCCCACTAATCTCTTCCTTCTGGTTCTCAAACCACTCTACAAACTTCTCGACAGCCTCATCATACATAGCCTCTTCCGCCTCATTCATGACGACGTTGAGCTTAGTACGGTTGATGAGTGGCAGTTCAGGGAGAACTTCTGTCCTCTCACGTCGGATACAGATATCCTTCGTGTATTCCTTGAACTGGTCGATACGCTTGATTCCACCCTCTTTCAGGTACGCGCCCTGATAGTAGTACTGAACCCACTGACTCTTGAATCTCTCTGCACTAGAGAACTTCATGGGCGCCAGCATGTTCAATACTGGAAAGAGTTCGGAACCACGATTGTTCCAAGGTGTACCAGACAGGGCAATCACTTTCCTGTCCTTGACTACCTTGCGGACCATCTGCGTCCTAGACGAGTCAACATTCTTAATCTGCTGACATTCGTCTAGTACTACGCACTTGATACCCACTCTATCGAACTGAGTGATATCAAATCCACTCTGTACAACCTTGCCACTCTTCATCGTACGCGACTTCTGTACAAGCATGTCGTATCCGATGATGTAGTGACGAATCCCACGTCCAGTAGTAGGGTCGTACGGAGGATACAGGAAATCCTTGGACGTCTCGATAATCTGAGGAACGTGCTCACCACCGCACCAATTCATCAGAAAGGATGCAGTCTGATACTTGAGAGCAGACTTGACCATCCAGAGACAGGGCTGGAGCATAGCAGGATGGAAGTATACGATACCACCAGCCTGAATAGTCTTACCAAGCCCCATCTCATCGAATATGGCAGCTCCCTTGTTAATGGCTAGACCAGCCTCAAGGAACTCCATACCCTCAAGCTGAAACTTGTAGGGACGCTTCCTGCTGCACTTGAGACAGTTATTCTTGTCCCACTCGTGTGTGCAGTTAGGGTCTCCGCCCATCTGGAAGTGATGGAATGGTGTACCTTTAGGAATGAGACGGACAACCATATGTCCGCATTCCAGCTGTATGAGCATGGTGTCTGGTTTATCCGGGCTCGGATTCACCATTAGTGTCTCTTTCTTAGAGACAGCCACCTTGCCACACATCGGGCACTTGTCCTGCAGACGTGTAATCTTGTACTTCGGAGTACGGATTACCTGCTCATCGAATGTTACTTCGACATCAGCGCCACTACGGATGGCGTCAATGATTTCAGGTGATAATGCCAGATTAGAGCAAGGCATCGTATTGTCACAGCCTACCTCACGCGCCTTATCAGCCCAGACACTATTATGTCCATGTCCGGGTCCAACGAGTGCGTGTGCAACCTCGTGACGGATGGTATTGATTACATCCGGGTCTGGATGTATGTCAATGTGGTGTGCGGAAAGGATAATACACTTATCCTTGTACGAGCAGAGTCCCAGAAACTTGCTGTCAGGATTCTGATTCAGTCGTACTGACCAGTCTGTGAGACCGTGCTTATTCAGCTCGTCTCTCAGTATTTTAGTAGCTTGACTTCTATCCATGTTATCTCGTCCTTGCGGAAGTGCGAGTATGGAACTACTGAGCCTGTGGAACGGTACCGAGAGCCTGTGACAGCATCTTACCAGCAGTGTCCACGTCGATATTCCTCAGGTCACAGAGACCCTGTAGAGTGGACATGGGCACGCCATACTTGATGGCTGCTATCTTGAGGTCATGCATCTTGACTACAACCTTCGGAGTCTTAGATGCATTAGTCTTGGGCGCACCTTTGCTGCTACCCTTGATAGCCTTCTTGGTCACTACTGGCGGGCAGTATGTGACATTAAACTTGCTGTACTTCTCACGCTCTTCTGCTCTCAGCTTGGCGATGAAGTCTACAGTAGCCTGACGCCAACCCTCACGCTCATTCTCCTTAGCTACTTTCTGCTCATGGAGAGAGAAGATAGCCTCAGTGAATCCAGTGATGTACTTACCAGCAGTCTGCACCAGTACATCATTCTTCTTGTCTGCCGGGATAGTCTCATCATTCTGGATGGCTGCGTACAGCTCAACGAATGATGTAGTCGCTGCGTTGTAGATGTCCGCTTTCAGCTGCGTGTTACCAATCTTCTTCAGTGATTCTGCAACCACTGTATTGATAACCTTGGACGACTCAATAGCACCCAGCTCTTCCTGATAGTGCTTGGCGCAGAGTTCAAATACACTGCCCGGAGCCTTGAACAGGTCTACCTGCTCATTACCGGGACACATCTCACAGACTCCAATAGCGAAGGGCTTCATATTATGCTCTCTTCTTCTGGAGAGTAGCCTTCAGTGTGGAGAGCTTCTGTGTAATGAGTACAGGAGCTGAATCCAGAGAGTGACGTGAGCACGTACCCACACGCGCGAGTACGTTATCGGAGTGAACCGATGTAATGTCCTGAGGGTAAGAGCGTACCCTCTTGACACGACCACAGACTGTGCAGAAGAATCTCTTCATATCACGTCCTTGCGGAATGTCTACTTGCTCATCTAATCTGGCGACTAGGGCAGGTAGAGCGTGTGAACTACTTCAGATTATCTGTCTGACAATGATAATCTAGGTGGGGCTTGGCCCGACCTCCATTATACCACAGATGGCAATCCACAAAATATTGTGTACGCTATGAGGCAAAGCACAAGATGTTGGGGTGTCAAGAATCTGGCACCCCTTCCGTCAAGTTTTTGACGCTTTATCTTGGTGAAAGTCTCTTATTATCTCTTTTTGCTAACCTTGCATAGTCATCAGGTGTTGGTATTGAACTATGCATATCAAATGCTAGTATTGCACGCTGAAAGTCCTCAGTTTTCTCCTTACCTAAATATGGCTTAAGCATGAGAAATAGTGGTTGAACCTCTTTAATTCCAAAGGTGAGTACGTGTTTAGGCTTCTTAGCAGTCTTGTATGGACCTAGGAGTTTACCTAATCCAACTATACGCTGAAACTTTTCTAATACCTCTATGTTATCGGAGCATTGAGGTACATTAGCGAACATCTGAGCAGATACGCATCCACTCATTTTACTTGGATATCCACGGTGATAGGATACGTGTCCTTCACCATCGAAGAAACCTGCACACCATGCTAGTTCTACTTCTCTACTTACTTGCATGAGCATTCTCCTCCGTACGGAGCCATACAGTCAGCCGCGTGTGTTTCTTCGGCTTCAATTACTTCTATTTCATTATCTTCCTCAAATATCTCCTTCAGCATATTACGCGCATTCATCCGTTTGATGTGCTCCTCAAAGTCTATCGCTACTTCAGGAGTAATACCAGTTCTGCATTCACTACATCTGGGCATATCCTCCTTGAGTGAGTGCGCATCTATTCTAAACTGCTCTCCACACTGATTGCATACTCCAATCTTATTTTCGAGAATGTGAGCTAGTCCAAGATGCACAAAGAAGGAACAACCCTCTAACTTGCATCTCCAAGTCTTCTTATTGAGGAGTATGAGTTGATGCGCGTGCTTGGCCATGTTCTGTCTCCTTGTTTCTTGTGGATAATGGGAGGAATAATCTTCATCCTCCAGGGGATTGGACTGTGGGAGGGAGTGTGTGTGCGCGTGTCTGAGTGTATCATGCCTTACGGGGGATGTCGAGTGTAAAGTTTACATAGTTGACCGCGCCGAAATAATAATAGGTTAATATAAAAAAACTACAAAAAAAAAAAAAGAGGTTATCATTATTATTATCCTTTTCGAAGGACTGTCCTCTAAAGGGGACGATAGGGGTGGGTATGGCCCCAACAGACATAGACACACACACAGACACTTTTATTAATAGAGATTGCGCACAGGCATAATTTTCGAGCGTAGCGAGATATACGCGCGTTTATGCCCGTGCGCGTGGTTGAATAATGCGCACAGGCAATAATTTTAGCGTAGCGTGACTATGGGGAGAAAAGTCGCACAGTGCTGAGGGGAAAAGTCGCACAGTCCGACTGGAGGCAAGAGGCGCGAAAATGGCCCCCGGTACTCTGGGGGCCCTGTGTCCTACGCTCGGCTGCGAGTGGCCCACGTCTCTCGGGCCTGCTCATCACGCTGTACCTGGGCCTGCTCACGACGTGCCATGCAGCCGAGGACAATCTGCGACACAACGGTGTCCAAGTCGTAGACGCCAAGCGCGGACAGCGTACGGACGACGCGCTTGATATTCTTGATGTCGGACAACGGGAGGCGCAGCAGGGACAGTGCCAACAGTTCAGGTCTCATTCGGAAACTCCATTGTTCCACGTGGAACATATCAGTGTGAGAAAGAAGGGCGGATATTGAGTCCGCCCCTGTAGAGCAGTGGACTAGACTAGGCCCACTCGATGCCAGTGACCTGCGTGGCCATCTTGCGCGCACCTTCGACGTCGTAGAGCTTGGTAATCATCAGCTTGTCGAAGATGTCCTTGAGCAACACCTGGGGGTCATTCTTGGCATCCGGCTTGACCACGCCACGGTTGGCGAGTTCGATAGCCAATTGCTTGGCACGCGCGTTGCTAACCTTTTCAGCATTGCGGACCTTGAGCTGTTCCGCCAACGTGAGCTGATTGTTGTCCGCAACCAGTTCAGCTTCACCGGCCTTGTCCTCAGAGTACGCCTCGTACGTGAACTCGTACGTGAACTCAGACAGCGGATTGCCGTCCTTGTCCTTGTACGTGGTGATGCTGCGGCCGTGAGCGGTCTTGCACTCGCTCTGTCCTGTCTTGGTTTCCATTGTGTTTCTGTCCTCAGTCTGGCCGATGTCCGTCGGCCTCGGTCCTGCGTTCGCCTCGTCTATGGTTTCGGGCTCGGCTCTCGCTTTGCGCTAGTCCCAATCGACAAGACCATAATACAGGAGCAGGTAGGCTGTGTCTACAACAAAATCTTGGGGTCGGGCGAGGGGGGACCACTACATATTGTGGTGGCCGCTAAATTTTTTTCTACCACATGTTGTGGCCTACGGCGGGGTACCCACTACCCATGGTGTATGTAAAAGTTACACCGTTCCTCAGGGCGGCCTCATAGAAATAATGTGTGTCAGACACAAATTATCTTGTGTGTCAGGACATATTATCTTAGGGGAGGTATAAATTCTGGTAGAAAAAATAAAAAAATAAAGTGAAGAGTGTAGAATTTACACACCCGAACCGATTCCCCGTAACTCGTTGAAACGAAACGACTTCGAGTCCTTGACTTTTGAAACAATCTGTGATTAACTGGGCCATGTTCAAGAAAAGCGCAGCGCACCTAAAATCCAAGTACAAGTTAACTGAAGATGCTTACAGAGACTTACTAATTAATCAGTATTTCAAATGTAAGATATGCGAGGATAGGGGTGTTAAATTAGAAGTAGATCATTGTCATAAGACTGGTAAGATTCGTGGTTTACTTTGTCATCGGTGTAACGTTGAACTGGGTAAATTTGAATTGGGTAAGAAGTATAAGTCACATCTAACAGATCCTGTGAAAGAATTTACTGCTTACCTAAGTAGTAAAGTACACATAGTAAGTAGGTATGAACGTGCAGGAATGAGGATACGCAATGCCTATAGGTATCGTTTCTGACGAAGATCTCCGTAAGGAAATTGAATCATATAAACCAGCTGCTCCTCTAGTTATACCTGCGCGTCAAGTAGAGGAAGCTATCTCTGGTCCTATCATTCAGGACATTCCAACTAGAGGAAGGAAGAGTGGAGATAACAATATTCCCGATACTCTCCGTCAGATTATTGGAGAGGATGCACTATTAAATGGACGTGAATCCGCATTGCAAATTGCCGCAGACTTTGGGATTTCTCCTAGCAGTGTCTCAGCATACACAAAGGGTTCTACTAGCACTGCAAGCTACAACGAACCCAAGCCCTCCATCATCTCCCACATCAACAAAGCTAGACAGCGAGCTATCGGTAAGGCGAGTAAGACCCTCAACGCAGCTCTATCTAGTATCACACAAGAGAAGCTAGACTTTACCGATCCTGATAAACTCTCAGGTATCGCTAAGGATATGTCTGTCATTATCAAGAATCTTGAGAAGCAGATAGATCCTGGTACTGAACTGCAGAATAGACAGCCCGTGTTTACCATCTACGCTCCACAGTTCCGTGATGAGCGTTCCTTTGAGATCATTCAGGTAACTGAATAGTCTAATCGAATAGATTATTCACGGAGAGAATCATGCCTCATGTATTGCATCCAGATCCGTTTCGACCAGTTCTATTTGACTCTCCTGCCTTGCTAGTTACGCCAGAACAGGATCAAAACATCAAAGAGATTCTGGACATCTGTTGTTCAGATAGTAGGTTTGCAGAGAAGGCATATCTTGCACTACAGGCTACTCTGAATCCAGAAGAAGTCATTCCTCCTGTTATCACCTCTCTTAGTCCATCCACTACTATTGTATCTGCTCCTGTTTCACTCGTTATCACTGGAACAGGATTTGGTCCAGATTCTTCTGCATCATTCGGTGGAGTAGATGCGGGCGCGTCATTCGTATCAGATACTTCATTGACAGCAGAAGTTACTGCTCCAGCTGTTGAGGGTCCTGTTCCTGTTACTGTCACTAGTAATGGAGTTACATCAGATCCGGTAGACTTCACTGTTACTGCACTCGCACTTCGTGCTCCTAATGAAGTGAAAGACAAGAAGAACTTCACTCCTCCAGTCATTGAGAAGAAGGAAGTTGAGAAGAAAGAGGAGAAGAAGTAATGCCCATTCAACTCCTTCCTATCGGTCAGATGGTTACACTACTTCCTAATGTAGTGTATGCACTTCCAACAGTACGTTCTACCATCTTCACTACACACGGTGCTCCATTGTTTGAAGTGAGTAATGATGCTGCCTATACATTTCCAGGCATTACTCCTACTCTGACTAATGGATCAGCATTAATTGATGGTACGTTCATTCGTACTACTGTAGCTGGTGTGCAAATCAATCTGAAACGTGCTTAATTAGTTCATTCAACTCATTAGAGAGAATACATGTATACACTTCTAAGTGACCACGGTAAGTTCGCGTGTGCAGAGGACGGTGGTGCTCCTCAAGGTACTATTGACGGACGACCTGCTGGTCTATTCACTGCTACTCGTGATTCCGCTGGTGCATGGGAAACATTCACTATTGAAAAATCAGATGAACCAGGCATGTATGGAATCAAGTCAGTCAATGGATTCTATGCTTGCTGTGAAGATGAAGGCAAGGCTGGATACCTTGCATTTCGTTCTACTTCCATCGGCGCGTGGGAGAAATTCATTATTTGGGTACTTGGTAACACTACTAAAGTAGCATTCGAGTCAGTCTGTAGACCGGGCTACTTTATTAAAGTGTGGGGTAATGGTCAGGTAGTTCTAGATCAGCCCATGTTTGAGGATGAACCATCTGATGAGCCAGGTGGATATGAGACATTCACTATTGATCCCCCTATCTCACTATTTAAGCCAGTGGACTCACTCATTCAGGGTCAACTGCGTATCGACGAAGCAGGATTCACTGATGACTCAGGTAATCGAATCCTTCCTATTGGGTTGCATGTGGGGGATCTTTTTTCTGTCTTTACTCGTGATCCTGCTAAAGCTGAATCTATTGTCTCTCTAGCTAGTTCAGCAGGATATCCTTACATCCACTTCTGGATGAATCTCGGTACATTGGGTGATTACTGGTCTGGTAGAGAGTGTGGTCCTGGTTATACTAATGACTTCTGGGGTGAACTCTCCCGACTTGGTGATCTCCTAGATAAGTATGGAATGAAAGGTGGGTACAATCTTGGGGACTATGAACTCTGGCCCAATGCGGGTACTCATTCAGGATTCTTTGGGGAATTGGGAAGACACCTTAAAGGACGGGAAAATAAAACAGCCGCGTATGTATTCGGTGGAAATGAAGCGTGGCAGACAGGTGCTAGTAATAAGGAAGAGATTTCCGACGCACTCGACGCATTCAAGGCGGAATGCAACACGGTCCCAGTAACTACTACTGCACCATCTAGTGAATCTGCTGAAGACATTGCAGAATGGTGTGGAGGAGATTTCTTTGCTATTCATGGCTTCCGTGATAATGAGGACCATGATCGAATTCGTCACATCTTCTCAGTACAGTGGGAAGGACATCCTCCATCTAAGTATGGTATACAGGATGAACCTACAGGACCAGGAGATGAAGTATCAGTCAAGCCAGCACATTGTTATGAAGGGCGTGATGTTGACGCTAATCACATGTGCGCGTTGGCTGTCCAGTCATTGATGTGCAATCAGGGATTCAATTACTTCTGTGGTGCTGGCGTAAAGTCTGATTCTCTCCTTACAGACTACGCAGGATTCTATGAAGTCGCTAAAGTCCACGGGATTGTTCCTCTCGACATTATGGGTTGGCCCGGAGTATTTCACTTTGGTTCTAGTCAATCCTCTAACAGGGTATTTAGTCCGCTCTCAGAAGATACCCTTCGATTTGATCACAGGATCAGTCATGATGGGGAAATCTTCGGTATCTTCTATGGAGATCAAGGACACACGCGAGCGAAATGTGAGCGCGCATGTTTCCTCACACTAGTCCATTGGGATGGTTCCACCTCACCAGAGAAACAGTTTGATCTCTCCGAAGAGATTACATTTGATTTTGTACGCAGTACTGGCGGACAGCCTAATGGTTACACAGCACAAGTTGTACGTGGGAGACTTCGGTGATTACGTTAGATCAGTTAGTTGTAATTAATCGTTTGGTACGTAAGCTGACTGATCTTCGTATAGCTGTTGTAGATCTGACGAGAGATCCTAATGCAGACGTGAATGTTCATGTCGCCAGTTTCAATGCATCCCATAACATATCACTAGTTATAGCGAATGCATTTGTCAGTAAACAGGGGATAATTGATCTTATCACTCCCCAAGTAGATGACATCGTTAGTCAACTCGCTGTTCTAGGAGTCGAGGCATAACATGGGAATGTTTGATACTCTCCAGCAGGGTGGTAAGTCTGCAGTTGGTGCAATGGCTCCAGGACCAGGTGGAGCTAATGGTGGTTCATTTGCACAGAAACAGCAGATGCGCGCGAATCCCATTATGAAGGGCAGACCTGCTACTACTCCATCAGGTAATCAACCAATGCAGATGGCTGGACAACTAGGAATGCAGCCTAAACCTAATCCATTTGGAGCTGCACCAGGTATGACACCTAATGCAATGGGTGCGCGTCCTGCATTGAATCCAATGGGTGCGGTAGGAATGATGGGATCTCGTAATCAGATTGCTGCTAAGCCAAAGCCTATTGGTGGTACCATGGCTGGACAGATTGGTGGATCTCCTCAGAACTACAATCCCATGCAGTCTCCTGATCTTGCACAGCCCATTCCTAAGGCTCCATCAGGATTGATGACCCCACAACTTCCTAATCTAGTTCCGCCACAGTCTGAAGGTGCTACGACTGGTGGACTAGCTGCAATGGACCCTAATCAAATGCAGGGAGAAATGTTGCCTCTACAGGGTTCTGTGGGTATGCAGGCTCCTCCATTCGGTGGTATGCAGCCTGGTAGTCCTAGTTTCCAAGCAATGATTGAACAGCTTGGTGCTAGTAGACCTGATGTAATGAATCGTGGTCTTGGTCCATCCACTGAAATGTTCGGCGGACAGGCTATGCAGGAAATGAATCCAATGCAAGAGATGCAGCAGCCAGTACAGATGGATGAGAATGGACTGGAGCCGCGTCGCGGAGCTAGGTAATAATGGATCCACTAGAACATGACTCACCGCAGAAGAAGGTTTTCCAGAGTAATGAGTGGAGACCCTCTCCTAAACAAGAGCAATTCTTATCCCTACCCACTACTGTTAAGGAAGGATTCTATGGAGGAGGAGCAGGTTCAGGAAAGTCCGACGTCCTACTTTTGTATGGTATTGTCCATAGATGGCATGAGCACCCTAAATTCAAACAAGTGTTCATGCGAAGAACCTATCCAGAACTTAGAAATGAAATCATTCCTAGATCCAGG
>Ga0137423_1000294_pt1 | contig 15316 bp, 10 predicted proteins | sample EasRivERMZT600_2_FD_102326 | JGI IMG/M metagenome (GOLD analysis project Ga0137423, IMG submission 102326) | Soil microbial communities from meander-bound floodplain in the East River, Colorado, USA - East River MetaG ERMZT600_2 | ecosystem: Environmental > Terrestrial > Soil > Floodplain ...
CGGAAAAATTGTTCGGGAAAACACTGCCTCTACTAACGGGCCTGGAAACGCTGAAACCAGCGACAAAATGAAGGTCAGGAGCGCCAAGGCGATGAAACCGAGCCCTAGCCGCCTCCCCCTTAACCTACCCGAATTGTGAGAAAACCGTAATTTCCGCTTGACCGGCAAACGAGCCATTTGTTACGATCCGGGTCTGAACAGGTTCGATTTTTGCCAATAAGTCCTTCTATATCAAATAAATAATAAAAGACTCGAAGGGATTTTGGCCCGACTCGAAAATACTATTTCGGGAGAGACCAATGGCCAAGAGATTCTATACCTTTATTGTCGTCCCTAACGCTAGCTCGAGACTCCACAAGGTACGCGTACCTATGCCGGTGATGTACGTATTAGCACTCATAGGTGTGTTTTCATTTTTTGTAGCTGTCAGTCTCGGATTCAACTATGCCCGCATGGCTTTCAAAGTCTCCGATTACAACACGCTGCAGGCTGAGAACACCGAACTGAAGATCGAAAAGAAAAACCTCGAAGTCACTGCCAAGAAACTCAGTACCAAGATCGACACCCTCTCCACACTTGCCGACAAACTGACGACGCTCATAGAAAACGATGCATTTATCAAACGCTTCGGCAAAGCCGGCGTTGGGGGTTCGACCGTCGATTACCGCACTTCCGATATTCTGGGTAATACCCGGCTCACGATTGAAGCTCTCAAGGATCAAACTGCTGAGTTGGAAAACCGGATGACGCTTTTGGAACAACTGGCCGAGAAACGGGCCCAGACAATCCGGTTCACGCCCACGATTTGGCCCGTAAGAGGTCGTCTTGCGAGTCACTTCGGAGGACGCCTTGATCCGTTTACGGGCGGAACCGAAGTGCACCTCGGCTTGGACATTACGGGTTTGTACGGTACACCGGTCCATTCGCCGGCCGACGGAATCGTGATTTTCGCGGCGCGGAAGTCGGATTACGGCAATCTGCTCATTATCGATCACGGCAACGGCATAACCACTCGTCTCGGACATCTGGCACGCTTCCAGGTCAAAGTAGGACATGCGGTCACGAAGGGGCAGATTGTCGGCCACATCGGAATGACGGGCCGGACTACGGGTCCACACCTGCATTATGAAGTCCGGATGCACGACAGGCCCGTGAATCCTCGCAAGTACCTGCCAGCAGGGGAGTGAGCCGGCGCTGATTCCCCGCCCAGTCCAGCCTTGTCGCTCTTCGGACCTTCCTGCTACACTCGTATATGCTCGACCAGATCGTTAAGAAGTTTGTAGGCACGAAGAACGAGCGGGAACTCAAAAAGATCCAACCCATCGTCGTTGAAATCAACGCACTAGAGTCGCGGATTTCAGCCCTCACCGACGAACAGCTCAGTGCGAAAACCTCAGAATTCCGGCAACGTTCCGAAAGGGGTGAATCCCTAGACGATCTTCTGGTCGAGGCGTTCGCAGTCGTTCGTGAAGCCGGGAAGCGTGCCCTGAACATGCGTCACTTCGACGTCCAGTTGATCGGTGGCTATGTTCTTCACCATGGCAAGATTTCCGAAATGAAAACCGGTGAAGGGAAAACGCTTGTCGCTACCTTGCCTGCCTATCTCAATGCAATCGAAGGTAAGGGCGTTCACATTGTCACGGTCAACGACTACCTTGCCAGGCGCGACGCGGAGTGGATGGGCCGGCTTTATAAATTCCTCGGTTTAACCGTTGGCGTCATTCAGCATGGCCAGGACGATCAGCAGAAGGTTGAGGCCTACCGCTCCGACGTGACGTACGGAACGAACAGCGAATTCGGATTCGATTACCTTCGCGACAACATGAAGTTCGACTTCGCCCAGTGTGTTCAGCGAGGACACAGCTTCGCGATCGTCGACGAAGTGGATTCCATTCTTATTGATGAGGCACGGACGCCGCTGATCATATCGGGCCCGAGTGACGAATCCACGGATAAGTACTACAAGATCGATCGAATCATTCCCAAGCTGAGGCGCGATATTGACTTTCAAGTCGACGAAAAGCATCGCACGGTCACGCCAACTGAGGAAGGCGTAGGGCGCGCTGAGGAATTGCTGGGCGTCGGCAACCTTTACGAGCCGAGCAATATGGAAATCCTGCACCACGTGAATCAGGGCCTTAAAGCTCACTCACTTTTCAAGCGCGACGCCGACTACGTCGTCAAAGATGGCGAAGTCATTATCGTGGACGAGTTTACCGGTCGCCTGATGCCGGGGCGCAGGTGGAGTGATGGGCTCCATCAAGCAGTCGAGGCCAAAGAAGGTCTCAAGATCCAATCGGAAAACCAGACACTGGCCACCATCACGTATCAAAACTATTTCCGCATGTTCAAGAAGCTCGCCGGCATGACCGGTACGGCCGAAACGGAAGCGGAAGAGTTCTTAAAGATCTACAAACTCGAAGTGATGACGATTCCGACCAATCGTCCGATGCGCCGCCTCGAGAATTCCGATGTCATCTACCGCACTGAACGAGAAAAGTTTGAAGCCGCGGTTCAGGAAATCAAAAAATGCAACGAACGCGGCCAGCCGGTTCTGGTCGGAACCATAACGATTGAACGATCCGAAAAACTGAGTTCAATGCTCAAACGTTCGGGCATCAAGCATGTGGTCCTCAACGCCAAGTACCACGAAAAGGAAGCTGAAATCGTCGCCCAGGCCGGACGCAAAGGCGTTGTCACCATCGCCACCAACATGGCCGGTCGCGGAACGGACATTTTGCTTGGTGGTAATCCCGACTTCCTTGCCCGGGACCTGTTACGGAAACAGAATATAGAACCCGCCCAGGCGACGCCTCAGCAATGGGCCGAGGCGGTTGCCAAAGTAAAGCCGGACATCGACCGCGAACACGACGAAGTGGTCCAACTCGGCGGTTTGCACATCATTGGAACCGAGCGTCACGAAGCCAGGCGCATCGACAACCAGCTTCGCGGCCGCTCTGGCCGTCAAGGCGACCCTGGATCCTCGCGCTTCTACGTCTCTCTGGAAGATGATCTGATGCGCATCTTCGCTGCCGATCGTATTTCGGGAATCATGCAACGGCTCGGCATGGAAGAAGGTGTCCCTATCGAGTCTCGATTCGTTTCAAAGCAAATCGAAAACGCGCAGAAGCGGGTTGAAGGGCAGAACTTCTCCTATCGCAAACACGTCCTCGAATACGACGATGTGATGAATAAGCAACGGGAGGCGATCTACGGCCTGCGCAAACAACTGCTCGAAGGAAACGACCAGAAAGAATACCTGATGAACATTGGTGAGGAGATCATGCAGGATCTTGTTTCGCAGAATGCGAACAAAGATACGCATCCCGACCAATGGGACCTCGAAGCTCTGGCTACAAATGTCCTTCGACAATTCGGTTTTGATTTCCGTAATGAAGACATCGATCCCAACCGCGACAAAATGAGTTCAATTAAACTGGAAGACGCTCTCGTGGCAAAAGCGCACGAGAAGTATGACCAGAAGGAAGCGATCATTGGGTCCGAAGCGATGCGCTACCACGAGCGCATGCTCATGCTTCAGATCGTTGATTCTCATTGGAAAGATCATTTGTTTGCGATGGACCACCTCAAAGAAGGTATCGGTCTTCGCGGCTATGCTCAGCGCGACCCGCTGGTCGAGTACAAGAAAGAATCCTATGGGTTGTTTGAAGACCTCATGAGCCGAATCGAAGAAGACACTCTACGGTTCTTGTTCTTATTGCAACCAATCGAACAGAAAAAGCAGGAAGAGCAGCTCGAGCGCAAGCAGCGGCGACAGCAGTTCATTACATCGAATCAAGGTGACGGTAACGGCGCGGCGAGTCAGGTCAAACGTGACGCTCCCAAAGTTGGGAGAAACGATCCCTGTCCATGTGGCAGCGGAAAGAAATACAAGAAGTGTCATGGAGAGTGAATGAGTGATTGAGAAGAAAATCACCGGAGAAGCGTATACCTTCGATGACGTCCTGATCGTTCCCCTCAAATCGGACGTCCTGCCCACCGAAGTGCGGACAACCACCCGCCTGACCAACAAAGTCGAACTCAACATTCCTATCGTGAGCGCCGCAATGGATACGGTCACGGAATCGCGTCTCGCTATTGGCCTCGCGCAACAGGGCGGAATTGGCATCATCCATAAGAACATGCCTATCGAAAAGCAGTCGTCGGAAGTGGACAAGGTGAAACGATCGGAAAGCGGAATGATCGTCGATCCGATCACCATGTCACCAAACGACAAGATCGAAGATGCAGTAAAACTGATGTCCCATTACAAGATTTCGGGCGTCCCGATCACTGAGAACGGACGTCTGGTGGGCATTCTCACGAACCGGGATCTCCGTTTTGAAACACGATTCCATCTGCCGATTCGCGAGGTCATGACGAAGGACGATCTCGTTACGGTCCCGGTTGGAACCACACTCGAAGAGGCCCAACGCATACTTCACAAACACCGCATCGAGAAACTTCTCGTCGTAGACAAAGACCAGAACCTTCGCGGCCTGATCACGGTCAAGGACATCACCAAGAAAATCAAGTATCCGCTCTCGGCAAAGGACGATCAAGGACGGCTTCGAGTGGGCGCCGCAGTCGGCGCAACCGGTGATTATCTGGAACGCGTCACCGAACTGATCCGTGCCAAAGCGGATGTGATAGCGATCGACACCGCTCATGGTCATTCAACGCGAGTACTCGAGGCAGTCCGGGAAGTGAAGAAGAAATTTCCTGATCTTCAACTGATCGCCGGAAATATTGCAACCGAGGAAGCCGCGCGCGACCTCATCAAAGCGGGAGCGGATGCCGTGAAAGTTGGAATGGGGCCGGGATCGATTTGCACTACTCGGGTCGTCAGCGGCGTCGGTATGCCGCAGATCACAGCCATAATAAGCTGCGCTCGGGCGACACGTGAGGCAAACATTCCGCTAATCGCCGACGGAGGAATCAAGTTCTCAGGGGATATCACGAAAGCACTCGCTGCTGGCGCGGACTCGGTCATGATCGGATCGTTGTTTGCCGGGACGGACGAAAGTCCGGGGGAGACGATTCTGTATCAGGGAAGGACATTCAAAGCGTATCGGGGGATGGGATCGCTCGGAGCAATGCAGGAAGGCAGTCGAGATCGTTATGGGCAAGACTCAGAAGCGCCCGGTAAGCTCGTCCCGGAGGGAATCGAAGGACGCGTGCCCTATAAGGGACCCATTTCTGCGATGGTTCTGCAACTGGTGGGCGGTCTGCGCGCCGGAATGGGATACTGCGGGGTAAGCTCAATTGAAGATCTTCAGAAGGATACTCGTTTTATGAAGATCACGGACGCTTCACTTCGCGAGAGCCACGTGCACGACGTGTTCATCACGAAGGAAGCGCCAAACTATCAGAGAGAGGACTGACCATCGCTATTCGCCGATCGTCGGCTTTCCAGGCGCTCGTCGGAACGGTTCGTTAAGATACTTCTTGGCGTCTGCCTGGGCGCCATACGCGTCGTCGCCCGTATTAACGGCCTTTTGATACTCGGCCAGAGCACGCGGGCGTTGGCCACGGATATCAAAGATCTTGCCGAGGTTGATATACGCCCAGACCTCGATCCATTTGGGCGTCAGGTCACCGTTCAGAGCGTCGCGAAAAACGTTCGCGGCCAACTGAAGATTTCCCAGTTCAAACAACGCTTCGCCCATTCGGAACAGCGCCAGCGAATTGCGGGCTTCGATGTCGATGGCCTTCTGAAATTCATCGATCGCCCGATTGTATTCGCCGTCATTAGCCAATTCCTCGCCGCGGTTGATAAACACCGCGATACGAATGTCGTCGGACATTCGTAAAACCTTTTTGCGCGGATCAACGAGCATCTGTTTGGGCTTCCGCTCGACCATGACATCGAAGTCACTGGATGGTCCGACGACTTCGACACGCTTGTATTCCGGGTCGCCGTCCGTTTGAATCTGGACCTCGAGTGGCATTTTGAACAGATCCAGATCCTGTTTGATCTGCCCCATTACCTGGTAGCCATCAGCCCTTCGGAAAATCGTATAGTCTTCCTTGAATTCCGGCACACCTGAGGAGTTCAGCCACTGGTCGAAGAAGTAGGTCATGTCTTCTCCGGCTACGTTTGAAGCCAGTTTAGTAAACGCTTCGGTCGATGCGGGAGTATTCTGAAACTGTTTAAGATAGGCCGAAAGCAGCTGGTTAAACTTCTCGTCCCCGATGACCCATTTCAGCATTCGAAAGATGTACGCGCCCTTGTACTCGACAAGCGAGTGATAGTCCGGGCTATCGCGTTCCAGGCTACCGCCCTGATGAACAGACGTGTTGCCTTGATACGCAAGGGCTTTCACCAGAGCCTTATCGACATATTCCTGAAATTCGATAGGGGCGAGTGTCTTCTCAAGGTACATAAGACTCGCGAAGACCGCCATTCCATCCTCCAGCCATGCGTCGGCGGCGGGATCCTTCACGGCAATCTTCAACGGGAACCACTGATGGGCGAGCGTTCGCGCCAGCGACCAGACGTCGAAGTCCTTTCGAAACTGTGACGACGGCAGAAGCAGTGTGCCGACAGAATACTGAGAATTCCAGTTTGCGCCTTCGATTTCGACGATGCGAAATGTATTCGTATTGATCGGACCGAAAACGCTCGAATAGAAATCCAGAATCTTCGCCGCGTTCTCCACCATTGGTGTAAACGCGTCTTCAGGTGCCTTAATTGCATCGACGACGACTTCGCCGCCGCCCGGGGACTTAATCGACTTTGCCTTGTAGTCACCCGCAGCGATCATTCCCCAATACGAAGGTTCTTTGCTCCCGAAGGTATTCGGCTCATTTGGAATTGCCGGCATATCGCTCACGATCGTCCAGTTGGCCGGAGCATTCACCTTGACCAGCATCGCGGCCTTGTCTTTGCGAAGGCCATTCGTTGGAAACCACTTGCCCTCATACAGAAGGAACGCACTGTCTTCAGAAATCTTTCCGTGAATCGGCTCGTGTCTTCCCTCCTCGGGATTCAGGACGCCGCCGTACTCCACGCGCAAGACCGGTTGTGAGTTGAACTGCTGATCTCGCATGTCGAACTCGATGGTGGAGTCCAGATCGAAATGCCGGAAGCTGACCTCTTTGCCGCCGATTGAAGCGCTGGAGACACGAAGACGGCGATCGAGATCAAACGTCGCAAACACCTGACGGTCGAGTTGTTTGAAGTGGATCTCAGCAACTCCGCTGAGCTTATGTTCCTGCGGCGTGAGAGTCGCAACCACAACATAACTGTCGACGTCGATCTTTGGACGGTCCGAATCGTTGGAGTCCGGTGGCGTGAGTTGGCGAGGCTGACCGAACGCCATCACCCCGAAGCTCACGCTGAGTAACACGGAGAACAATATTTTTTTCATATGCGTCACGGAATTCTAACGACCAGTTTTTGCATGCCGACGTTATCGTTTTGATCGTAAACGCGGAAAGCAATCACGTGTTCGCCGGATGATAACTGACTGGAGAGATAACTGAAGGATTCCGACTTTGAATCGATAATGCCGTCCTTCGGGAAGATCGGGCGCCATTCTCCAGTGTCCACCGAAACCTCCGCCTGAGTCAGAGTAGACGTAGGGTCAGCAGCATCGATAGCAATTCGAACTCGATCTCTTTCAATACTTTCCTGCCGCATAGTGATCGTTGGCGGTGTGTTGTCGATCGAAAACATTCGGCTCTCCGTCTCTCCACTTAGCGACAGGTCGCTTGGATTCGATGCCTGGTCGCTGGCAACCACACGAACCTGGTACATCCCGTCCGGAAGCGTATCGGAATTGATGGTGTAAAAGCTGTCATCCAGATCTCTCTTCAATAGCTTCCAATTGCGTTCGGCATCACCACGGTAATAAATGTCGTAGGTCAGGTAATCCTCGTTTCGATCCGTTGCCGTCCACTGGAACGACTGCCCCCCTTTCTGGTTCACACGCCGGGGAGGAATACGCGGAGTAGCGGCCTGTCCTGTCCGAGCGCTCGCGCGTGCTGCAGCCGGGTCATTGCCGACGGCTGGAGTGCCACCCGCATTAAACGTCTGGGTCTTGACGAGGCCCACTCCCGACGGGAGCACTTCAATAGCCGCGACTTCGGGCCGAAAGTTCTGTTGCAGATACGGGACTATGACAGAGGTGAGACGCGGACTCCTCGTTCTATCGGCTTTGAACACGGCCTTCCATTGGATGAATCGAGCCCTGGGGCTGGACGGCGTTCCGTTAACGTCAACCGAAGCCCATTCCGACCACGTCTTATCCGGTGAACTGGTGTTTCCCGTTCTTGTGGAAATCATCAGTAAGTCGGCATTCTCTGCCTTCCAGGAAAGTTTCCCCCACGTCGCGATGGCATCTGTATCTCTCACGATGGATTCGTAAGTTCCCGTAGTGGCAAGAGAGTCGCCCATACTGAAGACTTTTCCGATATTCGCAGTCGTGGCATACACTCGATTGCCCACTTCCAACAATCGCGTTGTCTGCTCCTCGGTTGATTCTTGAAGCAGCGTGGTGTCACGGGAATTAATATCCAACGAATAAATTCGCCCTTTAGTGCCAGTCGAAAACCACAACTTATCGCCTCGAGGCATCAGTGAAAAAACCAATTCGTCTCGGGAGCGCCATACCGTGTTCACGGTACCGTCCGGTTGAATCTCGAGGATCACGCTTTGGAAGTTAGCGTCCGGAGCACGACGTCCAGCCGGGCGCGTAGAACTCACCGGCGGTTGATCCACAGTTTCGACAACTTCCACGGACTGCGCTTGAGTCGAACCAACCGTAATGCTGATTGTCGGTTCCACCCCCGTCGCGCTCGGGGTTGGGACGGGGGGGGCTGGACTCGGTGCACTGAAAGATGACCGGCTGTTCAGAACCGCGGCATAAATTCTTCCGTTGTTTCCAACCGTCACACTGTGTACTTCACGCATTCCCGAGTCGTACAACACGAAGGCCTTGGCGTCGGGAGAAATACGGTAGATGTAACCCTTTGGATCGCCTCCCACAATGACGTTGCCGTCGCGGTCGACGATCATGGACATGATGTGCGTCTCATCCGTGTCGTAGAACGACTCGCCCTTGCCATCCGCGCCTACACGGTAGATGACACCCTTATCTCCTGTCGCCACGAGTAGGCGGTTCTGCCTGTCGAACACGAGGGCCCAGATGTATTTTGAATCGGGATCGTAGAACTCTTTGACCTGCGGGTTGGGGCCGGCCGCTCCATCGATGCGATACACTTTCCCATCCGGAGAGGTTGCCGCATAAAGTACGTCTTTGGCGTCCAACACCAACGCGGAAACGTCCAGTTCCGACAAATCGGCAATCACTGTTCCCTTGCCTGCTGCATCAACACGAAACAGCTTCCCGTCGTGACCTGTCCCTACGTAGACATTTCCTTTCGAATCCGCGACAGCGGACCAGATCAGCACCTGTTCGGTATTGAATACGCTGTCGAAACGGGGCGCGAGAATGAGTTCGTTGTCGCTTGTAATGGAAAGGTCCGTGAGTTTTCCCCGGCGGAATTCATCGTAGGTTCGAACTTCCCAGAACTGGGGCGTTACAGCAAAGAGAGGAATAGCCAAGAGCGTAAGCAACCAAAATGTCTTTCTCATCGAATTGAAACTTTCGGAAACGTCACGGGGTGACCGTCAGACTCAGCGATCGTTGTCCCTGGATTACATATTTCGACTGCGGTAGTTCGTATTCACTCACGGTGGAATTTCCGGTATTCGAGACGGTTCGGCTCGACGACCGTCCCGTGCTCAGCACAGCGGACATTGATGGCGGAAGCGACGGCATTTCCTCGCCTCCAATAACCACGCCCGGTGCGCTGCTGAGAACCTTGATGTAAAGACGGTCATTTCTTCGAAGCTTGTTCAACTCTCGGATCACTTGCGCAAGGTCTTTTGGTGTACCTGCCGGTCCTCGCCGTAGCTCGGCTGACGTCATGGATGTCCCGTCACCCACCAGCAACTGAACCGATCCGGCCGGGAGTCCCGAAGGAATCTGTACCGGATAGCGCTCGACAAATGAATCACCGTTCGTGCCGCGCATGAACGTCGTTAGATAGATGGTCTCGCCAGGCTTCACTTCAGTTCGATCGACTGAGATCCCCTCCAGCAAAGCAATCGACTTTCGCTCGGTCGAAACAATCTCGAGATCGATCTTTTGAATCTCCACGCCGTCATATCCAGTCATCATCAAGTACTGGACGGGTGCGATAGCGCCTACTGAGGCCATCGCGGGACCATTCATATCCCCTGTGAAGATATTTCCAATGTTGACGGTAGGCCTATCCCGCAATTGAATTGTTCCGGTTACTGACAACGTCATCTCACCAAGCGCCCGCTCACTTGCAGTAATCGAGTTGAAGACCGAAAAATTCATCAGCAGCGGCGTCAGGAACCGGTCATTGGCGATCTCGAAGTTATAGTTGTTCACCGAGTTCGTGCTCGATTTCAGTGTGAGTGATACCGGAATCATCTTGGAGCGTTCGCCGAAACGGCCGGCTATTCCAGTACTTCGATCCTGCTTGAAGGCGCCCACCACCTGAGTCGGAACCGCAAGTTTGAAAGAGTTCTGCACGTTTGGCAGAAGCGTGATCACGTTTGCTTGCGACATTGGCAAATCGATCGAACCCGAGCCAAGGTTCGGATGACCGAACGCATAAACCTTGTCTCCGTCCACGTAAGTCACCGTGCCATTAGCCGTATAGCTGAAATCCCCTCGAATCATTTCGACGTTCACTGCCGACCCCGGTTCCAGCCTTTGATTCGCAGACGCTGACTGCACAGCAGACGTCGCTCCTCCGCCCGCTTGAACAGGTGAGAGCCCGAACGCGTTGAAGAACGGCATGAAATGCTGGATGGCGGCCTGCGTTATTCCGGAGAGCAGAACCGGCGTCTGGATTTTCATCAGTGATGCACTCGCACTCGCGTTTACCGCCGTACCTAGAATGGTTTGAGGAAGCAAAATCTCATGTAACGGTCTCCCGGCAGCCGCCTGTTCGACCATCCCTTGAATGAAGGCTGCAGGCGACATCGTAGGAAATGAAATCGATGCCTGAGCCATATTCGTACCGGCCGGGTTCTTGAAATCCAAGAGGTTCACCATTTGTTCGATCGGCTGAATTCCGGCGATCGGTTCCTTGGCAAACGGAAACGCAAACGCAACTGCACCCACTAATCGCCCGCCGATGTACACCGGGCTGCCGCTCATTCCGGCGATGACTCCCGTTTTTTCGAGTGGCCCTCCGGAAAGTTTCGATAGGATTAAATCCAGTTTTGGGGCAAGACTGTGCTTCAGCACCCCAAGAATCTCGACATTAAATTCTTCGATGGTCGTGCCTTGAAACACCGTTTTACCGATTCCCTTCATTCCCGGTTGGACCTCTTGAATCGTCATGAATTTAGGATTGGTCTGACCGAAAGCGCTCGTGGAAAGTGTGAAGAGAAAAACACTGAAAGCGGCGATAATTTGAAGGGTTTTCATATTCGGTGTAGGCGGTATACGATGGCTCCTAAATACCAGTATTTTCAATTGAAAACGGATAACTCATCTTAAAGGACAGGCGAATTCATGTCAACGCCAAGTCCGGTTACAGGATTCATACTTGCCGGCGGAAACAGCCGCCGGATGGGACGTGATAAGGCCACCCTCGAATGGCACGGACAAACGCTCCTTCAGCACATGACTGATAAACTCGACCAGGTTTGCGATCATGTCTACGTTGTCGGTCGAGGTGCCCTTCCCGACGTTGTGCCTGGAATCGGTCCTGTTGGAGGTCTGGCAACGGCACTCCGAGTTACCAATACCAATACCAACCTCATCGTCGCAGTCGACCTTCCGCTTTTGACGAAGGATTTTCTGAATTATTTTAAAGAATACTGCATCCGGTCACAGCGACCCGCTATTGCCTGCAAGACAGAGACCGGCTTCGCGCTGTGCCTGGGGATTAATCTCTCCGCTCGGACTGCGGTCGACGAATATATCGAACGAGGAGCGCGAAGCGTTCATGGTTTGCTGAATGAAATGGACTGCGAGGTACTCGATTCCGACCGGCTCATCGCAGCAGGTTTCAGTCTTAAAATGTTTGCAAATCTCAATACGAGCGCTGACTACGTCTCACTAAACCGTGACAATTCTTGACTTTGGCCCCAACCTTCCGCTAAGGTGCGGGTAGCTGAAACCGTTTGTTTTAAAAAAGAGATCCTATATGAAGCATTGGATTGCGAGTTCGCTACCTTTGCTGGTGGTGTGGACTAACAACTACGGCTTCCGAATGGACCTTCGCGGGTACGTTTCTCGCAATACGAATTGAAACGATGAGTTCCCGAGAATGGATGGCGATGTCTGGTGCAGGCAGCAGTTCCGGAGCACTAAATCGAATTCTGGTTATTGATGACGAATCGGAAATCGTCGCGTTCATTCGAGAACTACTAACGCACCGTGGTTATGAAGTCGTCGGACTTTCAGACTCACGGGAAGCGTTGAATACTTTCAAGTCCTTCCAACCAGATGTCTGCATTCTTGATTTTCGAATGCCGTACGTCTCCGGCTCGGTAATCCTCGATTTACTCAAAGAGGCGGATTCTACAGTTGAAGTGATCTTCCTCACGGCACAGGACGAAACCTCACTGGCAGTCGATTTAATGAAACGCGGAGCCATCGACTTCCTGTTGAAACCCGTTGAACTGAACCAGCTTTCGTTATCGGTATCGCGGGCGATGGAACATCGCCGGCTTGTCAAGGAAAACGAAGCTTATCGCGTCCATCTTGAAAGACTGGTCGCGGAGAAAACAAAAGCCTTGAATGAAGCGTTGAGTACTCTCACTCAGGTACACTCGGCAACCCTGGATGCCTTGTCCATGGCGCTCGACTTTCGAGATCAGAGTACGAGCGGACATTCACGACGCGTCGCAGAGCTCACGGCAGCCGTTGCAAGATCGATGGGCGTGACCGGAACAGAACTTGTTCAGATCGAGCACGGAGCGTTGTTGCATGACATCGGAAAACTAAAGATTCCGGACAGCATTCTCTGGAAACCAGGCAAATTGAATGATGACGAATGGCAGACGATGCGGCGGCATGCCGAGTACGGCTACGAATTCCTCAAGAATCTCGAGTGGCTCTCGGATGCGGCTGAGGTTGTTTATTGCCACCATGAGAAATACGATGGGAGCGGATATCCGAGGGGATGTCGTGGCGACGAAATTCCATTTGGGGCGCGCATCTTCGCAATCGTCGATACCATCGACGCAATGATCTACAAGCGGCCTTACAACCGTCCGGTAACGTTTCGAGATGCGAGCGAGGAGATCCGTCGATGCAGCGGATCGCAGTTCGATCCCAGTCTCATTGATTCCACGCTCGCATTTCTAGAAACCAAAATACCCGCAGAACTATTGGGTTAACCGAACAATTAAGTTGTCGATTTGGTGGTTACGGGAACGTCGACGCTTTTGTCCAACGTAAACTTCAGTTTGGATTCCGAATCGAACTCCACTTCCTTGCCCTTAGTGGCAAGCACGGTTCCCGCACCTGCGGCTCCACCGATAATCGCACCGAGGCCAGCACCCTTCTTCCCGCCGGTAGCAGCGCCGATCGCAGCGCCGATTCCCGCACCGCCACCAGCAACCGCCGCGTCGCGGCCCTTTGTACCTTCTGCTTCTACCGCAAAAGGCTTGGTCACGATGGGAATGGTCTTGGCACCATCCACGATACCGGTGAGGACGAGTCGCATGTTGGCACGGCCCTTCACTCGGCCCGAACCCTCGGCATCGACGACGCGGCCCTGAACCTTGGTTCCCTTATCGATAACTGTTTTACCGTCCAGCATGACCGGTGTCGCCAAGCTCGCAGTGAACTGATCACCGGCTTTGTTCTTTTCTGAACTGAGAGAATCGATTAAGACCACTGTCAGTTCAGTGCCCGCCGGTACAGAAACCATTCTGGGTACAACGGGAGCAGGAGCCTTCTCCGGAACTGGCGCATTCGCTGGTACCGGACTCGCCGCCGCCTTTGGAGCATCACTGCTTCCGGCCGCCGGTTGCGCAGGGTTGGCTACTGTACTTGTTGGAGCTTCCGACGAACATCCGAGCGCCAATGCTAGAACCACAAACACGGTTAAGATCCGTAATCCCTTCATACACGTCCTCCCTAGTCAAAAGACTGATAATAACCCGATATTATTGACTCAGTGCAAGTTATGTCGACATGACTGCAGATGCTCGTTTGAGCACGAGCCATACCATCGAGTGCCAATTCGATTTAGGGTAGCTAACGAGAGAAAATCCTACTGGATTCAGTAGGATTTTCGGAGACGAACTGCGACGACTAAAAACCGACAATCTTCATCGATCGTCAAAACGAGGAAATTATTCCTGTTTGACCGGCGCCTCGCACCGGACAACCTTTGGAAAAGCAACTCCACTTGTCACGAGATAACCGGAACGCCGGATGGGTCTGGTCTAACTTTGCGATTGCCGAATACTTGGGTCGCAGGCCGCTCGTGGACGCCTTCCAGATGTCGTCGTTTGAAGGCTTATCCTCGCAGGTGACGAACAGCAACGTCTTTGCCTGTACCGGCTGGGCCGCAATTGGTCCGCGGTTTGCAATTCCTTTCGGAGTCCTAAAAGTATCGACATATGTTCCGACCAGGAATGCACCAGAGAAGATGAGAATTCTAATAATCCCCCACGCCATGAACCACACCTCCCAACACACTGACGCACAGAAGAAGCCAGATTCGGCCATGGTCGCTAACTTGCTTAATCGGCATGGGGTTCAGGTCGCCTGATCCATAAACATTGAGGTTAAGAGAGTCCAATGGTGTCACAATGAGGGAAATTCTCCCCGCACATTATCCCGATATGAGAAAGACAAAAGTCCTGATTGTTGACGACGAACCTGCGATTCGCGAAGTTCTGGAGATGATTCTTCAGGAGTGGGGCTACGACGTCCGTCTTGCTTCGGATGGCGCAGAGGCTAAGGTCATGGTGGAGACCTACGATCCGGACGTCGTCATATCTGACGTTGTCATGCCCCAATTATCGGGGCTGGATCTCCTTCGTTGCCTAAAGGCCGGCAATCCCAATCGGCCAGTCATTCTCGTCACCGCTCACGCCAGTATTGATCTCGCCGTTGAGTCGATGAAACAAGGCGCGCAGGACTTCATCACGAAACCCATGGACTATCCGAAGCTGCGGGCAATCCTCAAAGCCGCTGAGGGCGATATCGAACTGCGGCAGACATCGAAAAAGCTGAATTCTCAGCTCGAGAGAGGATCCGGCTTCGGAGAATTCGTCGGCACCAGCAAAGCCATGCGC
>Ga0137423_1000304_pt1 | contig 15149 bp, 13 predicted proteins | sample EasRivERMZT600_2_FD_102326 | JGI IMG/M metagenome (GOLD analysis project Ga0137423, IMG submission 102326) | Soil microbial communities from meander-bound floodplain in the East River, Colorado, USA - East River MetaG ERMZT600_2 | ecosystem: Environmental > Terrestrial > Soil > Floodplain ...
GATACATTGCCGGATCCTGAAAGGTCCTGAAGTACCTGACCGATCGCTCGTTCGCTGCGTTGAAAGCGGTAATTGATCGCTGTATCCAGCACGTTGACGCCGTTTGCAACGGCAAGCGCCAGCGCCGTCCGATAGTTTTCGTCGGTTTGTGAATCCGCCTCGCCGAGATATGTCCCTGCGCCGATCGAAGACATCATCAGGCCCTGCTGTTCGCTGAAATGGCTCGGCGCAGTAACGGATTTCATTCGGTCCGCGTATCGGCGCGTCGCTTCAGGCGTCGCAGGCATGGCTAAAGCGCTCGCATCAGCGCTTCTGCGGGATGCAATGGCCGGCGTCCGGTTGCGTGCTCGACCTGCTGCCTGCAGGAGATGCCGGGCGCGACCACGATTGCAGCGGGATTGTTTTCGACGGCTGGAAAGAGGCGGCGCCGTCCAATCGCAATCGAGATGTCGTAATGTTCTTTCTCATAGCCGAACGACCCGGCCATGCCGCAGCACCCCGAGTCGATCTCTTCCACCGGATAGGCGAGCGCGAGCGCCTCCTTTAAATATCGCGAACCGATCAACGCCTTCTCATGACAATGACCATGAACCAGCGCTTTCGTCTGCTGGCGATTGAACTGAAGTTTCCATCGCCCTGCCTGTTTTTCTTTCACGATGAATTCTTCCAGTATGAACGATGCGGCTCCCACCTCGATCGCCTGATGTCCTTTGACAAGATCCCGATACTCGTCCCGGAAAGTCAGGATGCAGCTCGGTTCGCAACCCACGATCGAATAGCCTTGCTTCACAAATCCGTGCAGCTCCCGGATGTTGAATGCCGCGTTCTCACGAGCCTCTTCGGCGAGGCCTTTTGAAATCATGGGCCGGCCGCAGCAACGTCGCTGTTCGACAATCCGGACCTCATAGCCCGCGGCTTCCAGGAGTTCGGTCGTTGCTTTTCCGATGTCGGGGTAATTGAAATTGATGAATGTATCGTGAAAGAAAACGACTTTGCCTGTGGGCGCCACATGGCCATTGTTCGTGGTGCGCGCGGGACGCTTTGCGAACCACGACGCGAATGTCTGTGACGCAAAGAGCGGCAGCTTGCGGCGCGAGTCGATGCCGACGAAGCGATCCAGGGCGCGCCGCATCAGAGGGTTGGTCAGCGTCCAGTTGGCGAGACTGGGCCACATAGCTGCAACCCTGCTCGCCGAGTGAATATTCGCGAACATCCGCGAGCGGAGCGGCGTCCCGTTGACTTCGTTGTAGTGAGCCAGGAACTCGTATTTGAGCTTGGCCAGGTCGACATTCGACGGGCACTCGGCCTTGCAGCCTTTGCATTCAAGGCAGAGATCGAGCGTGTCGTATAAATCCTTGCCGGTGAACTCCTCCGCGGGCAACTTCCCCGAGAGGATTTCACGCATCAGGTTCGCGCGCCCTCGCGTCGAGTGCTTGTCGTCGAGTGTGACCATGTAAGAAGGACACATCGTGCCTTCATTTGTTTTACGGCATACACCGGCGCCATTGCACAGTTCGATGGCTGTGGCGAAGCCGCCTTCGCGTGAAAAGTCGTAGTGCGTGTTGAACGGAATCGTGCGATAGGCCGTACCGTAACGCAGGTTTTCCGTCATAGGCGGCGCATTAACGATCTTTCCGGGATTCATCCGGTTTTCGGGATCGAACGCGCCCTTGACGTTTTGGAACGCGCGGTAGATCTGAGGCCCGAAAAGTTTTTCGTTCAGATGGCTGCGCGCGAGGCCGTCGCCGTGTTCGCCGCTCATGCTGCCGCCGAATTCCATAACCAGATCGGTGATCTCATCGGTCATGTCCTTCATGACCTGAATGTCGCGCGCGTCCTTCGTGTTGATCAGAGGCCGGATATGAAGGCAGCCGACGCTCGCATGACCGTAGTAGCCGGCGCTGGTGTCGTACTTGTGAATTACGTCGCGGAATTTGACGAAGAATTCGGGCAGCTTTGAAGGCTCAACGGCGCAATCCTCGACGAATGCGATCGGCTTGCGTTCGCCTTTCATTCCAAGAAGCAGTCCGAGGCCGGCCTTTCGAACCTTCCAGATGCTGGTCTGTTCGGCGGGATCGAAGGCTCGCACGTAGGCGTACCCGGACTTCTCGCGCTTCAGCGCGGCTTCCAGTTCGTCGAGTTTGGATCGAAGTTCCTTTTCGTTCTCGCCGTAGAACTCGACGAGGAGAAGCGCCGCAGGGTTGCCTTCGACAAAGCCCATGAGGCGCGAGATCTCGAGCGACTTCCGGCCGAGGTTGATGATCATGTCGTCGATCAATTCGATAGCCGAAGGCTTGAACGGCAGAATGATTTCGCTGGCCCGGATCGATTCGACGATATCCGCAAAGTGAACGACACAGAGCGCGGTCGCGGGCGGACGAGGTTCAATGCGGACTTTGGCCTGATGCACGGCTGCGAGCGTACCCTCGGAGCCGACCATCAGTTTTACGAGATTGAATTTGCCGTTTCGAACGAACTCATCCAGGTTGTAGCCGCTGACGCGACGCATGATGGTCGGAAACCTTCGGTCGATTTCTTCCCTGTTCGCCCGAACAATGTCGGCGATGCGGCCTTCCAGTCCGCCGCCCGCAACGGCATCGGCGAATTTCATCTCGCGGAACGTGCGGCCTTCACCGGAAGCCAGGACGACGTCCATTTCCAGAACGTGATCGATCGTCTTTCCGTAAAGAATCGAATGCGATCCAGCCGAGTTGTTGCCCATCATGCCGCCGATCGTGGCGCGATTGGCAGTCGACGTATCCGGACCGAAAAGGAATCCCATCGGCTTGAGATGAAGATTCAATTGCTCCTGAACGACGCCCGGTTCGACGATGGCCCACCGCTCTTCGGTATTTACCTCGAGAACACGATTCAGATTCTTCGACATGTCGATGACGACCGCCTCACCGACAGTCTGTCCGGCCAGGCTGGTGCCGCCGCCTCGCGGAAGAACCGGGACTTTAAACTCGCGGGCGATTTCCATCGTCGCGAAAACGTCCTCGTGGGTTTTGGGTATGACGACTCCGATCGGTTCGATTTCGTAGATGCTGGCGTCGGTGCTGTACATCAGCCGGGAGGCGCGGTCGAAACGGACTTCGCCTTCGATCCGGCTTTTCAGGGATTCAAAGAGATCTTCATTCATTGCTTTGGCCCAATCACGTCGCGGAACCGGAGAGTTTAGCACGGCTCGATTTTTGTTTTCTGTCGTAGAATCCGTGCCCATGGAAGGCGTCAGTGCGCACGAATCGGCTGCAAGTTTGAACGATCAAGCGGTCAAACTTCAGGCCGAGGGCAAGTACCTTGAAGCGGATGATCTCTACAAGAAATCGCTGGCTATTTGGGAGTCGGAATTGGGGCCGGACGATCGGCTGGTCGCGCAGAGTCTCGCGAATCGCGCATCGCTTTACAGAAAGATGGGTGTGCACGATGAGGCGGAGCGCATCTTCCAGATTGCGCAGCGAATCTGGTCGCGGCGCGGATTTCCGGGCTCCGGCGATCAGCCGCTTTGGGCTGATCCTCTGCAAAAGGACGGGATGTTACGCGACTTCGGAGCGCACGTTCGCGATTTACGCGACCGAACCGGTCGAGGCGACGCGGCGGCCCGCGCGGAAGTCGAGGACACACTCCGCCGGCTTGGCCCGTGGTATCACAATGTTGTTCTCCAACCCGGCCTGATGACCAATCCGTCGAACGCCGATTACCCCGGCAGCCGCTGGCGTGTTCTGGATCAACTCATTCCGAAGGATCTTCGCGGCAAGTCAGTGCTCGACATCGGCTGCAACTCCGGTTTTTTCTCGCTGGAGATGAAGAAACGAGGGGCTGCTCGCGTCGTAGGTGTGGACATCATGCTGCATCTGCTGGCGCAGTCACGGTTCGCATCGCATTGGTTCGAACTGCCGCTGGAGCTTCACGAGTGCGAGGCGTACGACGTCGAATCGCTCGGTTCGAAATTCGATGTCGTGTTGTTTATCGGTGTGCTGTATCACCTGAAGCACCCGTTATACGCGCTCGAGAAGATTGCATCGGTCTGCAAGGATACGATGTACTTCCAGTCCGCTGTTCGCGGCCCCGACGGTGATGCCAATCCGCTTGATGACTATCCGGGATCTGAAGTTCATGCTTTCGATCACCCAGCCTGGCCGAAGCTTTATTTCATCGAGAAGAAGTTCAACGGCGACGAAAGCAACTGGTGGTTTGCAACTCGCAGTTGTCTGAGAGCGATGCTGCGAACGGCAGGTTTCCGCAGCGTCGAAGAGACATCCAATCCCGAGATTTTTGTCTGCCGCAAGTAACTGAACGCGCGAGCAAGCGTCAAAGGCGCCTATGCACGGTATCTACCTGATTTCTGCTTTACTCCTTTTACAGGATCAGCCGAAGCCTCTGCCGGAACTGAAAACCCTTTTGACCGAACTTCGCAAGACGTTGCGTACCGACTCCGCTCTGCTCAGCCAGTACACGTTCACTGAAAAGCGGACGACAATCCAACTCGACAACAACAACAAACCGAAGAAGACGGAGATCAATGTGTTCGAAGTCTTCCCGGGCGCGCCTGATCGAGTCGGATACAGCCGCCAGATCGTGAAGGACGGTAAACCGCTTTCCGCCGCGGAGCTCGAGAAGAAAGACCGGGAAATGAAAAAGAAAGCGGCTGAAGATCAACGCAAACTGGACAAGCGTACACCGGAGCAAATCAAAAAGAAGACCGACGAAGAAGATCGGGAAGAACAGCGGATTATGGATGACGTTTTTGCAGGGTATGACGCAGAGATCGTAAGTCGTGAGAGTCTCGCCGGCCGTTCCGTCATTCTGGTCCACTTCAAACCGAAGCCCGGATACAAGGCGAAAACCAGCGAAGGAAAGGCCATGCAGCACATCGCGGGGCGGGCCTGGATCAGCGAGGACGATCACCAGATCGCGCGAGTCGAGATGGAAGTTATCGAACCGATATCGTTCGGTCTGGGAATGCTGGCCAGACTAAAAAAAGGCGCGACGATCCAGGCGGAACGTCAGAAGTTTAATGAGGAAATCTGGCTGCCGGTAAAGCTCGACGTCACCGTGGACGCCCGGGTCCTTTTGCTCAAAGGTTTTCACATGAGGCAGGTCGTCGAGTATTCCGATCATAAGAAGTACCGCGTGGATACCAAACTGAGCTTCCCCGATCTGGACAAGCCGTAACCACAGAGACACAAAGACACAGAGGAATTCGGGGTCGGACCCTTGCTTTACCAGTCCGATGGGTCTGACCCCGAATTCCTCTGTGTCTTTGTGTCTTTGTGTCTCTGTGGTTACTCTGCGGGTTCGACCCTACGAACCTTCTTGCGGCTGCGCTTTCGGGCGAGTGCCTGTTTGATGCGTTTTCTTTCACCCGGCTTCAGGTAAAAGGAGTGTTTTTTGACTTCCTTAATAATGTCTTCCTGTTGGACCTTACGCTTAAACCGTCGTAGAGCATTCTCGATGGATTCGCCATCCTGAATTCGAACTTCGGCCACTCGATACACCCCCCTCCGGTTGAAATAGACTTCCGATTATCACATACTTCACCGCCTATGGCGACGTGCCCATTGTGTTCCGAGCGAGCCGGAAAACGGTACTGTCCGGCGAAGGACGTGCAGATCTGCGCTGTCTGTTGCGGAACCAAGCGGGAAATAGAAATTGACTGTCCCTCGTCTTGCTCTTACCTCAAGGCGAGCCGCGAATATGAGGCGGACAAGCCGATCATTGACAGTGAACTCATGGCCGGCGTCCGGAAGTACGACAACAATTTTGTCCAGCGTTACCAACACGTTCTGGCTGTGATTACCGGCAGCGTGATCGAAGAGCGAATACACTCGGCCTGGCTCGTCGACCTCGACGTCGTCGAAGTGTACAAGGCTCTTTCGGCGACGATGAAGACGCTGTCCAGCGGCATCTATTACGAGTCTCTGCCCGAAGGCACCACGCGTGTATCTCTTTACCGGCGACTGAAGGCTGCATTCGACGAAATGATGAAGCCCGATCCGACGGGGGCGCATCCGGTCCTGAAAGCGTCGGAAGCTGTTGATGTACTGAATTTTGCAACCTTCGCCGCTCAAATGAATTCAAGTGTCCGCCCTCGCAGCCGCCGATATCTGGACTGGCTTACCGAGACGTTTGGATATCCGCAGCCACAGCAGCAGAGCGGGCTGATCATTCCTTAAGCGCCTTGTGAAGATTCTGGCGATCCGCTTTGCGCGGCTCGGTGACGTGATTCTGCTCCTGCCCGCCCTTGAATCTCTGAAGATGAGGTTTCCGGATTCCGAACTGACCTTTTTGACGGGCCACCGGTGCGCTCCCATCGCGGAATTGTGTCCGGCGATTGATCACGTACTGTCCGTGGATCGTGTCGCGATGCGCGATGGTTCGGTGTGGGGTGCGTTGCGCGACATGGCTGGATTAGTGCGTGACGTCAGGCAGTCAAGGTTCGATCTCGTTGTCGACTTCCACAGCTTTCGAGAAACAAATCTCCTGGCGTGGTTGTCGCGTGCGCCTCTGCGCGTGGGCATGAAGCGAGACAAGGCACCCTACCTTGGTTTCTGCTTCAATGCGCCACCGATCGTGGAAGACAAGGCACTTCACGTGTCGGAAATGTTTCGGAAAGTAGTTGCCGGCCTTCCATCCCGAGTTGCGCGGCAGGACGCCGTTACGGGCGGAGGGCTGGGACGACTGGTTGCTGTGAAGGCGGAAAAGCCAACGCTTGTGTTGTATGTCGATGCGCCCGTCCCGGAGCGTATCTGGCCTGCGGAAGGATTTTCGAAGGTGGCGGACTTCGCCATCGAGGAACTTGGCGCTGACGTCATCGTGATCTGCAGTCCGGAACGAGCTGAACTGGCCAGGAAGGTTCAGGAGGCGAGTCGAAATTCAAACAGGTTGTCGGTGCAGACCGCTCTAACGCTTCCTCAACTTGCCGCTGTTATTGCGTCGGCGGACCTGCTGGTCAGCAATGACACCGGTCCGATGCACATCGGGCCGGCTGCAGGAGTGCGCACCCTGGGGCTGTTCAGTGTAGGCTTTCCCGAGCATTTTCGACCCATCGGTGTGCGTGACAGATTTTTGAGAGGGAATCCTATTGATCGGATAACGGTGGAGCAGGTGATCGAGACGGTCAGAGAAATGTGGCTTACGGTTGATCGAGATCTTCGATACTGATTTTCAGTGAGCGGAGAAACTTCAAATCCTGAGCGGTCACTTTGAGCTTCATTTCACCGCTTTTCAGCCCGGCCGGCGAAGTATCGTCACCCAGTTCAGTTTTGGATCGTTTGTTGAACCCGATCGTCGCTTCGAGTACCAGGAAGACGTCGTAGCCGGCATTTCGGACGTTCTGAATGGCCTCACTGATCTCTTCGGAATCCGAAAGCGCATCGTTAATGGCGGCGCCTAGCTCCTTCATCAGTTGCTTCAGATTGTCATCGAGTTGCATCTAAATCCATCCTACTCAGAATGATTGAATTTGGTCAATTCACAATTTACCCGCCAGCCTTTGACTGGCATGATGGTGGGCGAGCGAACCTTTGAGTGCACGTTTGTAGCCTCGAACGCCGCTCGCGAGCCCACCATGAGTCAAAAGCTAAAGGTCATGTTTGGCGATTTCCTGCGGGCCTTGCGACAACTGTGGCTGGAGTGCATCGGTGGTGTTTTTCTGGCGCTGGGAATCCTGTTTAGTCTTGCCGCGATTCAGGAATACCGAAAGTACGTGTCCTCCCCTGAAATCGGTAGCGGCCGGTTCCTTCTGGTTGCCTTTTCCTCCGGCATCATGTTCTTCTTCGCACTCGAGAGCTTCTGGAAGGCCAGGAAATCCCGATAGTGAGCAGCTCCAAATACAAGTCCTACACAGATCCGGAATTGATTTCGATGTGCCTGAAAGGCGACGCCCTCGCCTGGGAGGCCCTCATCATGCGATACCGGCGCCTCATCTTCTCCGTGCCGGTGCGGTTCGGGTTCGAGGGCGCCGACGCCTCCGACGTCTTCCAGGCAGTCTGCGTGAAGCTTCTCGAGCATTTACATGAAATCAAGGATGAGCGGAAGATCAGCGGATGGCTCGTGACTACGACCACCCGGCAATGCCTGCATGTCCGGGCTTTAAAGAGTCGCGAAACCCTCAGCGAAGACAGCGACCTCGATGAACCGGCGGATCCTTCGTTGGGAGTGGAAGAATTTCGCATTGCCACCGAAGAACAGCAGGCTATCCGGGAGGCTGTGGAGGAACTGGCTTCCCGCTGCCGAACCCTGATCGAGATGCTGTACTTCGATCTCAAGTCCCCGAGCTATGATCAAATCAGCCTGGAATTGGGCATGCCGGTGGCAAGCATTGGACCCACCCGGGCCCGATGCCTTGAGAAACTGAAAACGATCCTGCGAAGGCGGGGTATTAAATGATTTTTATTTGCAATTTCGATGACCCCATCGTGGAATGGCAAGCCATTAAGTTTTAGGTATTTTTTCACGGCAGGCGGTCCTCATATTAGTGGGCAAGAGGGATCTTTTAAAAGCGACGAGGAGCGAGGGAATGCGACACGTAACTGCTGAAGCCATAGTCAATTACATCGAAGGCGTTTCGGACGCGGAGAAGACGGCGACCGATACGCACCTGCTGAGCTGTAAGGAATGTGCCGACCTGAAACAGGAATATCAGGCGATGATCACAAACCTGCGGCAGGACATGTCATTTGAGCCACCGGCCGATATGGTCCGGTGGGGCATCAATCTATTCCAGCCGGTCATGCAGCCGGCTGACGGCGGTTTGCGCAAGTTCATCGCTTCTTTGATCTTCGACACATTCGACCAGCCCATCCTGGCCGGCATGCGCCGCGTCGGAGCCCCTCCACGCCAGTTGCTGTTCCGCGCCGGCGACGTCGACGTGGATGTAAAGATTGAAGCCATGGAAGCCAATGACCGGATCACACTGGTCGGGCAAGTCTTGTCGAGTGCTACGAAATTCTTCGATAATACTCCGGTGAAGCTGGAGTCCCACGGAATCGTGCGTTACCGCACGAAAACCAATGTCGTCGGTGAGTTTTCCTTCGATGAAGTGCCGAAGGATACATACCACCTTTCGGTCGAGCTGCCGGAAGGGCAAATCACGCTGTTCTGCGTCCACCGCGGTAACTCCTGAGCTAATTTTGCATTCAACTTAAGGTGTCCGGTTTCCGCCACGCAGGAAACGCTGGATGGGTGTCCGTGATTCTATCCAATCCCGAAGAGTGTCTTGCGGCGCTGGTCCAAATCCGAAGTGCCCCAGACCAACGAGCTTTCATTGCGACGGCTGCGGGCTCGCCTACCCAAAGTCTGATCGAATCCATTTCAATGAAGATCCGCGAGCTTTTCCCGCGGGATCCCGATCTCGCGCATACGCTCGCTGAAACCAACCTCTACGTTGCGTCGCTCCTGGAAACTCCGGTGGCCTGGGCCTATGCGAATCGATCGCGCGCCCTGGTGTTTTACGCCATGCGACGGTCACTTGAGGCGGAGCCATACTTCGATAAAGCCGTACAACTCTTCGAACAGGCAGGATTCCACGGAGAGGTCGGTCGGACTCTCATCGGTAAAATGGACAACCTGATGTACCTCAGCCGCTACGCCGAGGCGCTTCAGGTTGCCGAACGGGCGCGCCTGGCGCTGGAGACATCGCAGGATACTCCGTACCTCTCGATACTGGAGATTGCGCTTGGCAACATCTACTACCGTCTCAACAAATATACGGAATCTCTTGCGCACTACGATCGGGCCCAGAAAGCGCTCGAAAGCACCGACGACGTTCTGGCAATCGCATCGATCGGACTGAATCGCGCTTATGTGCTGACCGAGATGAACCGGTTTGACGAGGCCGTTCAATCATTCGAGGTCACCAAGCAACACTGCGAACGCAACAGCATGACGCTCTGGGCGGCAATGGCTGATCGCGGTATTTCGCAAATGCATTTCCGCCGCGGCAATTACTCCACCTCTTTGCGCATCCTGGAGCAGGTCCGCCGGAGACACGAAGAACTGGGCGATGCACGGCGAGTCGGATTGTGCGACATGGATCGCGCCGAGATCTATCTCGAGCTCAACCTGTTCGACGACGCCGCCAATTTCGCACGGCGCGCGCACGAAACGTTCAATCGCCTGGGCAACAAATACGAAGCAGGAAAGTGTCTCGCCTACGAGGGAATCGCGGAATTCAAACTCCTGAACGATAAGAACGCCGGTCGCGCATTGCTCACGGCGCGCGATGTTTTTCTCAAGGAAGGAAATGAAGTCTGGGTCGCGGTGATCGATCTCTGGCGCGCTCAATTGCTGATTCGCCAGCAGCAATTCTCGACCGCTCAGGAACTCGCGCAACGCGCCGCCGAGGTATTCAAGAAGCAGCAGGCTCCGGCACGCGCAGCGAACGCGCGCGTGCTGTCGGCGCAAAGCTGGCTGGAACTCGAGGAGACAGCGCCCGCGATGCGTGAAGCTCAAAAGGCGCTGGACGAGATCGAGGGATATCACGCTCCATGGGTTTCGTATCAATGCTACAACACACTCGGCAGGCTCAAAGAGTTGAACGGCGCGACCGAAGAGGCCGAGCAGTTCTACATGAGGGCTGTCGATCAGCTGGAATCGCTTCGAGGGAACATCCGGTTGGACGAAATGCGGATGTCGTTCGGACGGGACAAGTATCAGGTTTACGAAAATATTGTGAATCTGAAGCTCACCAAGGGCGATGCCCATTCGGCGTTTCAATTCGTCGAGCGCTCGAAATCCCGCACATTGATCGACCTCCTGGAAAAGAATCTCGAAACGGTGTGGGATACCGGCGTCGACGAATCTCCGAGGCTGCAAAGCATTCGAAAGATTCGCGAAGAGCTGAACATCTTTTACAGCCGGCTGAGCGAATTCGGAGGTACAGGCCGGGAGCAGGCAAGCCACAACGTTACCCGGGAAGAGATCGCTCGGCGTGAGCAGGAACTGGTCGAGCTGTTGAGAGAGGTCGGATCAGAGAAATCCGGATGGGCCACACTACAAAGTCTGAAGATTCCTGATGTGGCGGAAGTGCAGGCGATGCTGCGCCATGACGAAGTGCTCGTGGAGTACTACACGATCGGCGACCGGCTGCAGGCATTCATCATCACTTCCGACAGCTTCGATGTTGCACGCGACCTTACTGCGATGGGCGAGATCAGGAGTTCGCTGAAAGGCCTGACGTTTCAGCTTTCCAAGTTTCATTTACAGACGGCCTACGTGCAATCCCACGCTGCACAGCTCTTACAGGCGACCCAGCACCACCTGCGCGAGTTGTACCGACGCCTGATCGAGCCGATCCGCGACAAAGTGCAGGGGCGATCGTTGATCGTCGTGCCGCACCAGCTGCTGCATTACGTCCCGTTTCACGCCTTGTACGACGGTGAGAAGTACCTTGTCGATCATCAGGACATCACTCGAGCCCCAAGCGTTTCCGTTTTGAAGATCTGCCGGGGAAAGAGAATTCAGAAGACCGAACAGGATCTCGTGCTTGCCGTTCCGGACGAGATGACGCCTTACATCAACGAAGAGGTCCAGGCATTGCGCGACCTGCTTCCCAAGGGACTTTTCTTCGTCGGCAGTGAAGCTCGGGAAGACAAGCTGCGTCGATACGGCCAGACTGCAGGGAAAATTCACATCGCGGCGCACGGAGTCTTCCGGGCCGACAATCCGATGTTCTCGTCGTTGAAGCTTGGTGACACATGGCTGAACCTTTTCGATATTTTCAACCTGCAATTGGGCGCCGAATTGACGGTGTTGAGCGCCTGCGAGACGGGAATGAGTACCGTTTGGGAAGGTGACGAACTTCTCGGGCTCGCTCGCGGATTTCTCTATGCTGGAACGCCTGCACTCCTCGTCAGCCAGTGGACCGTCAACGATCGTTCTACGGCGCAACTCATGCGCCGCTTCTACGAGGGTCTCCAGCGCGGTCTCTCGAACGCGCGCGCTTTGCAGCAAGCCGTGATCGCTGTCAAGGCGGACTTTCCTCATCCGTACTACTGGGCGCCCTTCTTCCTGATGGGCAGATCCTGACCGATCTGGAGTAATCTAGCGGTTATGAAGCCGTTCTACCGGCCGGATTCCGCGAACACGAAAGACATCGGTCAACCCGGCGAGTTCCCGTATACACGCGGCATTCAGTCCACCATGTACAGAGGTCGTTTGTGGACGATGCGGCAGTATGCGGGTTTTGGTTCCGCATCGGAGACGAACAAACGATTCAAATACCTTCTGCAGAACGGCCAGACGGGCCTTTCCGTCGCGTTCGACCTCCCAACGCAATTGGGAATGGATTCCGACAATCCCCTTTCATTCGGCGAAGTCGGCAAAGTCGGAGTCGCGATCGATACGCTGCGGGACATGGAAACGGTGTTCGAAGGAATTCCGCTGGACCGCGTTTCGACCTCGATGACGATCAACGCCACCGCTGCGATCCTTCTCGCGATGTATGTTGCTGTGGCCAGGAAGCAGGGCGTCTCGCCCGCGGTCATCAACGGGACCATTCAAAACGACATTCTGAAAGAGTACATCGCGCGCGGTTTGTACATTTATCCGCCGAAGTTTTCGCTGCGCCTTATCACCGATGTTTTCGGTTACTGCCAGCAGGAAGTTCCGAACTGGAACACGATTTCCATCAGCGGATATCACATCCGCGAGGCGGGAGCGACAGCGGTTCAGGAGTTGGCGTTCACATTCGCGAACGCGATCACATACGTACAGGCCGCTCTAGATAAAGGTCTGGAGATCGATTCGTTCGTCCCGCGCGTTTCCTTCTTTTTCGATACGCACAATGACTTCCTCGAGGAAATAGCGAAGTTTCGCGCCGCCAGGCGCATTTGGGCGAAGCTGACACGCGATCGTTTCGGAGCTCGTAATCCTCGTTCGTGGATGCTTCGTTTTCACGCGCAGACTGCAGGATCGTCGCTGACGGCACAACAGCCGGACAACAATGTCGTCCGCGTGACGATTCAGGCCATGGCGGCGATTCTTGGCGGCGCCCAGTCGCTGCACACGAATTCCAAGGATGAAGCTCTCGCGATCCCGGCTGTTGACGCGGCACGATTGGCGTTGCGGACTCAACAGATCATCGCCCATGAATCCGGTGTCGTTAATACCGTCGATCCGCTCGGCGGTTCGTACGCCGTTGAAGCCTTAACCGATCAACTTGAAGAAGCAGTTACGCAGTACATTGGAAAAATTGAGAGCATGGGCGGCATGCTTTCCGCGATCGAGAGCGGGTGGGTGCAAGGACAGATTCACGAGTCGGCGTACCAGTATCAGCAATCGATCGAAACAAAAGAGCGTGTGATCGTCGGGGTCAATGAGTTTCGCATGGACGAGGACCGGAAGATTCCAATTCACAGCGGCGACCCGACGGTTGAAGCGGCGCAAATCGAAAGCCTTTCGCTTGCGCGCGGCGCTCGCGACGCTGCGGCCGCACGAGCGGCAGTCGAACGTTTGGAGCAGGCGGCTCAAGGATCGGAAAATCTCATGCCGTATATCCTCAATGCCGTCGAAGCATACGCGACGATCGGCGAGATCTCCGATGCGTTCCGGCGCGTGCATGGCGAATATCGGGAGGCCTGGGCAATTTGACCGACGTTCTGGAAGTTAAAAACCTCAAGACATATTTCTTCACCGATGAAGGCATTGTTAAGGCCGTCGATGACGTATCGTTCAGCGTTGCCAAAGGGAAGACGCTCGGTCTCGTCGGCGAGAGCGGTTGCGGCAAAAGCGTCACCGCCATGTCCATATCGCGACTGATCAGCCCGCCCGGACGAATGGTCGGTGGTCAGATTCTTCTCAATGGACGCGACCTGGTCCCGCTTTCCGAGCGGGAAATGCGTCAGGTGCGCGGTGCTCAAATTTCGATGATTTTCCAGGAACCGATGACCGCCCTGAATCCTGTTCTCACGGTGGGTTATCAAATCGCGGAAGCAGTGCTGGCTCATGAGAAAGTCTCAAAAAAAGAGGCATGGTCACGCGCGGTCGATGCCATGAAAGCGGTGGCGATCCCCGATCCCGAAAAGCGGGCCAAAGATTATCCTCACCAGTTATCGGGGGGCATGCGCCAGCGCATCATGATCGCCATGGCTCTGGTCTGTAATCCCGCGATCGTTATCGCCGACGAGCCGACGACGGCACTGGACGTTACAATCCAGGCGCAGATCCTTGAACTTCTGGACAGCTTGCGCGAGCGCTATCACTTGTCGCTGATACTGATCTCGCACGACCTCGGCGTGATTGCGGAAGTTGCGGAGACGGTTGCTGTCATGTATGCGGGGAAAATCGTGGAGATCGGGCCTGCGATGAATGTGTTTCACAACCCGAAGCATCCCTACACGGAAGGATTACTTCGCTCCGTACCCCGGCTGGGTTCCAGCGCGAATGCCGGCGAGGCGAAAGGCCGCCTGTACGCCATCGAAGGGAGCGTGCCGAATTTGCTCCACCTGCCGAACGGTTGTTCCTTCGCTCCGCGTTGTTATAAAAAGACCGTCGAGTGCACGCTTTCGGAAATTCCGCTCGAGGCTGTTGATGAAGGTCATTTAACAGAGGTCCGTTGCATTCATGCCTGATGTGACCGAACCCCTCCTGAGCGTCCAACACCTGAAAAAGTATTTTCCGATTCACCGCGGTGTCTTCGGCTCTGTAGCCGCCCACGTCAAAGCGGTGGACGACATCAGCTTCACCATTAATAAAGGAGAGACGTTCGGTCTTGTCGGCGAGTCGGGCTGCGGCAAAACCACTGCCGGGCGCGTCGTTCTGCGGCTGCTGGAACCCGACAGCGGGACGATACGCTTCGACGGTGTGGATCTGCTTTCGCTGGGGAAGCACGACTTGAGGCGGAAGCGGCGCGACATGCAGATCATCTTTCAGGATCCCTACGCCTCGCTGAACCCGCGGATGACGATCCGGACAATCGTCGGCGAACCGTTTGCGATCCATGGCATCGCGAGCGGCTCCGAGCGGGACGACCGCGTCGCCGATTTGCTGAAGACCGTCGGGCTCGACTCCAGTGTGATGAGCCGGTATCCGCATGAATTCAGCGGCGGGCAACGCCAGCGGATCGGCATCGCGCGAGCGCTGGCGCTCAAGCCGAAGTTGATCGTGGCCGACGAGCCGGTGTCCGCGCTGGACGTCTCGATTCAGGC
>Ga0137423_1000309_pt1 | contig 15060 bp, 12 predicted proteins | sample EasRivERMZT600_2_FD_102326 | JGI IMG/M metagenome (GOLD analysis project Ga0137423, IMG submission 102326) | Soil microbial communities from meander-bound floodplain in the East River, Colorado, USA - East River MetaG ERMZT600_2 | ecosystem: Environmental > Terrestrial > Soil > Floodplain ...
GCACCGTATACCGTCGAGATCCGCCACGTTCCGGCATTCATTGCGCCGCTCCTTGCTTTTGTCGGGCCGAAGCTTCCTGCCGCTCTCATCGACCTGATGGTGCGTGACTGCAGGAGCAACGCTCCCTCGGCGCTCGAAGTGTTCGGCGCCGTATCCACCTCCCTGCGCACCATATGGAAAGTGTCGCCTGTCGGCGCTGGAAGCGGCGAACACGCGCACGAAATTGTGAGGACAGCATGAGAAATCCCTGGTATCTCGAGCCCTGGCCCTGGATCCTGATGGCGGGACCTGCTGCCGTGATCGTTGCGGGCGCGGTCACGATCTGGTTTGCCGTGTCCTCATCCGACGGCCTGGTTGCCGATGACTACTACAAGCGTGGGCTCGCCATCAACCAGGAGCTACGGCGCGATCAGGCGGCGCTCAACTTGGGCATCACCGCGGGCATCGAGGCGCGCGGTGGCGTGCTGCGAGTGCGGTTGACGGCCCGCGGCGTAGCGCCGGAAGCGCTGTTCGCGCAACTCGTGCACTCGACGCGCGCGGGGCACGATCAGCGGCTGCGCCTGCCGCGCGTCGCGCCCGGCATTTACGAAACCGGGCTGCCGGCGTTGCCCGCCGGGCGCTGGCGGATTGTTCTCGAAGACCCGCGCGGCGAGTGGCGGTTGACCCCCACCCTGACCCTCCCCCTTGCCAGGGGGGAGGGCAAGGGAGAGGGTAAGGAGGGGCTATGAGGCAGGCGATTCTCATCCTGTGGCCGTCGTTCATCGTCGGCGGCATCGGGGAGATTCTGTTTTTCACCGTTTTTGACCCGAAGGAGCTCTACCTGTTCGGTGAACCCGCGGGCTTGAGCCGGCTCGCGGTTTACTCCATCGGGTTTTTTCTTTGCTGGACTTTTGCCGCGGCGTCGAGCGCTTTCACCTGCTTCCTGCAGCGGAGCGCCGAGGAAGTGAACCGCTGCCCGCTGCCGCCCGTGGAGCGGCCGCCGGGCTGCCCGAAACGCGACGACCGCGATGCCTGTTGCGGCCCGGCTGCGTAACGGCATGCGGATGAAGGGCTGAGCGACGAACATGGACGGATTCCTGCAATTGACCCTGGTGGCGGCGTTCCTCGCCGGGATCGCGGGCGGGGCGCATTGCGCGGCCATGTGCGGCCCCCTCATCGGCATCGCCTGCGGGCCCTGCGCCCGCGGTACGGGGCGCGAATGGCTGGCCCAGGCGCTTGCCTACAACGCCGGGCGCATCGCGACCTACGTCACCGCTGGCGTAGTGACGGGTTTCGCCGGCGCCGCCGGGCTTGCCCTGCGCGGCGCGCCGCTGACGCAGCAGGCGCTGCTCTTCGCGATGGGCGTCTCGCTGCTCCTGCTCGCCACGTATGTCGCCGGCGTCGCTCCGTTCGTGCGCGGCGTCGAACGCGCCGGCGCCGTGGTCTGGCGTCATATAGGGCCGCGGTCGCGCGCGTTCCTGCCCGTCACCACGCCGGCGCGCGCTTTCGGGCTCGGGCTCATCTTTGGCTGGTTGCCGTGCGGGATGGTGTACGTGGCGCTGCTCGCCGCGCTGACGACCGCCGACCCGCTGTACGGCGGCATGGTCATGGCCGCCTTCGGGCTGGGCACTCTGCCCAACGTCCTCGCGATATCGGCCTGGTTCAAGCACCTCGCCGCGGCGGCGAAGGGACGACTGGCGCGCGCTCTGATTGCGGCGGTGATCGCGGCGATGGGCCTGTTCGGCATTCTCCAGGCGACGCACCCGCACGCTGTGGCGGCCGGCGGGCAGTGGTGCCTCCAGATCCCCGGCATCGCCGCGCTGTTTGGCGGGGGCCACTGATCGACATGGACCCGTCACTCGTCACTCGTCACTCGTCACCCGGCACGGCCGGCGCAGCGCCGTGCGCCTGCTTCCATTGCGGGGAACCGGTGCCGGAAGGCAGCCGCTTCAGCGCCGTCGTCGACGGCGCGCCGCGGGCGATGTGCTGCGTCGGATGCGCTGCGGTTGCGCAAGCCATCACTACCAGCGGCCTGGCCGCGTACTACGAGAAACGCAGCAAGCTCCCGCAGCGCGAAGCGGCAGCGGATGCGCCGGGCGATCTCGCCGTCTACGACCTGCCCGAGGTGCAAAGGCCGTTCGTGCGTGACGCGGGCGCCGGCATCCGGCAGGCGACCCTGCTCGTCGACGGCATTACCTGCGGCGCCTGTGCCTGGCTGATCGAGCGCGGCCTGCAGCGCTGCGAGGGCGTGCGTGGCGTCGCCGTGAATCTCTCCGCGCGCCGCGTGCAGGTCGAGTGGGACGAAGCACGAACCCATCTGAGCGCGATCATGGGGGTAGTCGACGCGCTCGGTTACCGCACCCGGGGCTTCGACCCGGCCGCGGGCGAGTCCGCGGCGGCGCGCGAGCGGCGCGGCATGATCTGGCGGCTGTTCGTGGCCGGTTTCGCCATGATGCAGGTCATGATGTATGCGGTGCCGATTTACATTGCCGACGGCGATATGAGCCGCGACGCCGAGCAGCTCATGCGCTGGGCGAGTTTCACGCTGACGCTGCCGGTCATCCTGTGGTCGGCCGGGCCGTTCTTCCGCAACGCCTGGCGCGACCTGCGCACGCGCCGCGCCGGAATGGACGTGCCGGTCGCCCTCGGCATCGCGGTCGCCTTCGCGGCGAGCGCGTGGGCGACCGTGAGCGGCCGCGGCGAAGTCTATTTTGATTCGATCACCATGTTCGTGTTCCTGTTGCTCGGCGCGCGCTATCTCGAGGTGCTGGCGCGGGCGCGGGCAGCGGAGTCGCAACAGCGGCTGGTGCGGCACATGCCGGCCGTGGCCGAGCGCCTGGTCGCCGGCGTCGCGGCGGGCGGGACCGAGCGCATCGCGGCGGCCCGGCTCGTCGCGGGCGACCGGGTCCTGATTGCGCCCGGCGCCACCGTGCCCGCCGATGGCAGGGTGATGTCCGGACAAAGCGCTGCCGATGAGTCGCTGCTGACGGGCGAGGCGCGTCCCGTGCCGAAACACGCGGGCGACGTGGTTACCGGCGGCACCGTCAACCTGAGCGGCCCTCTCTTAGTGGAAGTGACGCGCGTCGGACCGGAGTCGGTGCTCGCCGGCATCGTGCGCCTGATGGATCGCGCGCAGTCCGGCAAGCCGCGCATCGCGCAGCTTGCCGACCGGGTGGCGCAGTGGTTCGTGGCGGCCCTCGTCGCGGTGGCTTTCGCCACCGCCATCGCGTGGTACTGGATCGATCCGCAGCGCGCGCTGTGGGTGATGGTGGCGGTGCTGGTGGTGAGCTGCCCGTGCGCGTTGTCGCTGGCGACGCCGGCGGCGCTTGCCGCCGCGACCGGGGCCCTGCACCGGCTGGGAATCCTCGTCACGCGCGGCCACGCGCTGGAGACGCTGTCGCAGGTTACGCACGTCGTGCTCGACAAGACCGGCACGCTGACGCTCGGCCGCCTGGCCCTGATCGGCGCCATTCCGCTCGGCGGGGAGGCGCGCGAAGCGGCGCTCGCGCTGGCCGCCGCGCTCGAGCGCGGATCCGAGCACCCCGTTGCACGCGCGCTCCGGGCGGAGACGCCCGGCGCGGCGCAGGTCCGGGTGGAGGATGTCGTGAACCACCCGGGACTGGGTATCGAGGGCCGCGTGAACGGCAGGCGCGTGCGCATCGGCAGCCCGGCGTTTGCCTCCGGGGTCAACGGGCGACCGTTGCCGAGCGAGCTTCTGTTCGCCGCCGACGAGGTCACGGTGGCCGTGCTCGCCGACGAGCAGGGGTACCTGGCAATGTTCACTTTCGGCGACCGGGTGCGGCCCGGCGCGCGCCGGCTCGTGCGCGAGCTCGAAGCGGGCGGCAGGACGGTATGCCTGTTGTCGGGCGATCGCCGCGCAACCGTCGAGCACGTCGCGCGGGAGCTGGGCATCCGCACGGCCGTCTGGGAGTCCACCCCGGACTGCAAGCTTGCGTACGTGCGCGGCCTGCAGGCGCGCGGCGCGGTGGTGGCGATGGTGGGCGACGGGATCAACGATGCCCCGGTGCTGGCGCAGGCGCAGCTCTCGATCGCCATGGGCGGCGGGACCGACCTCGCGCACGCGAGCGCGGACATGGTGCTGGTCGCCGATGACTTGTTCCGGCTGTCGGCGGCGTTCGATACCGCGGGCCGTGCCATGCGCATCATCCGGCAGAACCTGGCATGGGCGGCGGCTTACAACGCCGTCGCGATACCGCTGGCGGTCGCCGGCCTGGTCACGCCGTTGGTGGCGGGCGCCGGCATGGCGTTGTCATCGCTTGCCGTCGTCGCCAACGCGCTGCGGTTGCGGCCCGCGGCCATCGCTGCCAGGCTTCCGCCGGCGGCACGCAGCGCCGGGGGCGGCGCGCTGGCCGCCCGCTGAGGGGGATCTCATGGAAGCGCTGTACTTGCTGATCCCGCTGTCCGTGGTACTGGTGCTCGCGATAGGGGCGGTATTCTGGTGGGCCCTCGCCAGCGGCCAGTTCGACGACCTGGAGGGGCCCGCTCACCGCATCCTGATGGATGACGAACGGGCGGATCCTTAACCCCCCTTGATGCAGATCAAGTCGCGATAGATTGGCGGTGCTAGCATCAACCAGCGGCGGGGCAATACCGCCGTCCGCCGGATCGGCATGTGGCCGGCGGCAAGTTTGCAGAAGGAGCCAGTCATGGCAAACATCACCCGTTACGACCCGTTCGGCGATTTCGATGATGCGTTCAAGGGATTGTTCGTGCGCCCGCTGCGCTTCGACGCCGGCCAGCAGATGCAGATCAAGATGGACGTCACCAAGGCGGACAACGCCTACACCGTGAAGGCGGAGATGCCCGGCGTGAAGAAGGACGACATCCACCTCTCGGTCGAGGGCAACCAGGTCACGATCAGCGGGGAGGCGAGAAAGGAAAGCGAGGAGAAGAAGGGCGAGGAAGTGATCCGCAGCGAGCGCCACTACGGCAAGATTTCCCGCAGCTTCACCTTGCCGAACGACGTGGACGAGGCCAAGGTCGTGGCCAAGTACGCGGACGGCGTGCTCAACCTGACCTTGCCGATGAAGGGCAAGTCCGCGGGCCGCAAGATCGCCATTACCTGATCGCGCCGGTGCGCGCATGGCCGTAAGGAGACTCAAGGCAGTCCGGCGGACTCCGGTCGTCGCGGCGGCAGGCCGGGCGCCCGCGAGCGTGGCCGTGGACGAGGAAGAGCGGCGGCATCTCATCGAATGTTGCGCGTTCTTCCGGGCGGAGCGGTTTCGCGAGGCCGAGCCCGGGCACATCCGCGAGCAGGACAAGGAGGCCGCGGCGGCGGCCATCGATGCCGCAATCAGGGCCGCACGCAAGAAAAATAAGAAGCGATGAAAGCGATCCGGGCCTGGCCGGCCGGGCGGTCGAATTGAGTCTGGCTTCCCCTACACTGCGCGGCTAGACTTGGTCATGCCTGGGGATCCTCTCGCGCGGCATTATTTCGCACCACTGTTCGAACCGTCATCGGTTGCCGTCATCGGCGCGAGCGCACGCGCGGGCTCGGTGGGAGCGGTCCTGATCGAGAACATGCTTGCGGCCGGCTACCGCGGCGCGCTCTACGCGGTCAACCCGAAGCACCGCGAGGTGCGCGGCGTGCCCAGTTTTCCGACGATCGGGGAGGTGCCGCGCAGGGTGGATCTCGCCGTGATCGCGACACCGGCTCCAACCGTGCCCGGAATCATCAACGCCTGCGGCGAGGCGGGAGTGCGCGCGGCAGTCGTGATCAGCGCCGGCTTCTCTGAATCCGGTCCAGCCGGCGCAAAACTGGAACGCGCGCTGCTCGAAAACGCCCGCCGCCAACGGTTGCGCGTGCTCGGTCCCAACTGCCTGGGCATCATGCGGCCCGATGTCGGTCTCAACGCCACTTTCGCGCGCGGACACACCAGGCCGGGTACGCTCGGGCTGATTTCGCAATCGGGCGCGGTCTGCACGGCGATGCTCGACTGGGCGGCGGCGCACGACGTGGGCTTTTCCTGCGTGGCGTCGCTCGGGGGCTCGACCGACGTGGATTTCGGCGAGATCGTGGATTACCTCCTGAACGACCCGAAGACCGAGCACATCCTGCTCTACATCGAGGGCGTGCGCGACGCGCGGCGCTTCATGAGCGCGCTGCGGGCCGCGGCTCGGGTGAAGCCGGTGATCGTGATGAAAGTCGGACGCCATCCGGCCGGCTCGCGCGCCGCGGTTTCGCATACCGGCGCAATGGTCGGCGCCGACGACGTGTTCGACGCGGTGGTGCGACGGGCGGGCGTCGTGCGCGTGCGAACCATTGGCCAGCTCGTCGCCGCGGCACAGGCGCTGTCCTCGCACGTGCGGCCGCGCGGCGACCGGCTCGCGGTGATCACCAATGGCGGCGGGCCCGGCGTGATGGCCGCGGACCTTGCGACCGATCTCGGCATCCAACTGGCGCAGCTCTCGGACGCGACCATCGAGGCGCTGCGGAAATCGTTGCCGGCCAACTGGTCGCACGGCAACCCGGTGGACCTGATCGGGGATGCGGACGCTGCGCGCTACGCCGCGGCGCTCTCGGCCTGCCTCTCCGATCCCGGCGTGGACGGCGCGCTCGTGATACTCGCGCCGCAGGCGATGACCGCGCCGCTGGAGGTGGCGCGGGTGGTCGCGGCGTGCGCGGGGAAAACCGACAAGCCGCTGCTCACCTGCTGGATGGGCGAGCAGCAGGTCGCGGAGAGCCGGCGGTATTTCGCCGAGCGCGGCATACCCAGCTTCCGCACGCCAGACCCGGCCATCGAGATGTTCGCGCACCTGTCGGCGTTCTACCGGAACCAGAAGTTGCTGCTGCAGGCGCCGGGACCGCTGTCGCCCCACCCCGAGCCGGACATCGCCGGCGCGCGGCTCGTTATCGAGGCCGCGCTCGCGGAGCATCGCACGGTGCTCTCTGAAATGGAGGCGAAGGCAGTGCTCGCGGCGTTCCGCGTGCCGATCGCAAAGGCGGTGCGCGTGCACTCGGCGAACGAGGCGATGCTGATTGCCGAGGAGACGGGGTTTCCGGTGGTGATGAAGATCGACTCGCCCGACATCACGCACAAGTCCGATGTCGGCGGGGTGCGGCTCAACATCGCGAACGCGCAGGCGGCGCGGGACGCGTACCGCGAGATGACGGAGGGCGTCGTGCGGGCGCGGCCCGGCGCCCGCCTTGCCGGCGTCATCGTCGAGCCCATGGTAGCCCGGCCGAACGGCCGCGAGCTGATGGTCGGCGTGGTGCGGGATCCCGTGTTCGGTCCGGCAATCACCTTCGGCACCGGCGGCACGGCAGTCGAGGTGCACGCCGACCGCGCCGTGGCGTTGCCCCCGTTGAACGCCGTCCTCACTGATGAGCTGGTCCGGGGCACGCGCGCCAGCCGGCTGCTGGATAATTTCCGCAATATGCCGCCCGTGGACCGCGCCGCGCTCCAGGAGGTGCTGTTGCGCGTCTCGGAGATGGTGTGCGAACTGCCCGAGATACTCGAAATGGATATCAATCCGCTGCTGGCCGATGAATCCGGCGCGATCGCGCTCGATGCGCGCATGGTGGTTGGCCGCGCGGACCGGGCGCTGCTACGCTACGGCCATATGGCGATCCATCCGTATCCGGCCCAGCTCGTCACGGCATGGACGGCGCCGGACGGAGAGCGCATCACGGTGCGTCCGATCCGTCCCGAGGATGCGGATATCGAGCGGGAATTCGTGAAACAGCTGTCGCCCGAAGCGAAGTACTTCCGCTTCATGAACTCGATCCGGGATCTCACGCCGCAGATGCTGGCGCGCTTCACGCAGATCGATTACGACCGCGAAATGGCGCTGGTCGCCACGACCGCACGGGACGGACGCGAGGCGGAGATCGGCGTCGCGCGCTACATCACGCATCCCGACGGCTCGTCCTGCGAGTTCGCGATCGTCGTGGGCGATGAGTGGCGGAGGCGGGGCCTCGGGCGGCACCTGATGACGCGATTGATCGAGATCGCGCGATTGCGCGGGATGACACGGATGAACGGTGACGTGCTTGCAGCCAACCAGCCGATGCTGGCGCTCGTGGCGAGCCTCGGTTTCGCGGTGGACGAGTCCCCCGGCGAGCCCGGGGTGCGGCGCGTGACGCTGGCGCTGTAACTCCGCCGGGCCGCAGCCATGATGCGCCACGAAACGGTTGGGGCACACCTCGTCCCGTCGGTCGGACGTGGGCGCAGTGACGAATCGGTCGCCGCGATGCTGGCGCGGCTCGCTGCCGACAAGCCGGAGAGCGTCGAGATCATCTGTGTGACCAACGGCTCGGGTCGGCTCGTGGGTGCGCTGCCGATCGGGCGCCTGTTCGCGTTCGATGGCGCCGTCACCTTGGGCGAAGCGATGGATCCCGCCTTCCCGCGCATCGGCCCTGCGGCCGACCAGGAAACGGCGGCTTCGCTCGCGCTCCATCACCACGTCGACGCGCTGCCGGTCGTGGACATCGACGGCAATCTGCTCGGGGTGATGCCCTCTCAGGCGTTGCTCCAGGCGCTGCGCCGCGAACACGTCGAGGACCTGCACGTGCTGGCAGGCATCCGGCGCGAGTCGGTGCAGGCGCGCCACGCGATCGAGGACCCGCCGATGCGAGGCGCCCGCCACCGCCTGCCGTGGCTGCTCGTCGGCCTCGGTGGCGGCGCGGTCGCCACCGCGGCGATGGCGACATTCGAAGCGACGCTCGAAAAGACGGTGGCCGTGGCGTTCTTCGTGCCCGCGCTCGTCTACCTCGCGGATGCAATCGGGACGCAGACCGAGGCGATCGCGGTGCGGGGACTGTCGCTTACGCGTACGGGCATCGGTCACTTGCTCTCGGTCGAGCTGCGCACCGGCATGTTGATTGGCGTCACGCTTGGCGCGCTCGCTTTCCTGCCCATATGGGTGGCATTCGATAACGTGCGGCTGGCGGCGGCCGTGTCGGTCTCGATCTTCGCCGCCGGCAGCATCGCCGCCGCGATCGGGCTCGGGCTGCCGTGGCTGTTCGCGCGCCGCGGCCTGGATCCGGCCTATGGCAGCGGGCCGGTGGCGACGGTCATCCAGGACATCCTGAGTATCCTGGTGTACTTTGCCGTGCTGCGGGTTTTCGGGATATGAAGGCAGGCTCTTCAACGGGGTGATCCATGGAAATATTCGGCTCCGACGCGTTCTCGCCCAAGGAGGTCGCCGGGCGCGTCAATGACTTCTGCGTCGTCAAGGCGCGGCTGCCGCTGCTCAGCCTGTGGATGCTCGGCATGCTCGCCGGCGCCTTCATCGGCCTCGGCGCGCTGTACTTCACGCTCGTGGTGAGCGACGCCTCGCTCGGCTTTGCCGCCGCGCGCCTTGCCGGCGGCGTGTGCTTCTCGCTGGGCCTGCTGCTCGTCGTGGTCGCCGGCGCGGAGCTGTTCACCGGCAATAATCTGCTCGCCATGGGCTGGGCCGACGGCTGCGTGACCCTGCGCGAAGTCCTGCGCAACTGGATCGTGGTATGCGCGGCCAATTTCGCCGGCGCGGCGGGGCTGGCGCTGATCGTCTATCTGTCCGGCCACTGGCAGATGAACGGCGGCGCGGTGGGCGCGACGTACCTGGAGATCGCCGCAGCCAAGGCCGCGCTGCCTGCCGGGCAGGCTTTCTTTCTCGGCGTGCTGTGCAACAGCCTGGTGTGCATGGCGGTGTGGATGGCGTTTGCCGGGCGCAGCGTGGTGGACAAGTTCGTCGCCATTCTACTGCCGATATCGGCTTTCGCCGCAGCCGGCTTCGAGCACTCGATCGCCAACATGTACTTTTTCCCGCTGGCGCTGCTTCTGCAGTGGCACGGCGTGGCGCTGCCGCCCGGCGGCGACGCCATTACCGTGCCCGGCATGCTGGGCAATCTCGCCCCGGTGATCGCCGGCAATATCGTGGGTGGCAGCGTCCTCGTGGCGCTGGTCTATTGGGTGATTTACCTGCGCGGCCGGCCGCCGGGCAGCGACGCACCGCGTTCCTGACCGCCGTCGAACCTAAAAACTCTGTGTTCTCTGTGGCAAATAGCTTTTTCTAGGTTGGAGGGAGGCGATTGAGCGCGACGGACTACCCGGGCCTCAGCACGGAGGAGGCGAAGCGCAGGCTCGCGGCCGAGGGGCCGAATACCCTTCCGGACGGGGGGCGCCGCGGCACGCTCGCCATCGCGCTGGAGGTGGTGCGCGAACCGATGCTCCTGCTGCTCGTCGCCGGCACGCTGATCTACCTGCTGCTCGGGGACGTGCGCGAAGCCCTGGTACTCTCGGCCTCGATCCTGGTGGTGATCGCGATCACCGTGGTGCAGGAGCGCAAGTCCGAGCGCGCGCTCGAGGCGCTGCGCGATCTTTCCAGCCCGCGCGCCGTGGTGATACGCGACGGCGCGCCGCTGCGCGTGCCAGGCGCGGCAGTGGTGCGGGGCGACCTCATGCTGCTCGCCGAGGGCGACCGCGTGCCGGCCGACGCGCGCCTGGCGGCGGTCAACGAGCTGATGCTCGACGAGTCCCTGCTCACGGGCGAGTCCCTGCCGGTGGAAAAGGAGGCGGGCGCCGCCGTCTACTCGGGCACGCTCGTGGTCAAGGGGCAGGGCCGCGCGGAAGTGACCGCGACCGGGCCGCGCACCGAGTTCGGCCGCATCGGAGCTTCCCTCGCTGCCCTCGATATCGAGAAGACCCGGCTGCAGAGCGAGACCGCGCGCATCGTCAGGGTGGTCGCCGTGTTCGCGTTGGGGCTGAGCCTGCTGCTGACCGCCTACTACGTCGCGATGCGCGGCGAGTGGCTGGCGGGAATCCTCGCCGGCGTCACGCTCGCGATGGCGATCCTGCCGGAGGAGTTTCCGGTGGTGCTCGCGGTGTTCCTGGCGCTCGGCGCCTGGCGCATTGCGCGCGACGGCGTGCTGACGCGCCGCATGCCCGCCATCGAGACGCTGGGCGCCGCCACGGTGCTGTGCGTGGACAAGACCGGCACGCTGACCGAGAACCGCATGGCGCTGGCGGACGTGATCGCCGCGCCGGACCTGCGCGAGCGCGTGCTCGAAGCGGCCGCGCTCGCCTGCGAGCTGGAGCCGTTCGATCCCATGGAGCGCGCGATTCTCGCCGCCGCCGGCGAGCGCGCCGCCGCGCTGCGCCGGTCCTGGACGCTCGAGCGCGATTACCCGTTCAACTCGGATTTCCTGGCGGTTTGCCACGGCTGGCGGTCGCCAACCGGCGAGCGTCGCGTCGTCGTCAAGGGCGCCGCGGAAACCGTGATCGAATTGTGCGCGCTGGACGCCGCGGCGCGCGCCGCGGCACACGCGCAGATGGCGGGCGCGGCCGAGCGGGGCCTGCGGCTGCTCGCGGTGGCCGAGGCGCAATGGGCGGAACCGGAGTGGGCCGCCGATCCGCGCCGTTATGCGTTTCGCTGGCTCGGTTTCGTGGCGCTCGCCGACCCGTTGCGCGCCGGGGTGCCGGCGGCCGTGGCGTTGTGCCGCCGCGCCGGCATCCGCATTGTCATGATCACCGGCGACTACCCCGGCACCGCGCTCGCGATCGCGCGCCAGGCGGGCATCGACACCGGCGGCGGCGCGCTGACCGGTGCGGAGATCGCGGCGCTGGACGCAGCCGCCCTGGCGCAGGCGGTGCGGCGGGTCAACGTCTTCGCGCGCATCCGGCCCGAGCAGAAGCTGCAGCTCATCACGGCGTACAAGTCCGACGGCGAGATAGTGGCAATGACCGGCGACGGCGTGAACGACGCGCCGGCGCTGAAGGCCGCGCACATCGGCATTGCCATGGGCAAGCGCGGCACCGACGTCGCGCGCGAGGCCTCGGCGCTGGTGCTGCTCGAGGACGATTTCCAGTCTATCGTCGGCGCGGTGCGCCTCGGCCGCCGCATCTACGAGAACATCCGCAACGCCATGCGCTACCTGCTCGCGGTGCACGTGCCGATCGCGGGGATGTCGTTCCTGCCGCTCGCCTTCGGCTGGCCGGTGTTCCTGTACCCGGTGCACATCGTGTTCCTCGAATTCGTGATCGACCCGGCATGCTCGGTGGTGTTCGAGGCCGAGGAAAGTGGAGAAGGTGTCATGCAGCGCCCGCCGCGCGACCCGCGGGAGCCGTTGTTCAGCCTGCAGATGCTCGGGGTGAGCCTGCTGCTCGGCGCATCGGTCCTGGTATCGGTGTGCGCCGCCTACTGGTGGGTGGTGAGCAACGGGCTCGAGGGCGGCGCAGCGCGCTCGTTCGGGTTCGCGGCGATCGTTTTCGGCAACCTGGCAATGATTCATGCCACGCGGTCCCGCGACCGCGTGATCTTCGCCATGCTGCGGGATCCCAACCCGGCGCTGTGGTGGATCACCGCCGGGACCGTGGTCGCACTGGCGGCTGCCATCTATATCCCCTTGATTAGTGAACTTTTCCGGTTCGCTCCGCTGTCGGCCGGCCACGCCGCGCTGGCGGCCGCAGCCGGCATCGCCGGCGTGCTCTGGTACGAGTCCTACAAGGCGCTGCGGCCCCGCGATGCCCGGGGTTGACGTACATCAAATCGGCCCGCGGCAACCGGTGCAACACTTGCCCGAATGAGCGTCCTGGGCGCAGCGATGGCGGTGGATCGTCCAAGAATCGAATTTGATGCTGGGCTGGTGCGGCGCTTCGACCGCAATGGCCCGCGCTACACGTCGTACCCGACCGCGGACCGCTTTGCCGCGGACTTCGACGCCGCCGCGTACGCGGCCTGGGCCGGGCGCCGCAGTATCGGCGGCACGGAGCGGCCGCTGGCGCTGTATGTGCATCTGCCGTTCTGCCGCGACGTCTGCTTTTACTGCGCCTGCAACAAGATCGTGACGCGTAATGCCGGAAAGGCGGCGCAGTACCTCGAGTACCTGGCCCGGGAAATCGATATGCAGGCGGCGCTGTTCAGCGGCGACCGGCGCATCATGCAGATGCACTGGGGCGGCGGTACGCCGACCTACCACGACCTCGAGGACCTGCGGGCGCTGTTCTCGCGGCTGGAGGAGCGCTTCGATTTTTCCCCACGCGGCGAGTACTCGATCGAGGCGGATCCGCGGACGGTGGACGCGGCAGCGGTCCACACGCTGCACGAGATGGGATTCAACCGCGTGAGCTTCGGCGTGCAGGATTTCGATCCGAGGGTGCAGGTGGCCGTGCACCGCCTCCAGAGCGAGCAGGAGACGTGCGGCGTGATCGAGGCCGCACGCCAGGAGGGTTTCGAGTCGGTGAACGTGGACCTGATCTACGGGCTGCCGAAGCAGACGCTGCAAAGCTTCGACGACACCATGGCGCGGATCCTGAAGCTCAAGCCCGACCGCGTCGCTGTCTACAATTACGCGCACCTGCCGCATGTTTTCAAGCCGCAGCGGCGCATCGGGGATGGCGACCTGCCGTCGCCTGAAACCAGGCTCGAGCTGCTCGGGCTGGCGATCCGCCAGATGGAGGCGGCGGGCTACGTCCATCTCGGCATGGACCACTTCGCGCTGCCGGGCGACGCCCTCGCGGTGGCGCAGCGCCAGGGGCGCATGCATCGCAATTTCCAGGGCTATTCCGCGATTGGCGATGCCGACCTGGTCGGGCTCGGCGTTTCCGCCATCGGCGCCATCGGCCCGACCTACAACCAGAACCACCGCGCGCTCGAGGACTACTACCGGGAACTGGATGGCGGGCGGCTGCCGGTCATGCGCGGCGTCCTGCTTTCCCCCGACGACCTCCTGCGCCGCTCGGTGATCCAGGCGCTGATGTGCAATTTCGCGCTGTCGAAGCAGGCATTGGAAGTCGCCTACCTGATCGACTTCGACAGCTACTTCTCCGTCGAACTGGCCGAGTTGCGCGAGTTCGAGGACCTGGGGCTGGTGACGCTCAAGGACGACTGGCTCGGGGTGACCGCGAAGGGCCGGTTCCTGATCCGCAGCATCTGCATGGTGTTCGACCGCTATCTGAGGCAGGGCCAGGATAGCCCGCGCTACTCGCGAGTGGTGTAACCTAGGAATTTGCCGGACTTGGGTCCGACAAATTCCTTATGGAAAACCGCCCGCGCGATAACGGGGGAAAGTGCGCAAGCGCTTTCCCTGCCTCATCCATCGGGTGCGTGCTGATTCAAGTCCTTGAATTTCTCGGTGTTCCCTGTGCCCTCTGTGGCTGAATTGCCGTTTTCAGGATAACGGGAGATGGGCGCTGAGACCAGAACGTCCGCCGGCGACAAGCGGGCGGCGTCCGTACTGACGTTCCTGCGGCGGTATCCGCCGTTCGACAAGCTGGAACCGGACGCGCTGGAATTCATGGCCGCGCGCCTGGCGCTCGGCTACTACCCGAAGGACACCGTCGTCCTTGCGCCGGACCGTGGCGCGCCGGCATTTTTCTACATCATCCAGCGCGGCCTGGTGCATATTTCTCCGGGGGTACTCGAAACCGGCGCGGCGCGCGAAACCCTCGCGTTAGGGCCGGGCGAGTGCTTTTCAGTGGGCGCGCTGCTGGAAAAGCGTCCCGTAACCGCCCGGTACGTCGCCGCCGCCGATACCTTCTGTTACCAGCTGACGGCCGAGGATTTTTCCGCTCTGGTTCACCGCAGCCCGCGAGCCCAGGATTTTGCGAGGAACTACCTGACCAGCTTGCTGCGCGAGTCGCGCCAACTGCTCAAGATGCAGTTTGCCGGCGCGGCGACCGAACAGCAGTCAATCAACCGCGCGCTGCGCTCGCTGATCGGGCGCCCGCCGGTAAGCTGCCGGCTGGAAACATCGATCGAGGCCGCGCTGCGGACGATGCACGAAGCCAAGACCGGATCGATCATCGTCGTGACGCCGGGCAACGAGCCCCTTGGCATATTTACACGGCATGACATCCTCGACCGCATCGCGCTCGCTCGAATCGACCTGCAGCAACCGATCGCCACCGTGATGACGGCGGCGCCGCACGTCATATCGGCCGAGGCCAGCGCCCACGATGCGGCGCTCACCATGGCGCACCACGGCATCCGGCACCTGCCGGTGGTGGACGGGGAACGGCTGATCGGCGTCGTGACCGAGCGCGACTTGTTCGCGCTGCAGAGAATTTCGATGCGCGAGATCCGCCGCACGATCACCCGCAGCGACGGGGTGCCGGGGCTTGCGGAGGCCGCGCGGGA
>Ga0137423_1000310_pt1 | contig 15050 bp, 34 predicted proteins | sample EasRivERMZT600_2_FD_102326 | JGI IMG/M metagenome (GOLD analysis project Ga0137423, IMG submission 102326) | Soil microbial communities from meander-bound floodplain in the East River, Colorado, USA - East River MetaG ERMZT600_2 | ecosystem: Environmental > Terrestrial > Soil > Floodplain ...
AGCGTCCAACACGGCGATCATGTGTTGAACTTCCGTCCGCGTCAGATTCACAGCTATCGTGTGCATTTTTCCCTTCCTTGGTTTTTTGGTTTTGAGTGACGGGAGCGCGTGTTGCGCCGGAGTGCAGCCCGGCGCAGTCGTTGACTTCATGCCCAGTCCACGCGCCCCGTCAAATTCTCGAATCACTCCCCTGCCCTTCCGTATTGGGATTCCAGGCGTCGCAACGTCTGCGCCAAGGGATCGTCTTCAGGATCGGGTTGCGGGAACGGCACGACGTTCGTTACCCGCTGCTTTCGCTGCTCGATCAGCCGGGCCAGTTCCTCGCGATCCACCAGCGTTTTCTTGCGCCGCTTTTTCATAACGCGCCGGCTGCCCAGGCTTTCACGTCCTTAATCCGCGCCCGGTAGGCTGCGATTCGCTCCTTGGCGCACGGCTGGGCCGTCCGCGCCGTCTCCAGGGCCAAAATCTTGCCCTTGCAAAACTCGATCATGTCTTCGCCCAGTTTTGGCCTGAGTCTGGGCGCACACTTCCGGTCCAACGGTTCAAACTCCGGTAATTTCGGAGCTTCTTTTCCGTCCGCAATGTGTGTGTGTACCTCAGAAGTACCTCTAACTCCCTCTGAGTCTCTCTTATGGTGGCAGTTTGCTTCGGGTGAGACCGGAAGTTCTCTTCGGGTCTCACCCGAAGTTTTCTTCGGGTCACACCCGAAGTTTTCTTCGGGTCTCACCCGAAGTTTTCTTCGGGTCTCATCCGAAGTTTTCTTCGGGTCTGACCCGAAGTTTTCTTCGGGTGAGACCGGAAGTTCTCTTCGGGTCTCACCCGAAATTCCCTGCAAATCGATGATTTCCGCTCCCGGAGGCGCTTGCCTGCTTCCGGGGAGGGGCAGGCCAGGCTGTCCCGGCTTGCGAGCGCCCAGGGCCTTTTTCTGCCAACCGCGCCGCAAAGCGCCGAATTGCGACACCCCGTCGTCATCGGTTACGGGCCGTTCATTTTGGGGACGCAGCGCCGTGATGTTGTAAACGGTGATCGGCTCCATGTTGGTCATCAGCTTTTGGCTGAGCCAAAAATACCCCACTGCTTCGACGCCTTTTTTCCAGGTATAGATCGAACGCCGACTCACGCCGAAGTGAAGGGAAAGCGTCCCATCGGATGCCGCCACGACTCCCTTGCAGATGAAACCGCGACACGTCGGGTTGAGCGAGCGATCCAAAACTTCGCAGAACAGTTTCTGCATCGAACTGTTCAGGCGCTTGTCAGCCAGAGCACGGCGGCGTGTGTCCAAAATTGCCAGCGTATCGGGATCAGTCGCTGGCTTGATTGAAAAGGCTTTGGTGTGGCCGTTGCCGTTGCCGCCGTTGAAACGTGGCTCAGCGGAAGGAAAATATTCTTCGGTTGGTGTGGTGTTCATAAGTGGTGAACACCACGAGCCGTAGCTAGCTAGCTAACCCATGTCAGATGAATTAAACTTCGCAAACCTTGTGCGAAGCATAACGGGTCAAGCTGGCTGGCTGGCGTCGTGGCGTTCAAATTGGGTTGGTGGGTTATGCTGCTTTCTTGTGAAGCTTACCGTTGCGCCTTGTGGAACTGGCTTTTGCTCGCTTATTTGCGGCCTTCATCCTTCCGCCGCGTGAACCTTTGATACGTGCTGCGAGCGCCAGAATTGTCTTCTCGTGCTCATCGGTGATGTTGAGTTGCATACTTGGAAGGCCAGTAAGCCGTAGCCATGCTAGACAGTCAACACAATTTCTTTGCGCGTTGACTGGGGGGACGGTTAGCGCATCCTTCGCCCGATGGACATTGAGAAATATACTACCGTGGCGATCAGTATACTCGTGGCTGCAATCGTGAAAGACGTTTGGGACTCGTTCAAGAAGACCACCGCGCAGGAGGTAAAGAAAATCAAAGCGACTTCGATCACGCGCCGCTTGAGACTCCGCTTGATCGTCGATGCCGCCTTCGCTGTGGGGCTCTTTGCTGGGGCCATCGGATCGGCTACGCTGCCGCTCTCAGGCTTCGTCGTGTTTTCCATCGCGTTTTTCATCAGTGCCGCCTTTCGCAACATTACTCGATTTGAAAGGTGGTTGGAAGCGTCCAAGCCAGGTGACGTTGGGAGATATTCTTGATCAGCGAAGGCTGGATTAGACGGGAGAATCGTGAGAAGGCAGCGGTTGACGCGCTCCGTTAGGCTCTTTGGCCTATGGGCGAAAAGGTCAAGGTCCCGCTCCAATTCACTGTTTCCATCGAAGAGCGTTGCTCCGGTCCGGCAACAAAACGCTGGCACGCGCAGTTCATGTTTTTTCCGCTCGGATATTTCAGAGGGGCTGCCAACTCGCCCGCCGCCGCGCTGGCTGTCGCGTGGAAAAAATTCAGGCGGGAGGTTGATCCGGGCAAGCGTTGGTGGAGTGTCGTGCAAAGCGGCGTTCCCCTGCCCCGCATGTGAACGCGCGCTTCCGGTGTCGAGGGCTCTTGGTGACTTCCACGAGCGCCGTTTTTGGTGTCAGTGGCCACGTTCCCGAAAAAGACCATGCAATCACCTTGCCCGTGTTGCAATCGTTCGTCTGAGGCCGGAATGGAACGTTAAAGATTTGGCCGTTTTGTCTCTGCGCCCGGTTTTGCGTCTGCGGCTGCGATCAGCGCGCCGCCAGTCAGGAGAGACTGAATCGCGACAACTTTGTCCGCAAACTCTGGCCAAAGGATCGTCACAATCGGACACAGAATGATCGCGATCCCGGCTGCGGTGGTCTTCCAATGGCGGATGCGTCGCCGGATGAATTGCGTTGTGGATTCTTGGAGGCGTTTACGCATGGGGTGATCTTGGTTCAACGCTGTTGAGCCGTCGCAAAGTCGATTTGGCGAGATCACGGGCCGCGAAAAGTTGCGCTTCAGTCTCCGGTGTGGCCCGGACGTGTTCCATAGCTTCGATCAGGTTGGTGAGCTTAACGCGGCATTCACCGATCAAGACAACGTTGGCCGATGGCAGGCCGCTGCCCCGATCCGGGTTCGGGCCGATGGTTGTCGCGTCGCTCACTTCGATCATGATCCGCTGAAGAGGCGAAGCACGCTGCCAAGACTGCCCGTTTCCAGTTCCGCGCGCTTCTGTTGGTACAGTTGGTATGCGTAAAGAAGCCCGATGTAGAGCCCGACCATGCCGAGAAACGTCAACAAGATCATGGTGTAAAGGGATCGGTTCACTTGAGTCTGCCTTTGAGTTGCCGAGCCAGCCAGACGCTTCCGCCCATGTAAAAGAAAAGCACGAGAGCGCCGGCAAGCCAGAGTTGCCACGGGATACTTTTGAGGATCGAGGGGATCAGTTCAAAGGGCGCGGCCAGCACGCTCCGAATGTTGCCCGCTCCTTCGTCCAGTCCCTCGCCAAAGGCCGCGTCCACGGAGGCCGTCACGTCGCCGGTCGCGCCGGTGCGCTCATGATCGAGGACATCAGCGTAGGTGTCGTCGGCTTCGTCAGTGCCGCGCTCCAGTTCGATGCGCTCGTAAATGCGTCCCCCCGGCTGATAGTCGCGTTCGTTCAACTCCCGCAACTCTCGATCAAGGTCGTCGCCCCGGGTTTGCTCTGCTTCAAGGTCGTAACCTGTGAAGACCGAATAGAAAAAGTTTTTAAGGCCCATAAGTGCCGCTTGCCGGGACTGTGTTTGTTGAAGCCGGAAGGTGATCCCAAGTCCGCTTCTGGTGGATCAGCAACGCCAGCGTGACGGCGGCGAGGATGATCCAGGGAAGGATCAAGACAAACTTAGGTTTCTTCACGGCAGCCCCCAGCGAGTTTTGAAATAGTTGTCGTACAGGTTGTCCACTTCAGCATCAGTCAAGCGCCGGGAGTAAACGACGATTTCAGCAATATCCCAGTTGGCAAAGCCGCCGAAGCTCGTTCGGGCAATGCGGTTCAGTTTCAACTCGGAATTGCCAGTCCCAAGGCCAGAGCCCCGCGCAGTTTTATTTTCGCGGAAAGAAGTCGTGTCGGCGGTGCCATCCGTGCGCCAGGTGATCAGATGCACATTGGTTAATGAATTGCTGAAGGCGTCGGAAATGGCTTCGATGCTGTTGCCAAAAAAGGAGACAGTTGGCCCGGCAGAACGGTTCACGCGGATCTGAGTGTTGGTTGTAGCGTGTCCCAAAAGTTCGCCGTCCGTGCTGTTTAAGCTTTTGCCGACGATCAGCACGGAATAATCATCGTTGGCGCCTTTGGAAATGTCCGGTGTGAACGCCAGGGTATCGTCAGAACCATCAAAGCGGATTGCGGGCATCGATCCAAAGATGCTCGTCTTGAAAAGTGGCCGTGCCCCGGCAGTGCCTTGCGTGCCGTCCCTGTTGTTCGATGACTCGTCTTGCCACTCAATGCCGGTGCCGCCAACTGGCGCGGAATTGGTCAGGGACAAGGAATCAGCTTTCCACCATGCTTCCAGGTTTGAATAGGTCGCCGGGGTGACCGCTGCCGCTGTCTGGGGCCGCAAAAACGCGGGGTCAAAGATCGTGTTGGCGATGGTTGACAGCAGCAGGACAATCAGACCGGTTTTCATTCGTCGCGGTAGGTCAGCACCAGATTCGTTTTTGGAGTCGTCATCGGTAGGTAACCGCTGATTTGAACGAAGCCGTTCGAGACAACGGTCGTATTGGTGCTCGCGTCGAACCATTTGAGCAGGACGCCTGCAACGCTACTCCAGGTCAGTGCGTTGTTGGTCGCTGCTCCGCTGCCCTCTGCGTAAAACGTAAACCAACGGCCAGGGGCAGGGTTGCTGACCACGAGAGAGATGTTGTGCGCCGCTGGGTTGGTGAGAGTGAAAAGGGGCGTGTTCGTCAGGTCCAGGTCGATGACAATAGTCGATGCGCTGGCCACGTTGAGCACGCCGGGGGTCTGTGCGACATTCAACGCCAACGTCGCGGCGTCCAGGCCAATTCCTGATCCAAGCGTGAGATTGGTCATGTCCTTGCCAGAGTTCAAAACGACAAGGCTGTTTGAAGCCAAATTTTCCAGACTCAGCGTGCCCGGAATGGAAATGATCCCGTCAAGCGTGCTTCCACCGAGGACGTATAACGCGCCGGTCACGTCCAGGTTTCCATCGTTGGTCTGGTTGCCCATTACTTTGAGCCAGCCCGCGTCCGTTATGTTGGTCAGTCGTGCTCCGTCCTTGATGGTGACGTTGCCGCTGCTCAGGGAAAACTGGTTGGTGTTGAAAGTGTTGGTGGCGCCCGCCGCTCCGAAAGCCGAGAGAAGGGTTGCGTTGGTCGCCAGCAGGTCAACCAAGTTGCTGTGATTCGCGCTCCGCGTGGTGAAGTTCGCTCCTCCCAGCCAGGAATCCACGAGGTAAAGATCCCCTAAGTGGAGGATGTTCGTCCGTAGGATGTTTTTCATCCGGATTTGCTGAGCAGGCAGCCAGAGGGCCGACAACAGCAGACAGAGGACAGAAGAGACAATTTTCATACGGTTACCCAGGTCCGCCCGTTGCCGGAGTTCCAATCACTAGTTGAGTGTGCCGCCGTGATGATCGCGTTTTTCCAAAAGGCAATTTCATCGAAGAAGGGGTACGAATCGCCCGCCGTTAGTTCGAGCAAACGACTTATGGAGGCTATGCCGGGGGCTGCCTGTGATGCTTCGTTGATGGTGCCGTTGTCCACTTGCGCGAATGCCTTTTGCGTCGATGCGTTCCAGCCAAAAAGAATCCGCTGCCATGTGTCGGCCACTGCCGCGCCAGCCGTGACTGTGTTAAATCCGCCGTTGTCAAAGTCCACCTTGAAGAGCCCTGCATCCTCGTAGCACATCCAACCGTTATTCACCAGCTTACGGCTCAAGATTGCTTGGAAGCTTCCCCCTGCCCCAGGGCCTTTGAGCCATAGCCGCACTGCCCATGATACGCCGCTGAAATCGAAATCGTTCGGTGCGGCCATGTTGAGCATTCCTGTCTGTCCGCCGATCGTACAGTGGAATCCCTCGTTGATTTTGCCCGTGGCCAGTTCGTCGAAGTTTCCAGACCAATGACGCGCACCAATTTCGTCCTTCGCATCGTCGGGTGATCCATCGGCGTCAAAAAGCTCGTCCAATTTGTAATAGGCAAAGGGAGCAGGGATCGTGATCGTCGGATCGCTAACGTCCGGGTCGCCATCACTGCTCCAGCCCGAGACAGCTTCAACGTCACTGTCTCGCATGATGCGACGGGCCGATCCGTCGCTTGTGCTGATGGCCCGCAGCCCGCCTCTTCCGCCATCGTCGTCAGTGAGAATCCCCCACTGGCCCCGAAACATTTCGGGTGTCGGCATTGCCTGGATTTGGGAGTCCATTCGTTACACGTCGTAATAGCTCTCACCGATGGCAACGACGATTGAGGCAGTTGAAGCAGCCGGATTTTTCACGCTTACCGTCGCGTTAGTTTCCTTGATCCAGCTTGTGCGAGGGTAAACGACAGAGAACAATTCCCCGGCAGACGTGAGAATGTGGCAGTCGTTATCAAAGTCGCTGTTTGAAACAACGATTTGCTTCCGCTTCTGGCTGGCATTGGTGCCAGGGATCGAGACTGATGCACCGACGGCCAGCGTCTTGCCCGCTCCTAAGCTGTCCTCCGTGACGACAAGCCGCGTGTCCAGTGCCTGCTGCCCCAGGATGATCGTGCGCCCGATCAGGGTGTTGAGCCGCGCGTCTTCGACCAGCGCGTGCGCGACGTAGTAGGAGAGCGTCAGAGCCGTCGCGCCTTCGTTGTAAAAGGTGAGTTTTTTGAAAAAGTTGAAGTAGCGGAATCGAAGACCTAGCTCGAACGGAAACTTTTCCCCGTCGTCAACCTGCATCATGAAGGACGCACTAGACTCCTTGCACACAAACAGTGAGCCGGTGACATTGTGAACCGCACTTTGGCCAGCCGCAATCGTCAAGCTCTTGCCAGTGATGAAGCTCGCTTGTGTAAGCGACAACTGTTCTTGCAGTGTCAATCCTTCGGTCATCGTCTCCTCCAAAAATAAACGGCCAGGACCGCGAAGAGGCCAAGCACGACGTAAAGAATGATCTTGTTGCGCTCGGAGTCTCCGCCCGTCTCTTGGGACTCAGCGCGAGCGGCAACTTGTTCGAGGGTTTTGTTGAAAATGTCTGAGAGCGTGCTGGTCACTTCTGACGCGCCACTGCTTTGTTGCGCAAGAATGTCTTTGAGCGTGGTAACGTCAACGCCGCTGGTGACCGTGATGTTGCCCTTATCCGTGCGCAACAGGTTTCCTTGGACTTCTTGCTGAGAGAGATTGCCGCCGACTGACGACGGGCCGACAACTCTGCCGCCACCTTTAACGGATTGGGCGATACCTGAGCCGGTCGTTGTCTGGCTGGTTGTGTCCGTCTGAGACTTGGAACGCGATTCACTGCTGAAAGGTCCGACGCCCATTTTATCCCCGCCTCCTTAGCCAAAGCACGAAGACAGCGACGGCGACGATCCCGGCGATGATGTAAAGCGTCCCGGTGTGTGCGCTCGCTTCGTAAACGGTCACGTTGCCGAGCACAGAGCCGGACTTCGCGCCCGCGCCGCTGCTTGCGCTTGCTCCGATTTGGATGTCGTCAACGTAGCCGCCCATTTTATTTCCTCATTGCCAGCCAGACGATCACGCCGATCACGGCAGCGCCAGCCAGAATCAAAAGGTTCTGCGTCGATACCGGGGAACTGCCAAAGTAGATTTGATCGCCTCCGAAAGTCTGCTCAGAGGAAGAACGGCCGAACTCGCCCCCTTTGATTCCGCCGCCTCCCCCGCCGCCACCGAGGAAGCTGCTATAGTCGAATCCGCCGCCGGTGCTCATTTTCGTTTTGCAAAGAGAGCTACGGAGAGGACCAACAGCAGAAAGACGCCGCCGATCAGCAAACCGTAGCTCAGGACCGTCTGCTTCGTCGCCTCAGCTTGGCGCGCCGCCGTATTAGGATCGTGCTGGCCAGCGTAGCCGGGGCCGATGCGAACAAATTCGAGCATTGCTCACGGCAAACCAAGCTGCCGCTTGACCCTCGTTCGCCGCACAACAACACGAGGCTGTTGTTTGAATGGTGCGAGCAAGACCGGCGAAGCCTGCTGATACTTGGTCACCTTGACCGGCGCGCCGACTTCAAGCCCTCGTCCGACGTTGGCCGAGAGCTTGCGCACTTGAGCGTCGAAAGATTGTTTGTTGATCGCCATGATGGGTCAACGCCGCGAGATGCTCAGGATCACGATCAACAGCAGCAGAACGCCGCCGCCGATGAGGCCATACATGAGCAGGTTGTTTTGCGGTTGTGGCTGTCCCGCTGCCCGTGGGGCTTGGGGCTGTTGCCGTGGGTTGATCGATCCATACACCGAACCGAACACGTCCCCTGCCGTGCGGAAATAGTCCAGGAAGCCGCCGCCGTTCCCGTTGGTTGTGGCTTCAGGCATTTACTTCCTCGCTTTCGCTTTTTTGGGCTGCCTCTGCTTGCGTGGCTTTGTGACATTCTCCACGGGCTGGGCCCGGTCAGTCACACCGAGGGCATGACCTTCCAGGTTGGGGTCTTGTGCCGTGCCAGGCGGGAGCGTCGTCTCGCTGGGGCCAAGTTGGTGCGCAACCGGGCCGCCCACGTTGATCACATTCTCCATAGCTATTGGATCGCAGTGATGAGGCCGCCCACAATCACGAGCGTGTTTGTCGTCGAGCCGGGAATGATCACTGACTTGTTTGTCGTCAGGCCGGTGCTGGTGGTCGCTCCCCGCTGAATCGACAGCGCACAACTCCCGTCAACGACGCGCAGCCAGTTCGTTCCGGTCGAATCAACAAAGACCGCTTCGCTGATGGGTCGATCACGGCTGATTTGCGCTTCAGCGAGGAAGATTCCACCGACAACCGCAGCGCAGAACGCCAGGAAGAGCATAAACTTTTTTGTAACCATAGAATTTCAGTGTTTCAGCTTTTCAGCTTTTCAGCTTTTTTACTCCGGAGGTCCGACGCGCACGATCAGCATGACCATGTTGGCCGCTGCGCTCAGGTTGTACTCGACGTGTACGGTCAACTCGGACAGGCCGTTGAGTGGCAGCCAGGAGTCAATGCCGTCGTCCAGGTCAAGAATGAGGTCGAAGCGCGGCGTTGCCGACGTGTCCGGATTCATCTCGTTCCACAACAAGATCGCCTGGTTCTCCAGCGTCGTGATCAAGTCCTGAATCTCAACGCCGTTGGCCGTCAGCTTAAGTTTGTTGACGTAACGCGGAGTGGCGTCTGTCGTGGCAAACAAATGGATCGCTTGCAGCAAGTCACGACGGTCGAGAGTGTTGAAGTCTTGCACCGTGCCGACTGCTGCCTGAGTCTGCTGAATAACTTTTTGGATCAGCCCGATGCCGCCAGAGCGTGGAGGCTCATACCAGTAGCTTCCCGATATGACAGGCGTCGTGACTGCCGCAAAATCAACTTCGAGTTGAAAGGAGCGCACGTCTTCAGCGGTGACGTTCCATGTGCCCGCTTTGCGCTGTGCCCGGTCGTCGCGCCACGGTTCCGCAAAGAAAATGGGCAAGTAAGTCCGATAGGCAGAGTTCCCCAGCGTGCCGGAAGTCTTGAACAGGAAGTCCGCGCCATTCACACCGTTCATCGCGTTCAATTGCGCTGGTGTGTGCACGCGCTGAACTTTGCCGTTGAGCTTGACGCGGATTTCTGTAATCAGCGAGCCGATCACCAAGCCGTTCGCGTCGCCGGCATTGAGTTCGATCCCGTGGTAGAGCGCGCCGACAGGCAGATCGCAGGTAGCCGTCTGGCCGGACGAGACGGCGTTAAATGTCGGCAGGACTTTTTTCCGTGGTGTCATACGAGGTTTTACGCTCCAAGGATCGGGCCACGAATGTTTGCCGGGAGCCGATTGAGGATGGCTACGGCAACGATGGCGATCAGAGCGGTCATGAGGATTTTTTTGATGTTTCCGTTCATGGGAGAAAACCGCTTGCGCGGCATTTTGTCTTATTCCCGGAGTCAGTCTTCGGCGGGAGTGCTGGCCCTCTCGGAGCTACCGGGACGCCTGCCAGCTTGCCGCACACTGCCCGTCTGATGAAGGTCATCGCAAAACGGGAAGGTGCCGAGTAGTGGTCAAAGGTGTGCAAAGGTGGTCACCTTCCAGTTGCCCAAAAGAGCCGTCTCGTGTATTCTGCGTTGTGTTATGCCGACAATGACAGTCACCCTCAGTCACAAAGCTTACCTCCGGCTCAAGAAGCTTAAGGAGCCAGGGGAGAGTTTTACCGATGTAATCCTGCGGGAGTTGCCTGATCCGTGTGACACGCTGGGGGAATTGGAAGAACACTTCAGCCAGCACGGCGTGCCCAAAGCCAACCCGGTCTTGCGCAAAGCGATGTTGGCAGGTCGTGGCCGCCGCTCTAAGCGGCCATGATCGCCGATACGACTTTCCTGTCTGATTTCCACTCCGAACAGGAACGGGGCCAGCGAGGTCCGGCTCGATCCTTTGCCGCTGCGCATCGCAGCGCGCGCTTGCTGGTGACGGTCATTAGCGCCGGGGAATTGGCTGTGATCTTCGATTCGACGCCTGAAGCTCGGGCCTTCCTGTCGGCTTACCGGCTCTTGCGGCTCACTCCAGAGGTCGCCTATACCGCCGCCACCATCGACCGGGAGTTAATCGCCCTTGGGCAACGGCTCGGTGAAAATGACAATTGGATCGCGGGCTTCTGCCGCTACTACGGTCAACCGATCATCAGCCGGGACGCGGGCTTTGACCGGGTGCGCGGCTTGCGCCGGTTGCGCTACTAAAGCCGATACTTGATCCTCCCGCGCAGTTCCGAGCGGCTGTCGATGTTGCGCGCCACAAACTGATAGTTTGGCAGCGCTTTGATCTCATCGCGGTTGATCCCCTTTTCCTCTGGCCAGTCCAATGAATCCTCTTCGTCGATATGGAAACAGACCAACTCAGAGCATTCGCTGCGGACCATCTCCGGCAGCTTGCCGGGCCGCTGTGAATTGAACCAGCTAGCGCCTCCGTAATTGCGCGCCTCACATGTCCACTGCTCGATCTCCTTGGGATGCTTCCGAGGCGTCAGGAATTTCCAAGCCTCTTCAACAAAGATACATTTTCGGCCCGGCAACTCCTTGCACTTCTCAAATGCCCAGCCAGCGAACCAGGCAAAGGCTTCCTCACTGCGTCCGCTCCATTGATGCGATGGGTCGAAGACAATCCAGCCGCGACATAGCCCGATGGCTAGATCAAAGAGGTCGCGCTGCGGTTCGATGCCGAAAGCCCGAGCGTACTGGCCGGTCGAGTCAAAGATGAAACGGTAGTCCAACGGCGCGTTAGCCAGGTAACGAAAGGTGAAGGTCGTCTTGCCGCTGCCGCCGATGCCAGCGACGACTGTTACGGAGCGTTTGAGGTCTTCTTGCATTCCAGACAACGCTCGTACCAGGCGGACCGCGCCTTAAGAGCTTCCTCGAAATTGACCAGGCAGTTTGTGAGATAGGCCGCGAGGATGTAATCCGGTGTGTCGCTGCCGTTCTCCAGGCTGTGCCGGTTAATGAGTTGCTCAAGATCATTGCGGAAGGCTTCGCTCATTGCTTCACCGGGATAACCTTCTCCGTTTTGTTTTCCTCGTGAAGCTTCTCCGATCGCTGCTTGGCCGCCAACTTTTTGACTTCGTCGATGGCCAGCCACAGATCCGTTGCCCACAGGCCGAGCACACCGGCGAAGACAAAGAGCGGATAATGCCGTGGGTTCAGTCCGCATGACGCGGCCACGTCCGGCGAAAGGTCGATCAGGAGAGTTTTATCATCTGCCGGCAGACGTGCCGCGTTGCGCAAACGAGCCACCGTTTGGCCGGGCACACCTTCAAGACCAAGGACAGCAGAGTCCATTTTCCGGGCCGCGAAGTTTTCGACTCGTGCCAGTACAGCCCCTGTAGTCCGTCGAACAAGATCGGGATCACTTGGCAAATCAGCCACGCCCTCAAGCGCCGCTTCACCCGGAGCCACGGACGCCACAGGAGCCGACTGCCGAGCATCAGCGGGCCGCTGAGCCTGTCCGCCATTGTCGCCAGGCTTGCCAGGGAAAAGATTTTTGAGACGGCTCTTAATCCAACCGATCCGGCCATTCTCTTGAGCAGTGAGGGTCTTGTCGCCTTGCGCGTGCCGGGCCAGCAACTTTGCGTCTGTTGGATCAGATACCACCGTTGCCGCTGCTGCTTCTCCAGGCGCGCCGCGATTTGGTTCAATTGCTTGTTCACTCATCGTCATCCTCAAAGAACGTCAGCCCTTCCAGGAAATCTTTCTTCTTGGGCTGGGGTTGCGGGTCTGGAAGCTTGGGGACGGTCTTGAGCGTGCGGTTTTCGTCCTCCAGCACGTTGACGCGGTTCTCGGTGAGCTTTAAGCGCTGCTCCAGGGCTATCTCCCGCTCCGATTTTTCCCCCGTTATGACCGTTCTTGCCGCTGGCGGGGGGGTAGGCACTGGGGCCTGTGTTTGTCGGGGGGCCGGGGGCTGTGCCGGGGGGTCCGGCTGGGGGTCTGCTGGGGTTGGCACTGGGGGTAGGATTGGATCGCTCATGATGTTTACGGCAGTAACGCTGCCAGGCATCGACTAACTTCTGCGCATCGGCCAGGCTCCAGCGGTGAAAAGAGACTCCGGGCACCGTGGGCGGACATTGGAGCTTCTGCCACCAACGTTTGAGCGTTCGCACGCTCATACCGCCCATCTTGTCTGCCAGTTCCTTTGCGCACAGCACCGGGTCATTCGGAATGGGAATTTTCCCTGATGTGCCGGGCCAGGTCTGCAACCAGCTTGGCCATGTCGCACAGTTCGTCCGCTTTCTTCTCCAGCGACACGGCCAAAAGGGCAAGGTCTGCCCTCGGAGGGGCAAGAAAAACCCCGCCAGCGTCAACGTTGACGCTTGGCGAGGCATTTTCTGAAGCGGTTCCGGCCACCAGGACAACGTTGAGCAACACAGTTGCCATCGCGTCACACTAGCGCTTGCGTGCCACTAGCCGGGCGCGCTCTTCGGGCGTCAACACATGGCCGCAAGCCGGACAATAGAACGCCGCGCTATGTGGATCGTCCATGGCCACTTGTCCAGGCTGCCTCTTGGCGCCGTGCAATCGTCCGCCACAGCGACAACGGCAACGATCCTCCAAAGCCTGCTCGCAATTCCAGGCAGATCGAGCGCTCAATGCACGTTTGGGCTTCACGATGCCTCCCTCTGAACGCGGGCAATGCGCTTACGGTTGCGCTCCGCAAATTCGCGCACCGTGACAATCTGCACTTTCTGCAACGCCAGGAAGGACAGCACGCCAGCGACGGCAGCCGCTCGCGTTCCAAAGCGCAACCGGCTGCCGTTGATCAAAAGGTAAAAACCCTCGCGACACTTCCGCCGCAGCGTCACGCGCACTGGAAAGGGAAAGTTCATACTCCTTTCATCCATACTGGGCCTTTGGCCGCGCAAGCCGTCGCCTCTTCCAGCGTAGCGAACATTCCCCAACAGGTCGGGCGATCCCAAGCCCCACCGTCAAGACAGCGCACGTCAAAACGTTTGGTTCCTTTCCAGTGAGCTACGAATGTCGGCTCAGTGGACTCTTCAATCTCGATATACGGCACACCCCACCAAGCCCGGTGTTTATCCGGTCGATCTTCATTGCGCGTCGAAGAGAAGCGCGGTGGCAAAATCGGATTGATCGGGATGCCGCTTACGATGTCGTCACACTCGAAGGAGAAGTGCTGGCCAAAGGCCGTCGAGAGCAAAAACGTTTTCATAGGCTGAACTCCCTTTGATCGAGCGCGGTCAGCTTGCGGGTGAAGTCCCGGCAGCGTTGCGCGTAATGCTTCACACTCGCCCAGTCTTGGTGACGCACTGCGTTAGCCTTGTGTTGTTCAGCCTGCGATAACTGGCGCGTTAGCCAGTCGCGCTGATCTTTCAGTCGCTTTGCTTCCTGCATGGCTTGGAATCGGGAGTTGATTTCCCGGTCTGCTTCTGTTGTTGTCGTCATGTCGTGGTATCCTTTGCGGCGTTGTCTGTCCTGCCGACAGCAACGCCGCTATTTGCTTCGTCAGGTTGTCCCGCTCTGCCCGTGCTTCGAGCACGAGAGACGCGAGACGAAAGTTTTCCGAGAGCATCGACACCAGATCACGCGGATCACCCTTGCCCATCACGACGCGCCGGTTGCGCGCAACCAAGTATTCAGGATGATCGAGGAACAAGGGCGCGTCCTGCCACCGGATCAGGGTGATCGAGTTCACTTTTTGGCCAGCACACAGTCACAGTCCGGCCAGCGACAATCCCCGATGGCCTTTGGGCAGCCGTAAGCTTTGCGGAGCACTTCCCTGGTGTCATTGAGTTCCCGCAGTGAGCGGCGGTCTAACTCATCGCTGCCGCGATCATCCGGTGCTTTGATCGCGTCGTTGTAGAGTGCTGTCATGAGCTTTTCCGCCAACGCTTGCGCCTGCCGACCTTGATCTTGATCGATTCCCCAGTGCCCGACTTCAGCGTCCAACACGGCGATCATGTGTTGAACTTCCGTCCGCGTCAGATTCACAGCTATCGTGTGCATTTTTCCTTCCTTGGTTTTTGGTTTTGAGTGACGGGAGCCAGTGCCTCGCGATCCACCAGCGTTTTCTTGCGCCGTTTTTTCATAACGCGCCGGCTGCCCAGGCTTTCACGTCCTTAATCCGCGCCCGGTAGGCTGCGATTCGCTCCTTGGCGAACGGCTGGGCCGTCCGCGCCGTCTCCAGGGCCAAAATCTTGCCCTTGCACCACTCGATCATGTCTTCGCCCAGTTTTGGCCTGAGCCTGGGCGCACACTTCCGGTCTAGCGGCTCGAACTCCGGTAGTTTCGGAGCTTCTTTTTCCACCGGAATGTGTGTGTGTACCTCTTTAGGTTCTAAAACTCCTTCTGAGTCTCTCTTATGGTGGAAGTCTGCTTCGGGTGAGACCGGAAGCCCGCTTCGGCTCTCAGCCGAAGTTTTCTTCGGCTCAGAGCCGAAATTTTCTTCGGCTGAGAGCCGAAGTTTTCTTCGGCTCAGAGCCGAAATTTTCTTCGGCTGAGAGCCGAAATTTTCTTCGGCTGAGAGCCGAAGTTTTTTGCGGCTCTCACCCGAAATTCCCTGCAAATCGAC
>Ga0137423_1000311_pt1 | contig 15046 bp, 17 predicted proteins | sample EasRivERMZT600_2_FD_102326 | JGI IMG/M metagenome (GOLD analysis project Ga0137423, IMG submission 102326) | Soil microbial communities from meander-bound floodplain in the East River, Colorado, USA - East River MetaG ERMZT600_2 | ecosystem: Environmental > Terrestrial > Soil > Floodplain ...
AACGCCGTTCCGGTTCCCTGACCGCAGTCCGTCTTGCCCACATAGAAGGTCGCCGTGTTGTTCTGATGAATGACGATCCACGAATCGAGTTGCTTGAAATCCGGGTCTGGATAAGGACCCGCCAACGGTGTCGCGGCCGCTCCCACAACTGGAGACACGCTAAGGCTCACGACGAACAGTCCAGACATCTTGAGGAAGTCCCGGCGCGATGTCGTCAGGTTTTCCAACAGGTCTTCAACTTGCTTTGGAACGCTCGTGAAGGCTGTCATGCGACTACCTCCTTGCTCGAAGCAGATCCATCGGAGGCAATCATTTTCACAGCGCGCTTGATAGCCGCCTGGATACGGTAATACGTCATGCAGCGGCACAACGTCCGATTCATCGACTCGCGAATCTGCGCATCGGATGGATTGGCATTCCGGTCCAGCATAGCCTTTGCGGTCATGATTTGACCGTTCTGGCAGAATCCGCATTGCGGAACCTGTTCTTCAATCCAGGCCCTTTGCAGCGGATGAAGCGTTCCATCTTTGGCAATTCCCTCTAGTGTTGTGATTTCGGCACGGACGGAAGAAGTGGGTGTAATGCATGACCTCGTCGCCGTACCATTGATGATCACCGTGCACGACCCGCACTGGCCCAGGCCGCAACCGAATCGTGGACCTTGCAAGCCGAGGTCGTTGCGAAGGATGTACAGCAGGGGTGTCGCGGGATCGATATCCACGGTGTGCGTCTTCCCGTTGACCTTCAACGTAACGTTACTCATTACGGTTCTCCTTACGTATCAGTGGAATTACGATTATTCGTAGAAACGGGCTCCGATGCCAAGAAGAATCACAGATTTGACACGTGACGCGGGACACGTGTCACGCATCAAATGTCTCCTTTCGTTCATATTTTTGCTAAGGTGCCGGCCATGAGCAAACAACTCTTTAGCCGCGATTTACGGGCCGGCGACATTCTGCTGCAACTGCCAAGCGTTACCGCCGGTCTGTCTCATCGACTGGGTTATGCCGCGTGATCGTATTCTGGCTGGCCGATCGCACCGCTTTTTTTGCTCTCAGCTTGTGGCGTTCGTTTATCAGTTCGTGGCCGAACAGAATGGAGTGTCCGGAAAAAACCTCTTCAATCTATCGGACGCTAAGGTGTCTCCAGCCACGCTGGCTGCATTGCTCGCGCGGCACCCGTTTTTCGATGAAGTCGGTTACCTGATGCCCAACGAGCGCTGAAACAGGAATAGCTATGCTTCTATGCCCAACTGAGTAATCTTCCGCTTAAAGCCTTCCGCAGTGCTCAACGTGTGGACGTACGTTCCGTCAGATCGCTTGTATGATATGACCCCACCGTCACCGAAGCTGAATATCAAAACCTCATCCCGTGCTCCGGAAACATGAAACGAACGCATCTGAACCTCGGCTCCCAGCAACTCTTCGGGATTGACGGATCGATCGGCAGACAAAACAAATCGTCCGGGACAATTCGCTATCGGCTTCCAGTGCCATTTTTCACGCAGCCGCTCAAACGTTATCAAGTGATTTCCTTGAACGGCCCCGTCATAGCCAAACCGCAGGTTTCCACTCGAATGGCGGCACTCACGATGCCCGTAGCATAGTCCACTTGAGATCCCCAATTTCCGATTTGCCAACTACTCGCCCGGTGAGGATCTGTAAACCCTGCGGCGTTTTCGAGGGGTAATCCCGCACAGATACACATCCCCCTAAGGTCGTTATACGGGAACTGAGAAACATTCTCAATTTCCCACAAGCGAACTTATGAAACCTTAGTCTTCGATTCCTAAAGACGGCGCGACCGCATCGGAGCATCGGACGCCAGAAGCGCCAAGTTGCAGAACATGACTAATCAGGCGAGGACAACGCGTCTTGGACGGACTATGGTGCGAAGACTGAGGAGTATCGTGCTTTCACGAATTGGTATTCGGCCTCCGGGAGACTCAGTTTCCTTTGGGTTTCTCGACCGAGTCGATGACCAGTGCATTGATGGGACCTTTTGAAGCTTCGAGCTTCAATCCCAATTGTTGGACTGCAGTAAGTGTTGATCCTATAGATGTGTCCGCGTACGGCGAAGAGCTATCGGGATTCGCGGCGACTTCTTGAGGGAACTGCAGTATGAAATCAAACAGCCCGTTCAGGTTCGTTTTGTCGACAACCGGCCTTCCGAGGTAGACCTGAATAATGCCGATCAAGCTCGCCAGCGATACCGCCTCTCCTCGAATGACCCTGCCCGTCGTTCTAAACTGTGTCATCAGGGTGCCACGCGGCAGAATGAGTTCGGGATCGCGTATGGTTAAAGTGGCGCGTTGTCCCGGCGGGGGACCTGGCAAGAGCACCGATTCAGCGGGACCGGAGCCGCAGTAACGTGTCGATGCGGCCGATCGGCTTAGCCGGGTTGGTGTTTGATCCGCTGACGGTTTGATCTTGGGACCATCTTTCCCGACCACGAGGTTGTAGACCGGAACCTCTCGCGTTTCCATGTGAGCTTTCAATTTAAAGCGCTCCTCCAACATTGATTGGACCATTTGCTGTAGCTGCTCGAATGAATAAGGACCTCCGCTGCAATCCATAATCGCTTGTACTTCCCAGATGTCGGTATCGATCCATTTCGGCGCACTGATGATTTCAGGCTCCCGAAGGCTATCCATTGGTGCTCCCGGCGTTGAGCGCAAATAGGCGAGTCGCAGCAATCCGCGCAAGGGAGCGCGTGTGAAGTATTTATTGCCACCGGGCGCAGACGCGAGTGGGCCAGCATCGCGCGAGATCAGCTTCACTGACACGGCCTCGAACGAGAGCGGAGTGGACGGACTCTGTGAAATGAGAGGTGAAGCGGCCACGATCACTAGCGCAGCGATCCGTGTCGCGAGTTCAAGTTTGTTCACGGTACTTGCCGTTATATTAGACACCGGAAATTCTCCAAATGTTCAACAGATTTGCACATAGACGGGCGCTTCGGGAACGGACGCCAAAACTCCGTTCATGATCCAGTCTTGTGACGACCGCTGAATTTCGGGGCGCGTCCCTAAAGCTCGATCGATCTCCGTAAGTCGCCTTGCATTTACCAATCCCTGTCACGCTCGCGGTGGACGTAAAACCGCGATCCCGGAACTTGAGTCGCGTTCAAATTGACAGCAGTTGAAGTAAGGCTCTGTTCGAGAGTTCCGCTGGCAGGTAAACCCTGATCCAATCCAGCGATCAAACCACTTCTCCGATTTACAACCTTCTTAGCTGGTAGGTTCCGGTGGAGACCATCACAGCGAATCCTTCCTTCACGAGGGCACGGTTTCCCAGACCTGCGTCAGGACGCCACAATCCCGTGACTCTGGCCAGTTCCCCCGGCTGCGTGTGTCCGGCACCTTCCAGAAAGCAGCGCGCGACTTCTTTGAGGGCGGTTAAGCGATCGACTCTTTTCGATAACTGCTCCGGAAAGCGTTCTTCGGCGAGTCCCCACAGGTATGTGAACTTCGGACGGTAAATGACTTCGCTGGGGACCACGATCATTGCCGCCTGGAGTTCGTCAATCGCCCGCATGAATGCCCGACGATCCGACACACCAGATTCGGCGCGCAAGTCCGCAGTGCCCATCTCCCACTCCTTGCGCAATACCTGCAACACGGCACGCGTGGATCGGCTGAACTGCTTCTTCTCCTGCCGTCGCCTTACACCCCAAAGAGCGTTGAAGTATGGAATCATGCGCGGCGCCACAAACATCGCTTTCCCGTTGGCCAACTTTCCGTAGTAGACGCGACCACGGCGCACGATCTCATCTTTCAACAACCAGGCGTGTGAGGCTTCCGGATCCTTCTGAACTTTACGGGGCATGACAGCATCACGCCTCCCACAAACTGCAACATATAAAGACGGCCCAGGATGCCGTGAATCGGTCATACATGCGGTAAACCCCACGCGATCAATGAACCTTTCGGCCTGAACAGCCGTTTCAATCCGCACCCTTTCCTCACGGTGCCAACGTGAGTCTCGGTAGTTTTCAATCTCTTCCGGGAGCACAGTTGGAGGCATAGATGTCCGGTTTTCGGCGACTATTCATCGCGTAAGTCGCCGAATTTCACGATTCAGCATTCTTCGCAGACGCAATCAAACGGCTTACAGATTCACCTTCGGGGTATGCGCATTGCAACGAATCCGAGGCGTTTTCGTGAGATCAGACGTGGAGTATGATGCGATCAGAAGGAAGACTTCAATGCGGATCGAAGTACCCAGGAAACTCTTTAGCGTCGACGATTATTACCGGATGGCCGAGGTTGGCATTCTCGGTCCTGAAGATCGCGTGGAACTCATCGACGGGGAAATTATTTGGATGAGTCCCATCGGCGACCGACATGCATTGTGTGTCAACATCGCGAACGAACTGTTCGTTCTCGCTTTCAATCGTAAGGCCATCGTCAGTGTCCAGAATCCAATACGCCTCAACAACTATAGTGAACCTCAGCCAGACATCGTTCTAAGGAAGACACATCCGGAACGACAGAATAAACATCCAAGACCGGAAGACACGATTCTTGTCGTGGAAGTGTCGGACACTACATTCAAATACGACAGCACCTTCAAGTTGCCGCGTTATGCGAAGGCTGGAGTTCCAGAAGTCTGGATCGAGGATCTCCAGCGAAATCGTCTTCTGGTTTATCGCAACCCCTCCGACAACAATTACCTCAACTCGTTGACGCTTGGCCGCAACGATAGCGTGTTCGTTCAGGCTTTCCCTGACAGTATTTTCGCGGTCGATAAACTGCTCGGTTAGCGGACGAATCGGACTAATCAGATTCCCCCTCAGCGACTTTATCAAGGGTTCGCTATAATGCGCGCTTGCGAGGGAGGGTTCAATCTATGGTCCGACGTTTCTCGATAGTCGTCTTGACGGCATTGCTTGGCATTTCACTAAACGCTCAGACGGCCAGGCCGTTGGAGATCAGCTACGTTCTCTCGTTCCCAAAGCCTCATACGCATATGTTCGAAGTCGAAATGACGATCGGCAACGTCGTCGCGCCGCAGATCGATGTGCAAATGCCGACGTGGACGCCAGGCTCGTACCTCCAGCGTGAGTTCGAACGCAACGTCCAGGACTTTACCGCCGAGGAGGCGGGACGCCCTCTGCAATGGCAGAAAACAGACAAGGCGACATGGCGGATCAGTTCGGCAGCAACGGCGTCGGCACCGAAAACGCTTCGTGTGAAGTACAGCGTGTATGCCAATGAACTCGCGACGCAGACCAGTCATCTTGACGCCACCCATGCCTATTTCAACGGTGCGTCGATCTTCATGTATGCTGCCGCGGCTAAAGATCGCCCGCACCGCTTAAAGATCGTTCCACCGCTTAACACGTGGCGCATCACATCGCCTCTGGCTGCCGAACCGGACGCCAACGGGTGGTTCACCGCCGCAGATTACGACCGTCTGGTGGATTCTCCGACCGAAGTCGGCACGCATCGTCTGCTGGAATTCAGTGTCCGCAATAAACCTCATCGGGTCTCGATATGGGGCGATTTCCAGGGCGACGAGAACAAACTCAAAACAGATCTATCGAAGATCGTCGAAGAAGGCGCCAAGATGTTCGGCGGACTCCTTTATGACGACTACACTTTCCTTGTCGGTGTCCAGCCGGGCATCGGCGGCGGTACGGAGCACCTCAATTCCAACGTCAGTCTGACAACACCTTCTGCCTTCAAGAACGATGCCGACTACAAAAGGTTTCTGGGCTTGGAGTCCCACGAGTACTTCCATAACTGGAACGTCAAGCGCATCAGGCCGGCGGCTCTCGGTCCATTCGATTATCAGAAAGAAAACTACACAAAAGGGCTTTGGGTGTCCGAGGGCTTTACGAGCTATTACGGCAGGCTGATCCTGCGGCGAGCGGGATTAACAACAGTCAAAGAGTATTTGGACGGCGTCGGCGCGTTGCTCGCGGGCTACGAACAGTTGCCTGGAAGATTTGAGCAGACCGCGGAATCCGCCAGCTTCGACGCCTGGATCAAACACTATCGTCCCGATGAAAACTCGCCGAACTCGGCCATGAGTTACTACACGAGAGGTGAGATCCTGGCGATGCTATTCGACATCGAGATCCGTAGCCGCACCAACGGAGCAAAGACTCTTGATGATGTCATGCGACAACTGCTCGAAAAGTACGGACTACCGAAACCCGGCTTCACGGACGCGCAACTCAAGGCAGCCTTTGAGTCGGAAGCGGGAGCGGACCTCACGGATTTCTGGAGACGGTACGTTGCGGGAAATGAAGAAATCGATTTTGCCGCATACCTTTCCAAGGCGGGGCTGACGCTGACTAAGGAATACCCAAAGGACACACCCTATGCAGACAGCAAAACGGAAAAACCCGGAGCACTGGGTATACGCACGCGAGCGAGCGGCGATCGTGTCTTTGTTGCATTCGTGTTAGCCGGACTTCCGGCACACGATGGCGGCATTAACGTCAACGATGAACTGCTCGCCATTGGCGGCCAGAAGCTGGATTCCGCCAATAGCCAAAGATTGTTGAACGAAGTTCGCGCCGGTCAGAAAACGGCAATCACACTGTTTCGTCGAGAAAAACTAATGACCATCGATCTGACCGCGGCAACGCGGCCGTTCGACACCTACACGATTACCGAAAACAAAGAGGCTTCCGAAGCGCAAAAGCGTTTAAGAGTTGCGTGGGTTGGTGAGGATGCCAAGAAATAGGAGAAGCAAGAGGGGGAACTTCGAGATTGGATGAACCGTGGGGGGAACAAAATTTCGAAATTGAACGAATCCTGCACCTCAAATCCGAAATCCGAAACCTCAAATTGGACCGGCGGTCACAGACCGCCGCTTCAGGACCTGGTCCAATCTGAGGTTTCGGATTTCGGATTTGAGGTGCAGGATTCGTTCGATCTCGAAATTTTGTTCCCCCCACGGTTCATCCAATCTCGAAGTTTCCCCTCTTGCTTTCCTATGGGTGTTGATGCATCTTGGCCATCCGGCGTTCCATTTCTTCAACTGAAACGTCTTCCTTGTGGGTCATCATCGTCCAAACATGGCCCCAGGGATCCTCGAAGGTTCCCGTACGGTCACCGTAGAACTGATCCTGAACCGGACGTTGTACTTTTGCCCCGGCCGCAATAGCGCGCGCCGCGGCGGAATCCACATCCTCAAGGTAGATGCACAAGCTGACGCTTGAACCGCCAAGAGCTTTCGGACCCCGATAACCCATCTCAGGACTTTCGTCGGCAAGCATGACGCGCGAATTACCGATCTGGATTTCGGCATGACCGAGCTTTCCACCAGGCATCGGCATTCTGAAAAGCTCAGTTGCGCCAAACGCCTTCTTGTAGAACTCAAGCGCTTGCGCGGCGCCATTTACGATCAGGTAGGGAGTCACCGAGTGGTAACCATCGGGAATTGGTTTCACGGCTGCCATAAAATCTCTCCTTACTTCAGAAAGTTCAGAACTGCGCGGTTGAATGCAGTTGGAGTCTCCCAAAACAAACAATGACCGGTATCCGGAAGGACAGTTAGCCTGGCTCCCGGGATTCGTTCTGCAATCATCTGGGAATGCCTGGGAGGAATCAGAATGTCTTCTGCACCAACCACGACGTGAGTCGGAAACTTGATAGAAGTCAGCCTGTTCAAAGTATCGTGGGCGATCAGCGCCTCGCATTGACGATGAAACGCTGCCACCGATTGGGGATGTGGATTACCGAGGACCCGCCGGCGATACGCGTCCATAACATCGCTTCTCTGATAAAAGCGATGGGTGAAAAGCCAGGGCATGCGCAACTGCAGGAACTCCTCTCGGGTCATCTTCGCGGCGGCGGTCTTCCACGCTTCTATCGCATTGATCATGTATAGATCAGCTTTGGACGTGGTGCAGACCAATGTCAAGCTCCTTACACAATCGGGATGATTCAGCGCGATTTCCTGAGCAATCATGCCTCCCATGGAGGCGCCAATGATGTGCGTCCGACCGAAGTTGAGTTGCCGGATCAATGCAACAGTGTCGTCGGCAAATTGCGCTATTCCATAGGATGGAATTGGGCTTTCACCCGTTTGCCCCACGTCGCGATTGTCGAAAACCAGACAGCGAAATTCGGCTGCGATGAAATCCGGAACCTGGCTGCCCAACCAACCTGCGTGATCCGAGCTGACACCTGATATGAAGACAACCGACTGCCCTCCACCAACGATGTCGTAGTAAAAATCCAGATTATTGACGTGTAGTTTAGGCATACGAAAAACGTAACCGCGGGCTTTAGGCCCGCGGTTCAAAAGGTGGGATAAAAAGACAGCAGGCTACTTCTTCGTGATTTTGAAGTCGCCTTTGCGGTTGTCGTGATTCCAGCTTCCGGTCATCGCATTGCCGGCCAGCTTGCCTTCGATCACATAATGAACGATTGCGCCACCACGAGGATTCTTGGCATCGGCTTCCATATGAACGGCGCCGGTTTTGGGATCAAAAGTGGACTTCGATAACATTACTTCGTTTGCGCCAGGATTGACTTTGCCCGTCAATGCCTTGCCATCGAACTTCAGTTCCACGGTAACCTGATTCCGGTCATTCGCGCTCGGGCCCCAATCACCGGTCCATGTTCCGGAAATCGGATCCGCAGCACCTTTGGTCTGGGCTATGGCCGATCCGGCGACAGCCAAACAAATCATCAGGCAAGCGATCGGAAAGAACCTCATTTTCATTTCACCCCTCCAGTCATGTGAAAAGTCAAACGGCAAAATGGTACCACAGCCTGCTATTGAATGGGTCTTCCCGCCATTCCTCTGGGAGCCAACCCGACCCGTGACGAGTATCGAATGATACCGTCCTGCTGGCTTTCGAAGGCCCATCGGCCAGACGCACCAACAATGGGATTCGCGACTATCGTGTATCCCCTGCCGGTTAACGATACCTGGAGACGATAGTCCGCATAGGCGCTCACGAAATCGGAAGGAAGGATTCCCCCGCTAATCAGATCGTTCAAGGTCGCATAACGTCCGGCGGAGGCCCGATAGGACTGCTCGGCAGCGTGTAGTGCACGAATCGTGGCCACAACCGACCGTTCGCGAACAACCGACGTCAGCTCTATCGACGCTGCAATTCGCTCTGCCTCTCGCAGCAGCAGGTCGAAGTCTTCCACACTGTTCTCGTAAACCATTTCGTAGAACCCGTCATCCTTGCGGATTCCCACGTAGAGGAGTTTGTGACGTTCGCTCAGCCGGTTTCCCACAATCTCATACTGAATCGCTGGAGCGCCGTTCATCTTCCGTTCTAACGGATCGCCAAAACTCGCGAATCCGAGCGGCTGCATCGTCCGATCGAGGCCCATCCGAGTGAAGGCTTCCAGGTCGCGAATCCCTCGTGCGGCAGCAGTCCTGAAAATCAATAGAGCTCCGCTGGAATGCTCAACGCGGATATCCGGTCCGAAAATGTCGCGGACCTTCCAACCGTGTGGCACGAGAACCGTGTGCAGACTGCCATTCAGTCGTACGTCGCGGCTCTGAACGGCCGGCACAGGCTGCGTTTGCTGGAGAAGCAGAATTAGAATCGCAAGACGCATGGATGGGATTCTAACTGAAAATCGACCTTATAGCGGCGGTCTTAAAACCGCCGCTATAAGGTAATTTTTACTTGTGAGGGATGACGACTTCGATCGGTCCTTCCAGGCGGAAGGTCAACGCGGACTCCGAGGCTATTCGAACCTGCTCACCTTTCGTGGCTGCCTCAACAGCTGCGCCGGAACCGGCGCCAACGCCTGCTCCAACCGCAGCGCCTTTCTTACCACCGAGGATTGCGCCAAGACCTGCACCAATGGCGGTGCTGATACCAACTGTTTTGACGGTTTTCGTGGTCTGCGATGCGGCGCTCTGGACGTAAGTGTTGCTGTCGACAACATACGACTTCGCCCCGACAAAAATCCGATCCAATTGCAGTTTTACCTGGCTTGTTCCGGACATGTTGCCGGCGCTCCGAACTTCCACGAGCTTGACGTAAACATCCGCGTTCTTAGGTATCACAACCTCATCGTTAACCAGAACCGGACTCGCCATCGATGCCTTGAACGATTGACCGACGTGATCCGAATCTGAATTGATCGAATCGATCATTCTGACGTTAATCAACGTCCCGGACGGTAGCGTGACCCGGCGGATCACCGGTTCGTCCGGCGGTGGAGGAGGGGGCAGTTCGATCGGAACATTCCTTGCCACTTGCGTCGGAGGCGCCTCAACAGGCTCGGGAGGTCCTGGTAATGCAGTCGGCTGGGAAGGCACAGGAGCCGTTGTACGGGGAGCAGGGGACGGGGCACGGCTAATCTGCTTCGGTGCTGCAGGCTTCGCTGCAGGTTTTACTGAGGCAACTCGTTCCGGAGGCGCCGCGATGACCGGCTCAACCGGTTTTGGCGTTGGAGCGGCTTTCTCAGGAGCAGCACTCTCGCTGGTTGTAGCAACTTGTTTTTTTGCAGCTGATTCCGAACATCCGCTGATCAGTCCCAAAACTATAACGACAACGCAAAGAGTGAGATAACGATACGCTTTCATAACTCTTGTCTCCAGTTCCAAACAAAAACCCCTTCTCTTAAGACGGACAAAACCCGTTCTCGTTTGAAACTAAATGCCGGGGTCAGGCACTTGTTTTATCAGTTCTATGTGCCTGACCCCGAGTCGGGGCCCGACGAAAGCATCAGTTCCCACCACCACCCTTCGCGGGTACGCGCGACTTCAGATGCTCGTCCATTTCCAACCTGGGCACTCCTTCACCGTACCATCTCGGCATCGGTTTCCCCATCAGGAAGTGATCGAAAAACTCTTTCATGCGAACCGTATAGTCCTTCTGGTTTGCTCGCTTCGCCAGATTGTGGTTTTCACCGGGATACTCCAATAAAACTACCGGTTTCTGCATGCGCCTAAGCGCATTGAAGTACTCCATGCCCTGCGTAAAATCCACTGCGCCATCCTTGTCGTTGTGCAGCATCAGCAACGGGGTCTTAACCTTTGCGGCAAGAGCGACGGGCGAGTTTCGCGTATAGGCTTCCCAGTTTTCCCACGGACCGCTGGTGAAACGGCCCTGGCTGGCTTCAAAGATCTCTCCGTTGGTCCCGCCGGTATTCTTGTAGATGATCCCGTACATGCTGATCATGTCTGTCAACGGAGCACCGGCGATCGCTGCCGCGAATATGTCGGTCTGGGTGATGGTGAAAGCGGTTTGATAGCCGCCCCATGAATGTCCGTGTATACCGACTTTCTTTTCATCCACGACGCCGGTGGCGATTGCCGCCTTGACCGCCGGCACAAGGCACCACGCGGCCGACATACCGGGATCGTTCACCTTATAAGTGATATCGGGATTGAAGACAGCGTATCCGTTGCTGTTGTACACGGCGCCGTTGAATCCGTTCGCCGTTGGACGCGAATACTGAAATGCGTTCTGCGACATCTTCTCGTAGAAGTAAACGATCGTCGGATACTTCTTGCCCTTTTCATAATTGGCGGGAAGATGCAGAGCGCCTTGCAGCTTGTCGCCCTTGACGCTGACGTAGTCCACCAGAATGGTTCCACTGGACCAGAGGAAGGGTTCCTGTTGAACGCCGAGTTGGGTGATACGTTGCCCACCCGTCAGGGAAGCATTGCTGACGTAATAGTCCGGAGCATCCTTGAACGTCTGACGTGTGTGAAGATAGACATCGGCTTTTTTAGCCTTCATCAGACCGGCATACGATGCTTCATCAAAGCTGACTCGAGTGACGCCCGGACGACCGGGTTCGATGATGCCGATGCCGTTCTTCTTCGTCCATTCCCCATAAACGTCGATGTACAGCGCCTTGGTTAGATCGTAACCGCGCTGGTCCGGATCCAGGATTGACGGACGTCGATAGCGGATCTGATCTTTCTTGCCGTTCACCGTAAGATTCGTGGCGCCGGTGCCAGAGATCGGAAGTTGCCAGATGTCCCAATTATCGGAAACCAGTACCGACCTGCTGTCCGTCGACCAGCCGATGAACTGAGTGGGCGGCCTGACGACGTTGTGGTCGTCCTCCGTGTCGATGAATGAGGTCGCGGTTATATTCCGCGTAACGTTCGTGGCTGTGCCGCCGATCATGTCATACACGTAGAACTGCCCGTCATTGTAATAGGCGAAATGCGTACCCGCCGGCGAGGCAGCGTACGTCCATCGCGACTGTTTCACGGCTGGCTTGCGCTCGCCGGTCTGCATGTCCACCGCATAGACGTCGGCAAAATTCCGCCCATCGAGATTGCTCATCAACTCGTAAGGAGCAATGCTCCGGCCTACTGCCCACTTGTGTTCCAGCGTGGCTGTGACATCGCGAACGGTGTCGTCAGCCAACCGGATGAATTTTTTCTCGGCCGGACGATAAACCGCCAGGTAATTGAAATTCTTGTCCTGGTTCTCTTGAACGATCTGTTGTGACTGAAGACGTGGATCCTTGTAATTCCAGATCACCAGATCAACTTTTTCCTCATTTGAAGGAGCGTCGTTGTTGTTATTCGCATTCGCGCCATTGTCCGTGTTGCCGCGTCCTGCCGGCGTTTCGCGCTTTTTCGTTTTGTGAATACCGAACATCAACGAGGCAAGGTCTTTCGTCCACGAAGGTGTTCGATTAGGGCTGACGGTCATTCCTTCCGGAAAGCCCGCAGCTTCGGCGGGAGCAAAGAGAGTCTTCTGTGGACCGGCAGGTCCAAAACTTTTGAAGCCGATCACGCTGTAAAGCTTGTCTTCGAAGGTGCGGTCTTCTACTCCTTTGAGAACAGCCAGACCATCGCCGGCTTCGGTCCAGGCCAGCCGCGAATAGAGGCCCTTATCGTCGGAATCGATCGAGCGGATCGTACCGCTTTCGAGATCGCGATACTGAACGCCGTTACCAGACTTATCGGTCGCGTCGATGGTCCACGCGAGGTATTGGCCTTTCTTGTTAAACACAAAATCGGCAACGTTACCGACGTTGATTTCCTGTCCTGTCGCAAGTTCGCGCAGTAAAAGATCCGCGCCTCTCGGCCGGTCGTCGCGTGCGTTTGCGTTATTGGCGTTCGCAGTGCCGCCACCACTATTGGCATTGCCACCGCCACCCTGGCCGCCCGCAGGCTCCGGGCCATATTTGTGGAGAGCGATCCATCCCGGGTTTTCACCGGAGAAGACGAACCGTCGCACTCGAGCGACTTCGACTTTCTCGCCAGTCGTCAGGTTCGCAATTCCGACTCGGTTTTGGATCGGGCGTCGCTGCCGCCGAAGCTGGGCAGCCTCAGTGCGCGAAGGATAGACGACAAAAGCAGCAAACCGGGCATCACTCGAAAAAGCGATAGCTGCAGTGGCTGCGGCATTGTCACCGCCCTGGCCACCGCCACCCCCTCCACCGGCGGGCGCCGGCGTTTCTCCGATGGAAAACTTGAATTGCTTGTCGCCTTTGGTCTGCCGAATGATGACGTCTCCGTCACCCTCGATAGGGCTCAAACGATAGGCGAACCACGCACCGTCCTCAGAGAGAACAGGAGCACTGAGAGCCTTCCACGCAATGATGTCATCGAGGACGATTGCACGCTGTTCCTGAGCCGCCGCCCGATAGGACGCCGCATTCATCACCAACAGCAGGCAAAGGGACAGGTAGACGACGTACCGATTCCGTTTCATAGGGATTCCACCTCCACGCATAGCCGCCAAAGGTATATTCCCTAGTAGATCGAGTCAAGTACGTCGGTAGTGGGGTCTTCGGGGATGGGGACATTTGACACGTGACAAGTGACGCGTGACATTTGACATCCGAGGGGCATCATTCCCCGGATGTCAAATGTCACGCGTCACTTGTCACGTGTCAAATATCCCCGTCCCCAAGATCCGTCAATTGGATTTGTCAGATTCCCCGATCACTTCCCGTTCTTACTTAGCGTTGGTATCCGATTCCATCATCCCAAAGACGTTGCCATCGGTATCGGTAAAGTAAGCCAGCCAACCGACTCCGGGAATCGCCATCTTCGGCACGATGATCTTCCCGCCATTCTTCTCGACGCTCGCGATCGTCGCATTGAGCGACTTGACGCCGATCGTGTTGCAGGCCATGGCCTCCGGACTTTTCGGCATCAGGCCGCCGTTGATTCCAGGCTGACCGTCGGGACCCGTCGTTATCAACCAATACGGCATCGGCCCATCCCATTTGGTAAACGTCCATCCGAAAACATTTTTATAAAACGTGATTGCGCGCTCAGGCTGTTCAGCCGGTATTTCAAAATGCACGACTCGTGACATTTGCAGCTCCTTTATTCTTGAATTTCTGAGTTGCGAGACCGACGATCATCCCGACAATGGCGCCGGGGACCATGATCTCGACGTAGTAATGCCGGGAAAGACTGGGGTCAGGCATGGCCGCGACCAGGTAGGCCAGAAAAAGCCCGACGGCCAGTCCAAATACAATTCCCAAAGCGAGTGAATTGACCTTCCTTGAAAAAAACCCGATCGCCAATCCTGCGATAATTCCCTTCACCGTCGAACCGATGACGATTCCGATAATCATTGGCCGAACCTCGGGATACACATACGCACTGAGACCATCAAAGATCCCTAACACCCCGCCAATCAGCATTCCGAAAACGGGCTTGTTCATAAAAGCTCCTCAGACTTCTATTCAACCAAACTGGGAATTCCTTTAGAGGCGGAGGAACAAAAAAACGAGAATCCGCATCATCAGATAGGCTGCGATCAAAGCGAACGCCATTGGATTGTTGACGACAATCCGCGCGGCACGCTCAAGAAGGTTCTCGCGATAGGCTTCGACAGGCAAACCGTCCAGGAACCGATCGATTTCGTGCGATAACTCGGTAACGCCTGAATAACGCCCCTCCGGATTCTCAGCCTGAGCCTTCGCAATCACCGCGCGAAGCGACCTTGGTGCATCTCTGGAGGCCAATAAGAACTGCAGGATGGCGCCAAGGGCATACACATCGCTTCGTTCGTCGATCCGATCGACCTGGCCGCGAGCTTGTTCGGGCGACATGTACTCAGGCGTGCCGACGATCATACCGGCGGGCTCCTGGCCCTCGTATAGGACTTTTGC
>Ga0137423_1000312_pt1 | contig 15009 bp, 16 predicted proteins | sample EasRivERMZT600_2_FD_102326 | JGI IMG/M metagenome (GOLD analysis project Ga0137423, IMG submission 102326) | Soil microbial communities from meander-bound floodplain in the East River, Colorado, USA - East River MetaG ERMZT600_2 | ecosystem: Environmental > Terrestrial > Soil > Floodplain ...
GGGGGCATCGACGAGCGCCGCGTTGTCCGTGCCGTGGCAGCTCGCCTGGACGATGACGTTCTTGTCGAGACCGAGAAAACCACGCAGCGCGAAGAGCTTCTCCTTGGGCGCATCGACCGGCGTGTACTTGCGCTCGGGCGCGTAAGGGAAGCGCGCTGCCGGCCCGAACACGTGGCAGTGGGCGTCAACCGCGCCCGCCGGTGCCTTGAATCGCGGCTTCGACGGATTGGGATGAAACGGGATGTAGGGCGGGTTAGTATGCTTGTTCAAATTGCACTCCGTTTGCGCCTGTTCGCTCGGGGAATTTCGGAGATATTTTAAGCCCAGAACGCGCGCCCTGCTGCTCGCCGTACCATCCCTACCGGATTATCATTCCGGCACGCGCTGACCCGGCAACCGTTCCGGGATGCCGCGGCGGATCACACCATGCGCACACAAGTCGCTATCATCGGGGCCGGTCCGGCCGGACTGCTGCTGTCGCACTTGCTGCACCGCGCCGGCATCGCCTCGGTGGTGATCGAGCGCCATAGCCGCCGCCACGCGGAAGAACGCATCCGGGCCGGCGTGCTGGAACAGGGCACGGTCGACCTGCTGGTCAATACGGGAATCGGCGACCGGCTCCGGCGCGAAGGGCTCGTTCACGACGGCATCGAGCTGCGTTTTGGCGGCCGCGGTCACCGCGTGGATTTCAAAGCGCTCACCGGCCGGACGATTACGGTCTACGGCCAGCACGAGGTGGTGAAGGATCTCATCACTGCCCGCCTCGCGGCAGGCGGGCAAATACTGTTCGATTCGGTGACCGTGAGCGTGCACGATTTCGACACGGCGACGCCGCGCATTCGTTTTCGGCGGGACGGCACGCAAAGCGAGCTCGCCTGCGATTTCATCGCCGGCTGCGACGGCTTCCACGGCATATGCAGGCCGTCCATCCCCGCCGGCGCGCTGACCATTTACGAAAAGGAACACGCTTTCGGCTGGCTCGGCATCCTGGCCGAATCACCGCCCCCATCCAGGGAGCTGATCTACGCCCACCACCAGCGCGGCTTCGCGCTCTACAGCATGCGCACGCCGCAGTTGTCGCGCCTGTACCTGCAGTGCGCCCCCGGCGAGGACCCGGCCCGGTGGCCGGACGAGCTGATCTGGAAGGAACTGCGCATCCGGCTCGGCAGCGGTGGCCGTGCGCTGCGCGAGGGCCCGGTCTTGCAGAAAGGCGTTACCGGCATGCGCAGTTTCGTCGTCGAGCCGATGCAATATGGCAGGCTGTTTCTCGCCGGCGACGCGGCGCACATCGTGCCGCCGACCGGCGCCAAGGGGCTCAATCTTGCGGTAGCCGACGTCCGCGTGCTCGCACGGGCTCTCGCCGCTTTTTACGGCAGCGGCAGCACGGACCTGCTCGACCGCTATTCCGCCGTCTGTCTCAATCGCGTGTGGCAAACGCAGCGCTTCTCATGGTGGATGACATCCCTGCTTCACAGCTTTCCGGAAGAGGGGCCACTGCGGGAGCGTCTGCAACTGGCCGAGCTCGATTACATCGCCGGATCCCGCTTCGCTGCGACGGCTCTGGCCGAGAACTACGTCGGCCTGCCCTTCGATGAGTGACTAGGTAACTGAGTGATTAAGTGATTGAGTGACCCCGTGACCAGATAGAAAGCAGCTTCGAATTCGCGCGTTGGCCAAATCACCTAGTCACTTAATCACTTAGTCACTGGCTTGTGGCGGGCATCGCTCGCCATCAGCCATCCGCCGCAGGCCAGAACCAGCGCGCCGATCCAGTACACCGGCATGAAGCCGAGCGCCGCACTGAGGAAGCCGAGGACCAGCGGCATGCTCGCCTCCATGGTCTTGTTCACCGTCTGCCGCAGCCCCATTGCCTCCCCCGTGCGCCCCTCCGGCGAGCGGTTGTAGGAAAGCACCATCGATAGCGGCGCCCCGCAGCCCGCGCCCAGCCCCAGCACGAAAGACATGACCAGCAACGGTCCCAGGCTCGACGCAAACGGCAGCCCGATGCACGCCACGGCGGCCACGAACATCGACAGGCTGAATACGCGCTCCTCGCCCGAGTGGCGGACCAGCGCCGGCATTACCGTCCGCACCCCCATCAGCGCCAGGGCGAACGCGCCCATCACGATCCCGATCTGCGAGGCAGTGAGCCCGATCGAGTGCCCGTAAATCGGCATCAGGAACGTGAACAGCTCCATGCCGGTCTCGAGAAAAGCGGTGGCGATCAGCACGCGGCGCAATCGCACGTTGCCCAGGAGATCCAGCATGCCGCGCCGGGCGGAACGCCTCTCCTGGTGCTTCGGGCGCGGCAGCATGGCCGGGTACAGCAACAGCGTCAGAACCGTGACCGCCGGAAGCACCGCGAGAAACACAAACGTCGTCCGGTGGCCAACGCCATCTATGGCAAAGCCGGTAAAGACCGGGCCCACCAGCGACGTCACGCCGATGCATATGCTGAAGACACTGTAGTTGCGCATGCGCTCTGGACCCTCGCCGTGGGCGCCGACGGCATGCTGGATCGAGACGACGTAGAAGATATTGCAGATTCCCGCGAGCGTCCCGGCGACGAACAGCGTTGCCAGATGCGGGAAGAAGAACGGCAGGAGCAGCGAGGCAACGATGCCGCACGACGCCACTGTCACCGGCAGCCGGAAGCCGAAGCGGTCCGAGAACTTGCCGGCGTAGAACGAGAGCACGATCGGGAACAGGGAGTACATCGCAAACAGCACCCCGATCGTCGCGGGGCCGGCGCCGAGGTCGATCGCGAACAGCGACATCAGCACCTTGTTGCCCTTGAAGCTGGTGTGGTTCAGCAGCGCCACCAGCATGATCAGGTAGAACGTCACGTCACTCTTTCTTCATGCCCCGGTGATGCGCATAACCAGCGACCAGCATGAGCACCGAGTTGGCGACGAACACGGTGATCAGTCCCAGCGCGGCGCCGACGGTGCCGAACGCGAGCGGGACCACCATGTGGGTGAGGTTCACGAACGAAAAACGCAGTCCCAGCACCTCCCCCGCCCTGCCCGCCGGCGCGCAGTTGTAAGTCATGATGATGGACAACGGCTGGCCGACGCCGAGCCCCAGGCCGAGGGCGAAAGACAGCAGCAGCAGCAGCGCGACGTGCTGCACGAACGGAAAAAACAGGAACACCACTCCGCCCAGCACCATCGAGGCCGTCATCACCCGTTCCTCGCCCCAGCGCCGCACCAGCAGCGGCAGCACGACGCGGACGACGAAGGTCGCCGCGGCGTGGGCGCCCAGCACGGCCCCGATCATGGTGGCGGAGAGCCCGAGCGAATGTCCGTAAATCGGCATGAAAAAACTGTAGAGATCGACGCCCGCGATCACTACCCCGCTCACCACGACGATGCGGCGCAGGCCGGGCTGCGCCAGCAGGTAACGCATGCCGCCGGTCGCCCCGCTCTTGGACGTCCGCCCCGAGTGCGGGATCACGCGCCGGCAGACGACCCAACCGGCGCAGGAGATCGCGACGGTCAGCGCCAGGTAAAGAAATGTCGGCACGTGACCGCGATGGTCTATGGACAGGCCCACCAGCAGCGGTCCGGCCATCGCACCAAGAGAGATCGCCAGGCTCTGCAGGCTGACGTTGCGGGTGCGTTGCTCGGCGTCGCCGAGCGATGCGACGAGGTGCTGCAGGGAAATGTTTATGAATACCAGCGCGATGCCGATCACCAGCGCCGCGAAGTAGAGGACATCGAGTCCTGGAAAGTACCAGGGAATCCCGAGTCCGAGGGCGAGACCGCCGGAACCCAGCACAATGGGCCAGAAACTGCCGAAGCGGTCGGATACCTTGCCTGCGTACACCGAAAGCACGAGCGGTCCCAGCCCGTAGAGCGCAATGAGCACCCCGATCGCCGCCGCCGAAGCGCCGAGTTCGATGGCGTAGAGCGACATCAGCACGCGGCTGCTCATGAAACACATCCAGTTGAGCAACCCGAGGAACAGGATGAGATAGATGATCATGGGAACCTATCTCAACAACAGGCGCGCAATGCGTCGTGGCCGGTGCGGAATGGACTTGAGAACGATACTAATGGCGGCGAAGATTGCCGCCGACCGCGGCGGAAAAGCGCTATTCTAGCGCAAGCGTTATCGTGGTCCCCCACGTAACCGAGTCAGGCAGCGCAGCCAGGAAAGGAACACGCATGCAGATACGGAATATCGGCGTCGTCAGCCCGGGCGACATGGGACAGGCGATCGCCGGGCGCCTCAAGGAAAGCGGCTTCAACGTGCATACCGCTCTCGAGGGCCGCAGCGAGCGTACCAAGGCCCTCGCGCGCGCGGCCGGCCTCACCGATTGCGGCTCGATGGAACAGTTGGTGGCAACCTGCGAACTGGTGATCTCGGTCATCAACCCCGGGGAAGCACTCGCCGTGGCGCGCAAGGCCGCTGCGGCGATCAGGACCACCGGCCGCCAGATCGCCTTCGCCGATCTCAACGCCGTTTCGCCGCAGACGGCGCGCGACACCGAACGCCTGATCCGCGACGCCGGCGGCATGTTCATAGACGGCGGCATCATCGGGCCGCCGCCGCGCGGTGAAAAGGACCGGCCGCGCATTTACGTCGCGGGGCCCGATGCCTATCTGTTCGGGCAGATCAGCCATCCCAACCTGCAGGTGCGCGTGATGTCAGAGCGCGTCGGCGACGCTTCGGGCGTCAAGATGTGTTACGCCGCCATGACCAAGGGCACCACGGCGCTGGCCGTCGAACTGCTGGTGGCGGCACGCAAACTGGGCGTCGAACAGGCGCTGGAAAAGGAATTGCGCGAAAGTCGCAACGACGTATTTGACTGGCAGGTGAGGAACATCGCCGGCATGCCGCCCAAGGCTTACCGCTGGGTGCCGGAGATGCGGGAGATCGCCAAGACCTTTGGCGAGCTGGGCATGACTCGGCGCATCTTCGAGGGCGCGTCCGACATCTACGAGATGGTCGCGGCGACCCCGCTCGGCAAGGAAAGCCCGGAACAGGCGCGCACGGCGGGACGCAATGGACTCGATGTGACGCGCGAGCTGGCCGATAAGAGCTAGAGAGTAGAGAGGGGATAGGAGAGAGGCGTAAAAGCACCGCTTCGCAGCTTCTTCCCTCTCGCCTCTCGCCTCTCGCCTCTCGCGTTCAGACGCGATACATCGACCTTCGGTCGCGCTCGAAAGTAATGACCTCGGACGGCCGCTCGCTGCGGCTGCGCCCGATGCAGATCTGGCCGGAGCCGTCGAGGTGCACTTCCCGGCGCAGCACGTGCTGCTCTTCCCCGCTCCCGAGCGAGACGAAGGTGCCATTGATACTATGGTCGAACAGGTAGAACTGCGTGCGCACCAGCTTGATCGACAGGTGGCGGCGCGAGGCGAAGTTGTCGTTCACCACCAGGTCGCAATCCTTCGAGCGCCCGATGACGATGCTGGGGCGCCATTGGTCCACGCGCACGCGCTCCTCGTCCAGCATGACCAGCAGGGCTCCGGTGTCGCCGGGGATGAACTTGTTTGAATGCAGGTTGACGTCGGTCAGGTTTGCCTTGTCGCTGCGCCACATTACCTGATAGACGGTGGATTCCTTCTCGCTGCCCTTCAGCACGGCGTGGAAGATCGGCCGCACGCAGGCTTTCAGCGCCTCCGACAGGCAGTGCTCCACGGCCTCGGTGGTGAGAATCTGTTCTGCTGTCGCCGCCCCCCGTAGATAGGCGGCCACATTAACCGTGTCGCCGAACACGTCGCTGTCCTCGACCAGCACCGGGCCGTAGTGGAGGCCGATGTGGATGCACACCGGGAAATTTCCGGGCCGGATGGCTGCAACCTGCGCCTGCATGTCGCTCGCGGCAAGCACCGCGAGATCCACGCCGGGGAAAACGCACATGACCTCGTCGCCGATGGTCTTCACCAGGCGCCCCTCGTAACTCGTGAGCACGCCCGTGATCAGCGTCAGGCAGGCATCGACGACGTTGCGGGCGGCGGCGTCTCCCAGATTCTGATAGAGGCTGGTGCTGTCGCTGATATCAGCGAACATCACCGCCATCATGCGCGTCTGTCTTGCCATCCGCAGCGATTATATACAGATCGGATGGGATATCGTTCGGGGACTGTTTCTACATGAATGCATCAGCCGCCGTCCCACGGGAGCAAGAGGGGTGCATCTCCCTCGATTCGGTAGGTGCGCTCAGGCAAAGCCGGCCGCATCACCGGGATCCTCCAGTTCCGAAAACCGCACCGGAAGTATTTCACGGGTGGTCAGGCTGCCCGCGGCGGATTTCTCCACCAGCACCAGGGCCTGGCGATCGGGGATACCGGTCGGAATCACCATGCGGCCGCCCGGCTTCAACTGCGCGAGCAGGGGCGGCGGAATCAGGTCCGGCGCCGCGGTTACCATGATCTTGTCGTAGGGCGCGTGTTCCGCCCATCCGTAATAGCCATTGGCGACCCGCACCTCGACGTTGTCGTAGCCCAGCCGCTGCAACCGGCGCTCCGCGCCCTGCGCCAGTTCCTCGATGATCTCAACCGAATAGACGTGTCGAGCGAGTTCGGCCAGCACGGCCGCCTGGTAACCGGCTCCGGCGCCGATCTCCAGCACCGCGTCGCCCTCCTCAAGTTCCAGCAGGTCGGTCATGAGCGCAACGATGAAAGGCTGCGACACGGTCTTCTCGTAGCCGATGGGCAACGGTCGGTTGAGGTAGGCGTAGGGCCGCAGTTCGATCGGCACGAATTCGTGGCGCGGCACGCTGTCCACGACCCGCAGCACCCGCTCGCTGAAGGCCGCGCGGCCGGTGTGGCCCGCCGTCAGCGCCGCCTCAGCGACAATCTCCGCCAGCATCCGCTGGCGCCGGTCCTCGATGGAATCTTCGGCCATGCAGACATAGTATCCTCCTGCCGGAGCAAATCGCAATTTGGCGCGTCGCCGCCGTCAAACAAAGGTAAAATGAGCTACAAGATCGCTTGCCCCCACCCACGGCACACCTAGAGAACTGGAACGCGAAACCCATGCCCACCCCGACGGACACCAACATGGCCCTGTTTTGCGACTTCGAGAATGTCGCGCTCGGCGTGCGCGAGGCCAAGTACGCGGAGTTCGACGTGAGGATAGTGCTGGAGCGGCTGCTGCTGAAGGGCAATATCGTGGTCAAGAAGGCCTATTGCGATTGGGACCGCTACAAGGATTTCAAGAAAGCGATGCACGAGGCGGCGTTCGAGCTGATCGAGATTCCCCACGTGCGCATGTCCGGCAAGAATTCGGCCGACATCCGCATGGTGGTGGACGCGCTCGACCTCTGCTACACCAAGTCGCACGTGGACACGTTCGTCATCATCAGCGGCGATTCCGATTTCTCGCCCCTGGTAAGCAAGCTGCGCGAGAACGACAAGACTGTCATCGGCATCGGCGTCAAGAAGTCGACTTCCGACTTGCTCATTTCCAACTGCGACGAGTTCATCTACTACGACGATCTGGTGCGCGAAAAACCGAAGAAGCAGGCTCGCAGGAAACCGCCGGCCGCCGCGCCGGCGGCGGCAAAAGCACCGGTCGTGGAAGGGGACAGAAAGCAGCAGGCGTTCGACATCGTGATGGAAACGGTGGAGGCCCTGTCCACCGAGCGCGGCGCTGAGGAAAAGATCTGGGGTTCGATGGTGAAGCAGGCGCTCAAGCGCCGGCATCCGGGCTTCAACGAGTCGTATTACGGCTTCCGCTCGTTCAGCAAACTGCTCGACGATCTGGAATCGCGCCAGCTGGTGACGCTCGAGCACGACGAGAAATCAGGCGGCGTGATCATCAAGAGCTTCAACCCCGACTACTGAGCATGGCGGTCGTTGACGTCAACCTTCGCCGCGGCAGTCTGGCCGAGCGCATTGTGTTCGGAATCCTGGCGCTGGCGCTGCTGGTGCTGGGGATCTTTTTCATCGCGGCGGCGCTGGTGGCCGGGTCGATACTGGCGGCGGTGGCCCTGTTGCGTTTGTGGTGGCTCAGGCGCAGGGTGCGCAAAACCCAGGAAGAGCGGTACCTCTCCACCGAATACACGGTGGTCGAGCGGGAGGAACCGCCGCCCCCCAGCCTCCCCCCCGGGCGGTAATACAGAACTCGCCTGCGTCAACAGTCCAATCGGATACAATCTCGCAAACTGCAGGAGCGCCGGGACACCGGGGTTGGATGCGGACCCTTCCCCGCGGCGCCGACAGGAAAAAGGCCCGTGCAAGTCACCACCAAACGCCATGCCGACGTCCTCGTTGTTGCCGTCCAGGGGCGCGTCGACTACGTCAACGCGGACGAATTCAGGGCCGCCTTGCTGCCCCATCTCAAGAGCTGCCGCGCCGGCGGCGACAAGGCGGTGCTCGATTTGTCCGGGCTGGAATACATCAGCAGCGCGGGACTGCGCGTGCTGATGATCGCCGCCAAGGAAGTCCATGCCGCACAAGGCAAGCTGGTCGCCGCGGCGCTGCAGCCGGTGGTGCGGGAGATCTTCGAGATCAGCCGATTCACGCTCGTGTTCGATACCCATGAATCGCTTCAGGGCGCGCTGCGCGAGTTGTCTCCGGCCGCCCTCGCCGCCCTTCAGTCGGGATAGGGGACGATGCGCATACGTTTCTGGGGCACGCGCGGCTCGCTGCCCGTGTCCCTTGCGGCCAAGGACATCAAGCACAAGATCATCGAGGCGCTTCTCGCCGCGGACGGCAGGGAGCTGGGAACGCGGGAAGCCGCAGTAGCCTTCGTCGAGAACGACCTGCCCTTCGCCATATCCCATACTTACGGCGGCGACACGTCGTGCGTGCAGATCGATACCGGCTCCGACGATTACGTGCTGTGCGATCTCGGCACCGGCATACGCTCCTTCGGCCACCACGTGCTCGCCAGTCGCGGCGCCCGGACACCCTGCACTTTCCACGTGTTCATGTCCCACCTGCACTGGGACCATATCATGGGCTTCCCGCTTTTCCTGCATGCCTACATCCCGGGAAACCGCATCGTGATTCACGGTTGCCACGCCGAGCTGGAAGAAGCCTTCCGCAGGCAGCATGCGGCGCCGTGCTTCCCGGTGGATTTCTCCAGGCTCAGGGCGAAAATCGAGTTTGTCACGCTCGAGCCGGGCAAGCGTACCCGGATTGCCGGCCTCGACGTAACGCCCAAGCTGCAGCTGCACGGCGGAGACTCCTACGGCTACCGCTTCGAACACCAGGGCAAAGTGGTCGTGTACTCTACCGACTCCGAGCACAAGACCGATGACGTCAATGCCACGCAGGAAACCGTCGAATTCATCCGCCGTGCCGACCTGGTGATCTTCGACGCCATGTACTCGCTAGCCGACAGCGTATCGGTCAAGGAAGACTGGGGCCATTCGAGCAACGTGGTCGGCGTCGAGTTGTGCCAGATCGCGCGCGCGAAGCACCTCTGCATATTCCACCACGAGCCGGTACACGATGACGAGAAAATTTCTTCGGTGCTGCAGGAAACCCTGCGACTGGAGGAAATCACCCGCGGCGACCACCAACTGCGAATTTCCAGCGCCTACGATGGCCTGGAAATCACCGTCTGAAAGACGGTGATTAAGTGACTAAGTAACTAAGTGATTAAGCGATTGGAATAACGCTGTGTCGTACCTAATCACTTAATCACCTAATCACTCAATCACTGCCTTCATGCCCGAGGCGCCCAAGCCCGCGGTTACCGCCCCGTGGCGCGCAGGATTGCTGCGGCCACGCGCGCTCGGCGCCGTGCTGGCGATCGTTCTCACCGCCCTGCACGTCTTCGCCGATACCCCCGTACAGTCCTGGCTTCGCAATGCCTGGTTCGATACCTGCCAGGTGATGATGCCGCGGCAGCGCGTGTCGGCGCCGGTAGTCATAGTCGCAGTGGACGAGAAGAGCCTCACCCAACTCGGGCAATGGCCGTGGCCGCGCACCTTGATCGCGCGCCTGTTCGACCGGCTCTCCGAATACCAGCCGCTGGCGGTGGGCGTGGACGTTATTTTCGCCGAGGCCGATCGCCTGTCGCCGGACATTGTCGCGGAGAACAACCCGCATATCGGACCGGCCCTCGCGCTCCAGTTGAAGCAGTTGCCAAGCAACGACGCTGCGCTTGCCGCCGCCATCAAGCGGCTGCCGGTGGTGCTCGGCGTCGCGGGAATTGACCAGCCCACCAACGAACCCTCGCCGCGTGCGGCGGCGGCGTTCGAATTGCAGGGCGACCCGATGCCCCATCTCTGGCATTTCACTTCGGCACTGACGAGCCTCGCGGAAATCGACTCTGCCGCGACGAGCCGTGCTTTGCTCAGCGCGGACGTGCGTGCGGGTGTCGTGCGCCGCGTGCCGCTGCTCGCCGCGGTCGGTGACGCGCCATTTCCATCGCTCGCAATGGAAACGTTGCGGGTCGGCGTGGGGGCCCCGGCGTTCTCGATCCGCGCCGGCGCGCACGGCATGGAGTCGATCGGATTCGGTGACGTCGTGATTCCGACCGACCACGACGGTCACGTGTGGGTGCGTTTCACCCCGCACGATCCGGACCGCTACATCTCGGCAAGCGACGTCATCGCCGGCACGGCCAACCGCGCGGAGATCGCCGGCAAGCTCGTCCTCTTCGGAGTCACCGGCATCGGGCTGCTGGACCAGCTGGCGACGCCGCTCGGCGAACGCATGCCCGGCATCGAGATTCACGCCCAGCTCCTGGAAAACATCTTCGACGACAGCCTGTTGGGACGCCCGCGCTGGACGCGCTGGACGGAGACGGCGCTGATCGTCGTCCTGGGCTCCCTGCTGGTGCTCGCCGTGCCGGCACTGTCTCCGGTGCGCTCTTCCCTGATACTGATCACCGCCACCGGCGGGTTATTCGCGCTCGGGATGATCCTGTTCCGCTACGCAGGGGTGCTGTTCGACGCAGCTGCGCCGATCGTGGTCCTCAATGTCCTCTTCGGCGGGCTGCTGAGGGCGACGCTCGCGGAGTCAGGACGGCAGCAGGAGCGCCTGAAACGCGAGCTCGCAGCACAACGGGAAGCTGCTGCGCGCATGGCCGGAGAGCTGGAAGCCGCGCGCCGCGTGCAAATCGGCATGCTGCCGGTGCCGTCCCTGTCGTTTCGGGGCGAGCGGCGCTTCGAACTCGACGCGCGCATGGAGCCGGCCAAGGAAGTCGGCGGCGACCTATACGATTTCTTCATGCTGGACGGGTCGCGCCTGTTCATGATGGTCGGTGACGTTTCGGGCAAGGGCCTGCCCGCCAGTATCTTCATGGCGCTATCGAAGGCTCTATACAAGAGCACGGTATTGCGGCGTCTGCCGGATCTCGGCCGCACCATGGCCGAAGCCAATATCGAGATCTCGCGCGAGAATCCCGAAATGCTGTTCGTGACGGCGCTCGCGTGCGTGCTGGACGTGGACACCGGCGACCTTGTTTATTGCAACGCCGGGCACGAGCGGCCGCATATTGTCGTCGCAGACGGCAAGATGGTTAAGTGCCTGGAAGGGGGCGGGCCGCCGCTGTGCACGCTGGAGAACTTCCCCTATGAGGCTGGGCGGCAGCGCCTGGCGCCGGGCGAATCTCTCGTCATGCTCAGCGACGGCGTGCCGGAAGCCATGAATCCGACCGGTGAACTGTTCGGGCGAGCGCGCCTCGCCGAACTTCTGGTGAAAATGCCGTGGACATTCAGTGCCGGGGAGCGGGTCAACGCGGTGCGCGAAGAAGTCCGAAAGTTCGCCGCAGGCGCGGAGATGGCGGACGACGTGACGATACTGGTCGTCCGCTGGCACGGGAACCAGTGATTATGTGACCGGGTAACTGAGCGATTGAGCCGCCGTCCAGCCAAACTGAACTTGATAAAAGCACTCAGAGGCCGTTTCAAAATGACTGAAACGGCCCCTGGTGTAGGGGAGCATGAGGGGAATATCCCCTCATTTCGTTACCATCTCTTAACCGCCGAATCACAATCACCGCAAATGCTAGCGGACGTTGATCTCCACCCTCCGGTTGCGGGGCTCGTTAACATCGTCGGCGGTCGGCACGATGGGCTCGCGCTCGCCGCGCCCTGCAACGTTGATGGCATGTGTCGGGATGCCGCGGCCCACGAAGTCGTTGCGCACACGCTCCGCCCGCCGCAGCGACAGCGCGTCGTTGTATTCGATCCTGCCAACGGTATCGGTATGACCTATCACGGCGATTTCCGCCGCCTTCCTGCGCGCGATCTCGGGAAAAATCCTCTCGATAGATTCCTTCGATTCTGGCGTGTACTCGTCGGTGCCTTCCTGAAAGTAGAGCAGAAAGGACACCGGCCGTATCGGCTGCGCCGCGATGGCCATGGCGAAGGTCGTCCTGACCTCTTCCTGCGCTACCGGTGCCGCTTCGACCTTGCCGCCATGCTCGTAACGCGCCGCCATGTAGGGCTTGTTGAGCGTCGCATTACCGTACGCGCTGGTGACCGCCACTGACCCCAACTTGCCATTGCGGTCTGGAACAAGGACCACGAACTCGCGCGTTCGCGGAGGTTCGGATGCGCACGCGCCGAGCAATCCGGTGAGCAGCAGCAGGATTAGCCCGGCGCGTGATGTAAACCCCATGAAGCAGATATTACAACGGATCCACCCTGATAAAGAACTCGGTGCCGCGCGCGCCCAGGATCGCGGCCGGCGTACGTACCGTCATGGCGTCGGGCGATTGTTTGGCGATTTTGCCGGAGATCACGGACAGCGTGCCGCTGCGCATCGTGGCGTCGAGCTTGCCCTCGTGCGTGGTCGAATTGAACGAGAAGCGGTCCAGCGCCAGCACGCTGTTGGGGCCGGCGGACATCATCGTATTGTCGACGAACGTGATGCCGGCCGTTCCGTCTATGCCGGTGCGTATGACATCGGATTGCTGCAGCTTCATGCCCGGGACGCCGAACAGGCGCTGCGCGCCGCGTTCGACCATCACCGTGCCGGTCGCGGTCTTGATTTGGGCGATATCGTTGGCCATCGCCGGCGCGGCAACGAGCAGCATGGCTGACGCGAACAACGCCCCGAACACAGAACTGCGATTAATGGACATGCCCCTGTCTCCTTCAAGTTGACATTGCCGGCGCGTGATCTGTTTCCTTCGTCCGGCGCGGCAATCATGGCATAAAACAGTATCCCGAATGATGTATTCTTTCACACATGGTGGAGACTCCCGTTAGCATCTCATTGGTGTGCTTGGCCGCCAACCAGGATTACCCGCGTCTTCAGGCATTTGTGGAACAGTCGTGCATTCGTGCCGGATGCTCCACGCGGCAGCGCCTGCGCGTAATCCTGCTGATAGAGGAATTGTTCACAAACACGGTGCAGCACGGCCGCGGCGGGGTGGAGCCGGTGCCGGTAAACCTCACTTTCACGCTGGCGGACAGGGAACTCAAGGTCCGCTACGAGGACGGCGCCTGTCGCTACGATCCTTTCCAAACCCTCAATCCCAAGCATTCGCTCTCGGATACCGTCGAACTGCGTCCGCTGGGGGGGCTCGGCGTGCTGCTGATCCGGGAGCTGGGCAAGAACGTGCGCTATGCCTGGACCAAAGGCAGGAATTGCGTAACGTTCTCGATGCCGGCCGACGCTCGCCCCGAGCGCAAACGGTAGCGCGCCGATCCGGCTATTCCTGCTGCGCCGGGATGATCTCGCCCCGGCTTTTTTCCCTGCGCGCCTGCTCCACCCGCCGCTGCGCCTCCGACTCGAAACGCAGCAGCTGTCGCTGGCTTTGCTCGCGCGCACGTTCCTCCTCCAGCTGCGCCTTCGCGTGCCGCGTTCCCGCGTCGTCGGAAGGCTGAACCGTGGCTGGCTCGATGCCCTGCCGGTAGTGCAATTCCTGCTGCCGCTGTTGCTGATCGGCCTCCATCTGGCCGAGCGCCCGCTGCTGCCGCGCATCCGCGGGCGGGTTGTGCAACCTGAGTTGATGCTGCTGCATGCGCAGTTGCAGTGCATCCTGCTGCTGCAGACGCTGCAGCTGATGCTGCTGCAGCGCCCGTGCTCCCGGATCGTCGGCGCCCAGTACCGCCGGCGCCGCTCCGCATAGGGTCACCGCAAGCCACCACGCCGCAGGCGCCCGCTGCAGCAGGACACAATACGCCGATTGCGACTTTCTTCCCATTGAATGGAACTTGCGCATGGTCCTTCTGGAAAACGATTTCAGAATGCAACTCCGGCAAGTAAAGTCATCATAAACGATATTTTCAATCATAGGCTGCCCGACGCTGCTCAGGAACCGTCCTGGACGGAGGGGCGACATGAAGACTTCCGGGTCGCTCGAACGGGCGACTCAGAGCACCCGCCGCCGCGCGTCCCAACACCAGCCGTGGTTGCCGCCTTGGCAGTCTCTTGTTGCCTTTCCAACAGGACTCAGGCATTGCCCAACTTCTTTTGCATACGCACGTCGAAGCGCTCGACGTTGATGATGAGCCGCTCGTGAAAGCCCTCGCCGATGGGCTCGCGCTCGTCCTCCGCCCGTATCCTGAACGTCAGCGTTCGTCCCTCGACCTTCACCAGTTCGGCGTGCGCGATGACCCGCAGGCCGACCGGCGTCGCTGCGAAATGCTTGACGTCGAGGTGCGTGCCGACTGTCTGATGCCCGGGCGGCATGAACCTTTCCACCGCCTGCAGCGCGGCCGCCTCCATGAGATTCACCATGATCGGCGTCGCCAGTACGCCGATCTTGCCGCTGCCCACGTGCGGCGCGGTGTCGCGCGTGCCGACGACGATCTCGGCCGTGCCGGTCAACCCCGGTAGTATCTTGCCGGAAAGCTCCATCACCAATTCCGCCTGAATTGCAATTCAGCCCGGTCGTCTCTGAAATCAGGTCCGAAACCGTGATGGCGCCCGCTCTGGCAGACCGCTAGGTTTCGGTCGTGATCGGCTTGCCCTGCTTCTCGGCGACACGGTCGCGCCAGACCAGATAGGTGGCATCGCCGTCATCGGTAGCCACCGCGGTGTGAACCATGTTGGCCGGGATGTGGAGCAGGTTGCCGGTCGGCACCACGAATTCCAGGCCGTCCATGCGCACCTTGAGCGCGCCCTTCAGCACGTAATTGAA
>Ga0137423_1000321_pt1 | contig 14771 bp, 11 predicted proteins | sample EasRivERMZT600_2_FD_102326 | JGI IMG/M metagenome (GOLD analysis project Ga0137423, IMG submission 102326) | Soil microbial communities from meander-bound floodplain in the East River, Colorado, USA - East River MetaG ERMZT600_2 | ecosystem: Environmental > Terrestrial > Soil > Floodplain ...
TCGAAAAGATTGCACGAGCACGAACCAAACTTGAATCGATTAAGCCCGGTTCTACCCTTCCTCGTCGCCGTCAAAAACGCGAGGAATGAATATGCGCAGTTATTTCGGGGACACTACACTAGCCGAAGCCCTTCGGCTCTCTGTCGGGACACTGCGGAATTGGAAATATGAAGGCCTCCTAACGCCGATTCACTGCATCGGTCGCCGACCTCATTTTCGAATCGATCAAGCCCGCGCTGAACTAACCAGCAAAGGCAAGATCCGATAAATCCCAACAAAAAATGAAAGGTTACATCGAGACTCGCAAGACCAAAGAGGGAGAAAAACGGTATCGGGCCGGCTGGAGAATCGGTCCAAGGCGTCTACATGGTGTCTGGCGCGACAAGCGATTCAAGGCCACTGCTGACCTGCGGAAGGCGCTGCACGACATCGATACAGGACAGAACTGGCCAATCCAGCGAATCACGTTAAGCGATTTGGCGGAGAAGTGGTTTGCTACAAAAACCGCCGATCTCAAGCCGTCCACTCAGAATGATTACCGCAGCACGCTTGACCGACATCTAATCCCGAAATTCGGACACTTCAAGATCGATCAGATTTCACCAGCGATGCTGGAGGAATACATCGCGGAACTGCGCGGAACCGGGCTGAAGGCGAAAACAATCGTAGAGATCCTACGGGTGCTGAACCAAGCGTTTCGTTATGCCGTTCGGCGGCACCACATCCGGTACAATCCGCTTTCCGACGTCCAGAAACCCCGCATTGAAAAGACGGAAATGGATTTTTTGCGCGTTGAAGAGATCCACGCATTTCTTTCGGCGGTTCCGCGCGATTGGAAAACGAGCGAGGATCTCCAGCGAGACTTCAACCGTCGCGTCGGGGAATTGCCCGAAGAACTCAGGTCGGTCGTCGTCGGACATTACGTCCAGAACAAGACGGTGAAACGCATTGCACGGGAATTGCAGATCCACGAGGGGACCGTGAAATCCCGCTTGCACAGCGCGAGAAAGATCCTACAGTTTTTCCCTTCCCGCAGCGATTTTCACGGCGACTATGTATTGTCGCTGAGCGCAATTCTGACTGGAATGCGCGAAGGCGAACTTCTCGGGATGCAGTGGAACGATATCGATTTCGCAGCCCACAAAATCCGCGTTCGCCGATCGCTTTGGCGCGGAAAGATCTTTGGCAAATGGCAATGCGTGCTACAAAGGCCAAAATCCAAGGCGGCAATTCGGGACATTGACGTCGGCGATGATCTATTGCTGGAACTGCGGAAACACAAACTTGTTTGTCCGAAAAACGACGTGGATTTGGTATTTTGCACCAGAACGGGAACGCCCCTCGAGGTGCGAACACTGATGCGCTGGCATTTTCTGCCCGCACTGGAGCGAGCGGGTCTGCGTAGAATTCGTTTTCACGATTTGCGTCATACATATGCGTCCCTGCTGATCGCACAGAAGGAAAGTCCAAAGTACATTCAAATTCAGCTTGGTCATGCTTCGATCAAAACAACATTCGACACGTACGGTCATTTAATGGAAGAAGCCAATCCGATCGCCGCTTCTCGGCTGGCCTCGGCAGTATTGGCGCGCACTGGGAAGAACTAGCAACTACCCGTGCCCGGAGCGGGAACCTCGATCCGCGTATTTAACCCAAGGCCGCGTTTCGAATTCAAATCTCTAGGCATCAGCCCCACATGTGCAGTTCCGATTGCACCGATCTCTTTTCTACTTGCCCTGCGAGGGTCACACCGAATGTGTGGCGAAAAGTTTGAGATGTCTACCCATTTTCACAGCGACGTAGAAGAACGACGCACCAATTAGAGCGGTTCTTACAAACTCTCGTGCGGACGTATCGGCTGGTATAACAACAGAGACTGCTGAACTGATAATCCAACGTATGAGAAAAAACAGGGTCAGTGCCAAAACTGTACGCAAGGCACGTTTGGTTGTAGTACCAAAATCATTCGGTAGCTCATGTCGGTAAGCAAGCAATGCAAATGCAGCATTGATTCCGAACAAATATCCAACTGTCTTCGGTCCATCCGCTTGAAACCAAACCAATGGAAGTAGTAATGCGGGCACCGCAATCAGTGCCAAATAAGAAACCATTTCTAAACTCAGCGGTCCTAAGTATCTGGGGAGCCACGTTTGGATACGGTTTAGCGTATGCTCGTGCATCAGAGGATATAGGGCGACTATTATCATTAATCCGAGAATCACGCCGGCCAGTACATCCGCCAGAAAATGGTGTCCGAGATACATTCGCGAGAGAGCCATCAGGGGAATCATTATCAAGGCAATCGTCCAGAGCCAGCGTCGTTTGAAGAGCAGACTTGCGGAAATCCAAAACGCCGTCGTAAGACAGAGGTGCCCTGACGGAAAAGCATAGTTATGCGCAGAGGCGGAGTTGGAACGAATGGCATTTACAACATCGACGGGTAATCGTTCGAAAAACGCACTTGCTCCTCTTGCTCCGGGAAGTGTCGTTACGACTGTTGCTTGATCCAACAAAGAAACAGCAGGATCAATGGCAGAGGGTGCCGGAAGCGCGAACCATTCCTTGGCGACCAAGGTCAGCGCTCCCGCAATCACGACGCATTGCGTCAGGATCAGGCCTTTTCGAAGGTTGGCGGCGAACAATACCAACACCACCAAAATGATTATGGTCGTTTCGTGCCCGAAAGCTGAGACAACGACGAAAAACTTCGAAAGTACATTCGAGCGTATGGCTTGGAGCGCAATAATAAGATCGGTTTGGAACATGACCTACGGTTTGTTGGCGAAGTAATCCTAGCACGGCATTATTGCCTGAATTGGATAGTTGAGAGGCGAGCGCTTTCTCGTGTCGGACGACAAGGCCTTTGAACTTATCTTGCCAAGGAATACTGTGTTCGTCAAATCCAGGACAGAGCCCTAACAACGTCTCACGGCCGGAAATGCGATTTGGTCATTGGGGTGTGGTCCAGTCCCCTTTCTTCGATGTCTTCCAATCTGTCGAACCGATATCTATGTATGATGGAACCGTTTAACCAGGAAGCCGCTGATGCCCTTCTCTATCCCGCGATCATTTGACGAAACAAAACGTGGGCGACATAATGAAATTGCTTTTTAAATCGCATGGCGCTGCACGCGCAGGGGATTTACAGGTAACAGGCCTGCCGTAGGCATTCACCATTCTCAAATTCCTTGTTATATGGATGGCAAGGAGTGGCAATCCGTAAAGAAATCCTTCCCCAGCAGTTGACAAGCGAGAGCGTCTTGCGCAAGGAAACTCCGATGAATTATTTGCTAGACCTTAGCCGCGTGTCACGGCGAGATACGCCTCAAATTGGCGCGAAAGCAGCCAATTTGGGAGAACTTCTTCAGGCAGGATTCCCAGTGCCGCCTGGCTTTGTCCTGAGTACTGATGCTTTTGATCGCTTTCTCGAGCACAACAAGCTGGGGCTGGATACGACGCCCGAACGAGCCGCTACAGCAAGCGTTCCGCCCGACATAGTCGCGGCGCTACGTTCACTACCGACCATTCTCGGCGATCTGCCGATGGCTGTCCGGTCATCGGCAGTATCGGAAGACCTGACAGGCGCGTCCTTCGCAGGGCAGTATGAAACCGTTTTGGGAGTACGCGGCGAAGATGCGCTGCTATCTGCCGTTAAACACTGCTGGACATCAACATTCGCAAAACGCGTAGCGACATATCGGTCCAAGTATGGCGAGCATGTCAGCAAGATGGCTGTGTTGATCCAGCGCCTTATCCAGCCCGAAGCTGCGGGCGTCGCCTTCACTGCGAACCCCGTTACAGGTGAGCGCAATGAAACGCTGGTGAGTGCAGTTCGAGGTTTGGGAGAACGGTTAGTGTCTGGGGAGGTTTCTCCCGACGAATGGGTTGTAAGGGGGCAAACGGCGACCAACAAAACCCTGCACGAAGACGCAATTGCTCGAAAGGATGTCCTTGAAATAGCCGATTTGGCACGTCGCGTCGAGAAGTACTTCGCGAAACCGCAGGATATAGAATGGGCGCTAGCACACGGACAGCTATTTCTTTTGCAGGCGCGTCCGATAACCACAGCCTTGAGTCAGAAGGAAATCTCTACGGATGTAAATGTTCCCAAGGGGTTCTGGGAACGTGATCCAAGCCATTATCCTCAACCGCTGTCTCCACTGTTCCGTTCCTTCTATATTCCAATTGTTAACGACGCTCTAAAGGCGCTTTTTAAGGAAGCTGGTCTTCTGATAGAAAACTTAGAACATCGTGAAATCGGAGGATGGGTCTATTTACGAAAGGTTCCCCTCGGAGGCAAGGACCGCCCTCCACCTCCGACTTGGCTGATGTGGCTGGTCGTGCGGATCATTCCTCCATTTCGTTCTCGTATCAAAGATTGTGTAGAGGCGATTCGGTCTGACAAGTTCGGCCGCTACATCCAGGAATGGTACGAACATTGGCGGCCAACGCTGAAAACGCGACTTACGGAACTGAAGGCAATTAATCTCGGTGGTCTTTCTGACGCTGAATTAAAGAATCATGTCAGCAGTTTGGTCGAACTCTTTCGGGATAGCATGTTGAAGCATCAACTAATTGCGGGCACGCTAGCAATAGTGCTCGCAGACTTGGCTTTCACATGTCGAACGCTGCTCGGTTGGGATGATCGGAAAGTCCTCGACCTGACTAGCGGTTTATCCGAGAGTTCAACCGAAGCATCCCGTCGGCTTTTGGAATTAGTCCAACTGGCGAAACAAAAGAGTGCGGTTTTGAACCTATTGGAAAGCGAAGGCGAAATAAAGTATCAGGCGTTGCTCAATACTGATCCGGAATTTGCAGCTGCTATGACTCGTTTCCAAAGTGATTTTGGTGTTCGTTCGCAAGGTTACGAGGTTATGGATCCTACTGCTGCAGAAATGCCTGAGTCTACCCTGCACCTGGTTAAGCAGCAGATTGTCCGCGGATATGATGCTGAATCGCATGATGTGGTCATGGAGCGCCGCCGGTCGGCTGTGAAAGAAGCCCGCACGACGCTCGCAAACCGACCCGCGGATCTGAAACGATTTGAACGCGCCTTACAACGAGCCGAACAGGCGTATCCGTTGCGAGAGGACAACGGGTTCTATACGGTCAATGTGCCGTTCGCCTTATTACGGTACGCATTTTTGGAGCTTGGTGAGCGTTTAACCAAACGCGGGTTGATACGTAAACGAGAGGACATTTTCTTCTTGGAAGTGACCGAGGTTATGACTGCTCTCCAAAAGAACAGTCAACAATATGATTTAGTCTCGAAGCGTCAATCCGAAAGGAACTCTGCACTCTCACAGTCAGTGCCATTTTCCTATGGAAAAGACCCCGGCCCTCCGCCTTCATTTGCGGCACTTCCGAGCGAAGCGCGATTCGCGATGGAGGCTATGGTGTGGGCGGTCGAACATATAACTGCGCCACACGCACAGGGTGATACTGATGATCAAGCATGGCTCACCGGAATACCTGCGTCGCCGGGAAGGTATACCGGGCCGGTTAGAGTAATTAGAACGGAGGCTGAAATTCACAACGTCAGACCGGGTGACGTGCTTGTGTGTCCGATAACGTCTCCATCTTGGTCAGTACTTTTCCCGATAATTGGAGGCTTAGTCACTGATTCAGGAGGTATTCTGTCGCACCCAGCCATTGTGGCTCGTGAATACGGGATTCCAGCTATAGTGAACACACGGCGTGCGACGGAGTTACTTCGCGACGATCAGATAATTGTCGTGGACGGTAGCACAGGCAAGGTTGAAAAGAAGTTCTAAGTCTAAACAGGCGCGCATAAAACTGTGCGGCCGATTAATAAAACAACTTTACGAGGTTGCCAATGACCTTGGTTTCTTAAAGTTGTTCTCGACAACCTTTGCTGCCAAGGGATACCGAAACCAGGGTATGTTCGGCCACAAATGATGAACCAAGTGATAGTTTTGGTTGAATGTCAACAGCTGCCACAGCAATCCGGGGAACATCCGCGTATTTTCGAGCGGCCGCCGCGATTCGTGCGGGTAATGAACCAGCCAAGCCACTGTAAGTTCAAGTATCGTACCTGACAAAGCCAAAGGGATTATCCAAAGGAAAAAGATTTCTTTGGAATATCCCAGCACGATCGCCCCAATAACAATTCCAACTTGGAAGCCAACTGTGAGCAAGTGTTCGTAGAACCCGTGTCTAACCGAAGACCACAATCGTTGTCGAAGCATAAAAAAATTATCATAAGTCAGCCTTAGAACCGTCCAAATCGGTAATAACCAGCGCGGTCTTCGGCCGATGAGATAATCTGGATCACGGTCAGGGTGATTTGTGAATGCGTGATGTTGGAGGTGAACAATACGAAACATTGGAAAGGTCATGCCCTCAAGAATTGCAGCAACTCTTCCCATCCAATCATTAACGCGGGTGTTATGATGAGCAAGCCTGTGAACGGCATCGTGCGTGACTGTGTAAAGACTGTAAAGGCATATTCCGTTAACAATTCCCGACACTATCAGAGAGAATCCAGTTGCTATACTGAAAACAGTCGAAAGCGAAAAGACGCCAACCCCGATTAGAAAGACAACCGTCGTGGGATTCAACGGGGCAACGACAATCTGTGTAAGTTCAGGATCGATTCTTACCACTTCTCGCTGCATTGTTATCAATTTCAATCTCCAATGGTTTTCGTTGCTTGCATGCTCTTTTTGACTAGCGTTCAGATTGAGCCGTATCCTTTTTCTTCCTCGTTAATCCGTTGTGACCAGTGATTTCCCAGGGGTAAGGCAGCCCAAGAACTCGCTGGCCTATCAATACACGCAACATGTCGTCGTTCGGTCCCATGATCGAGCCCGCTCGTGCGTCCCTGAAGTAGCGTTCAACTGGATATGCCTTGCTGTAACCAGTGCCGCCACAGACTTGAATTGCCGTTTGTGTAACGTCATTGGCAGCTCCGCAAGCTATTACTTTTACTTCCGCTAGAGTTTCCAAGAATGTCGAGTCGTCGATAATGTCGACCATATCTGTGTTTTTCTCTGACATTTCATCGACATAACGAGCAACGCTATAGATAAACTGTCGCGTTTGGTCCAAGTGAAGTTTCATTTCCGCTACGTAGCGTTGGATGCTCTCAACTTGTGCGAGCGGAAGGCCCGTATCGGCGTGTACTCGCTTGGTAACATGCGAAACTGCAAAATCGAGTGCTGCTTGAGCAATCCCGAGATAGACAGATGCCAAGCCGACATGGTAAATCGGCAAACCATAAGCCATCAACAATGGGAATCCGAAGCAATCTTCTCCTAAACGGTTAGAGTCTGGGACAAAAATGTTGTCGAAATGGACTGGTGTGCTGCATGTACCGCGCATGCCCATGGCGCTCCATGTTCCAACTGGCTTTACGTTTTCGATGTCATGATCAACGATAAACATGCTCAATTCGTGGGGCGCAGACTCGCCGCTCGCGCGTACGGGCAAGACATATGAATCAGCCTCGCCGGCGCTAGTGGCGTAAGACTTGAATGAATCGATGATGTAACCGCCCGGCTCTTTAGTAGCGTGTGTTTCCATGTGCCACCAACGCGAACCCGATCCAGGTTCGCTAATTGCGTACGTGGTGATGTGCTCACCACGTAGGATGGGGAGAACAAAGCGGTCAACCTGATCCCCTTTGGCTAATGCGGCAATGAGTGAGGCCGCGCTGATGTGCATGTGATAACAAAGGGCAGTGGAGCCGCAGTTTCGGGCTAGCTCCTCAGTTACCAATGTTGTTGTCAACACGTCGGCGCCGGGACCGCCCAACTCCTCCCTGACAGGTAGGCCTAGAAGATCATTCTCTGCTAGTGCGCGAAAATGTTCGCGTGGAAATCGTCCCTCCGCGTCAATTTGTTGTGCCTTAGGGGCAAGTATCTGATCGGAAAGTCGACGAGCCCGCTCCCGCCAATCCAGTTGGCTTTCAGTGAGGCGTAAGGTCATACCATTGCGTTTCTGGTTCGGAGTTCCGAAAGCACAGATCGCAAATGCAAAAAGTCAGCGTCTGAGTATTTGCGGTTTTTCCAATGAGGGGCTGCGGGACAAAACCCGTGTTTTCGTGCTAGGGAGCCGATGTACTCCGCTTCCTCAAGCGTAAGTTTTTGGCCAATACTATGGTCGTTGTAGTCTTGTTCTAAGGCAAGGAGCATAGCCTCCGCCAAGCAGCCTAGGGTGACACCTGGACGAAAACCTTGTAGATTCGGACCGAAGTGGACGACGTCCGGAAGTTCGACGAGACCTCCGTCGAAAACGAACACGTCTGGACGTTGTTGTACAACTTCATCCGAGACATTGCGTGGCTTGCTGATATCGCAAACGATGGTACCTGGCCTGAGGTGCCCGGGGTTGATGAGAGATGTTACGGCGTTGGTGGCTACCACTACTATGTCTGCATTTGTTAACGCCGAATTCAAATCCCAACTACATTCGACATGTGGACTTATACTCATCGGTTCGTGACACATGCGAGAATTACCGTGATGGTCTGCCACTGAAGTTCTTGCCAGACGACGAGAGAACAAGGTCCGTATTTCATCAGCCACACTGAGCAGCCGATCCTTTGAATCTCGACTTGACGGATTACCGAGCAATGTGAGGTTATCTACTCTTTGTGCCAACAGCAAAGCCGTCAGGCGACCGACCGCTCCGGTGGCCCCTACAATCGTCAAGTCAAGTTCAGACATGCCGCGGCCGCTGCGTTCTACAACTTCGATCAGACTCTCGACAGTCACCACACTTGTCAAGCAACTACCACTCGTAATGGCAATGCCTTGGCCGGTCAAGCTTTGTCCACCCTTGGTCACCACAGAAGTGAAACCACCTAATCCGAGTATCCGAGCCCCCTTGTCCTTCGCCAGACTCAACCCGTCTTTTAGAATTGTTTGGGTCTTTCTGAGACTGGACTTCAGCATTCGATCCGGCAAAAGGCCCACAGCAATTAACCAGCCTTCAGCCTCGGAATCGGTTACCGACCGAACGTTGTCGAGGTGATACACCACACTAGGTTCCGTTTCTTCCAAATAGTTTTTCCAGGCAACGAATTCGCTGGAACTGAACTGTTCAAAAGATGGATCACAGCAGACAAGATCTTGGTCTTCGGTTGGATGTATGAAAAAGGCAAATGATCCCTTTTTCGTTGCGGTTCGGGCGATTCGACTTGGATTAGGCCGATTCGGAACCGCAAACTGCGGACGCGATGTTGTTTGCGATGTCGAACCGACCAAGTATCGAACGATCGCGAAATAATCCTTTCGATCAATCGCGTCGCACATCGTATCGAGCGCAGAAATCATTCGATTAACTTCCCGCTCGCCAATGGTGAAGGGAGGCTCAAGTCGCAGGACATGTGAATGACTAAAGACAGGAGCTGTCAACACACGATGCACATTAAGTAAGTAGCCGCTCAACATCGCGATCAAATAATCGCCATTTGAGAAGTACGCCATTGTGTACGAATCGTTTCCGGTAAACGGATGGAATTCCACCCCCACTAGAAGACCGCGGCCACGTACATCTTTTATGACTCGAGGATATCTTGCTTTTAGTTCAAGCAGTCTGTTGAACAGAAAGTTGCCTTGCCGTTCGACTTCGCGGATCAGTTTTTGGTCATCGCGAGTCATAATTTCGATGACTTTAGCAGCCACCGTGCAGGCCAGATTGTTATTCGCAAATGTCGAATTGTGGAGATAACCGAACTCGTGATCCCAGGTTCTCTGGGTACATACGCAGGCTCCGATCGGGAAAAGTCCGCCCCCCAGAGCTTTTGCGATCAAGAGAATATCCGGTACTCCAGCGCCGTCAGGCAACGCGAAGAGCTTACCGGTACGGCCGAGTCCTGTCTGAGTTTCGTCGAGGATCGAAAGGACATTGTGCTGCCGGCAGAGAGCTAGAGCGGATGCAATATATCCCTGGGGAGGCAGGATCACTCCGCCCTCGCCTTGAATCGGCTCGATGAGGAATGCCGCAGGTAGATCGTCATGGCGCCGAAGCCTGGCTTCGAGCGAGTCCAACTCCCCGTACGGTATGTGTTCGAATCCAGCGACGGGCGCTCCGAAAGGTTTTTGATATTTGTTTCTCCCAGTCGCGGATAGTGCTCCCAGCGTACTTCCATGGAAGCCGTTTATTGTTGAAACGATTGTCATCCTGCCGGTCTTGGCGCGTGCCAGCTTTATCGCTGCCTCGACCGCCTCGGAACCACTGTTTGTGAAAACAGAATGCGCGAGATCTCCAGGGGTGATATTCGCAAGGATCTGTGCTAAGTCTTGCGCGGCCTTCGGCAAGAGAGGTTGAACCATTGAGGGCACTTCGTTCTTAAGGCACAAGATGAGCGTATCGCAGAGTTCGGGATGATTATGACCTAACGAAACTGCACCAAATTGCGAAAGAAAATCCAAGTACTCCATTCCCTCGGAGTCGTAGAGTAGATGTCCAGTCCCGCGCACCATCAGCCGATCGAGATGAAACAGACTAAGCAAGTACGAACGCGTTGGATTGAACGGCTCTAACCACTTAATAAATCGTTCTACTGTTTTTACTGACATTCAAATAGCTGTAGGCGCCGCGTTAAACGCCTTTTCATTAAAGTTGTCCAGATGATTACGGATTCGGCGTCGATGCTTGTCGCTGCCAGAAACATAACCGTTATCCAAAAACCATTGGATTGCCTTGATCGCTGCCGCCCTAATGTTGCTGCGTGGCTGAAAATCGAGTTCCCTTTTCGCTTTTGAACAATCGACGTAATAGTACGTGCTCGAGAATTTCACGAGCGGGACGGTAAGGAGAGGATGTTTATTTGTTACATAATTTGATACGAACTCCAAAAGATAGCCCAGTGTCAAGGCGCCGGAGTATGGCAACTTAAATCGAGGGGCTGATATCCCCGAAATGCTTTCGAGCGCCTTAAAGAGATCCAGCGTCGAGATGTTCTCTCCACACAGAAGGTATCTTTCGCCGGGTTGCCCCCGTTTGGCGGCAATTACATGGCCATAAGCGATATCGTCGACATCGATAAAGTTCGCACCTCCATCAATGTAACCGGGTAATCTCTGGGCTAAGAAGTCGAGAATCAGCTTTCCAATCGGGTTCGGCTTAATGTCTCTTGGACCAACGGGAGCTGATGGTAATAAGGCGATCACTGGAAGGCCGCGTGCGGCGAATCTCCAAACCTCAAATTCGGCCGAATACTTTGACCTTTCGTAATCCATGCTCTTGTCCCAAAGATTGAAGCTGAATTCCTCCTTGGCCGGGTTGTTCTTGCCATGACTACCGATCGTCGATACGGTACTTGTGTAGACTAACTTATCGATTGACGCGTCGCGTGCAGCGGTGAGGACGTTTCTCGTACCGTCGACGTTCACTTCATAAAATCGTGGTCTGTCCTTTCTTGGTACCCAGAAATAGACCATTGCGGCCAGATGAAAAACAGTCGAACAACCTCGCATGGCTCGACAGACCGAAGCAACGTCGGTAATGTCGCCTGTCACAATCTCGACATCCAATCCGTCGAGGTTCCGAATATCAGACTCCTGACGGACGAAGGCTTTGACCTCCTGTCCGTCCCGAAGCAGTTCCCGAACAACGGCCGAGCCCATAAAACCTGATGCGCCGGTGACAAGGGCTTTCATTTATTACGCCTCGTCGAGCCCGCTCGATGGATTCCGACAGTAATAGGCCATATGTTCGGAATCTTTACTGCATGGCGGAATGTGCGCAGGACGCGCGAGTTTTCAGCCTTCGATAGAATTCTTTTGCTCACTTCACTTTGTTCTTCAAAATTCCCTGTACGACTTTCTCTCGCTCGCAACCATGTGCGGAGGGATCTTCGAGCAACGCCTTAATGACTCTTACGATTTCGCGAGCACGGTCAGGAGAGAGCAAGACGTATTGTTCACCCAGATCATTAAATTGAACGTAGGCATATCCGGCGCACTCATCAGTGTGTCTTGCCTTCACAATAATGATGGATACAAAGGGATGACACAAAATCAAAGCCTGCAAATTGATCGAACTGCGCCTGCGCCCATTCAAACCGTCAATCTTGAAGAATTGTACCTGTTCTTGCCGCTTCGGGATTTCTACGCCAGCGCCAGTAAGAAAATCAGATACGGCGTGCAGCTGACTCCGATTGTTGGTCGGAAGTATCGGCAGGTTCAAATTCTCGTTGCCGTCCAGGGCCATGTAATCCTCATACCGGTTCGGGTAAAAGAACATCAGCTGGTTGTCCTCGTTCTTCATCAGAAAATTAACCGTGTGATTACGGATTTCGGCATTTCGGAATCGCAATTGGCGGCCGCCAACGACGAACACTCGTCCTGGATCGGAAACAGATTCAAACGCTGTTATCAGTTCTTGCGATTCGGTTGTCAACGCCGGAAGGGTCAGAACGAAACGGTCATCGATTAATTTTCGTTGCTCAGCAGTCGTACAGTACGCTCGCACCAATCCATCCCGTCGCTCAGGAGATACGCTCATCTCACCCTGCTCGATTAATGAAAGACTCTGAACGGAGAGCCCGCCTTTCATTCGTTTTTTGATTACCGCAAGCGTAAAGCCGTTATCTTTCCTGATCTTCCGAAGTAGAGCACCCAATTTTGTTTGCGGATCCTGAGTCTGACTAATCACGAAGCTTATTATCGCTCAACACGTTTCAACTTTGTCCAGGGAATCTAAGAGGGCCGGATAAACCGCTTTCACGCGAATTCACCCATGTGGTGGAATTTACGAATTACGCGTTAATCTTTGCTAGACAAACCTCGCGCGCGTGCATACACTGCCTATAGCTTTTCGAAATAGAACATATGAATAATCAATTCCCCTTCCACGCGATTGTGTGCATCAGGTGTGAGCAGCATCACCGATTGGCTTTTGGACTGTGCGCGCAATGTTTCGAAAGTGGAGAGATCTCCCGCTGCTTTGACCGGTTGAAGGAAAACCTGCGACAGATGGGAGCCGCCCCCGATGAGATTTCCGAAGCCCTCAGGCTTCTCGATCGACATCTGCAGGTCGTTCCGTCGCGGAAGAAACGTGCTGCAGGGCCATCTGCCGGATAGTCAGGTCCATGAAATCATTAGGAGCTTTTCTCGTCGCATTGTTCATTCTTGCCGCAGACGGATGCAGGCCGACGGTATCCAAGGGGGTCCTAACGGCTCGCTTGAATTTCAGGACGGCACCGGACACGAAAGCAGGAAAGATCATCTCGGTCATAGCCGAAGGGACGGAAGTTGAGATTTTGGGCCGAGCGAACGCTCCGAATTCTGCTGTCCTGCACGATTGGTTAAGAATTCGAATCAATGATGGTAGGGAAGGGTATGTTTTTTCCGACTACGTAAAGTTGGTTCCAACGTCCTCACGTTCCGCTGAAATCTCAACATCAGCAAAGACCTTGTTTCGGAAAGTGGTGGATGTAGGACTTTGGGTAAAAAACAGAAGCTCCAATACGCTCGAAGGCTTGGTCTCCTTCGCAACGAGATGGTTTTCGGTTGCGGTGGCCAGCATAAGTGGCGCTCTCCTTATAGTCGGGATCATTGTCTTGATCCGGCACTGGCCCACTGCAGTTTTCCAAAATGGCAGCGATAGGACTTTTGGCCCCGTGCGCCCGCTGCTGGATTTTACCGGGCTGAGCCGTGATTTCTACGCCGTTATCAACCGTCGAATTCGCCGCATCGACTCCAGCATAAATTCGATTCACATTAGTCGTGTCCCACAACCTGTCCTTATATGTTCAACAATCTTGATCATCACACTGATATTGGTTGTCAGCAATCACCTCGCCTCCCGGGTTGTTTTAATTGGACTGGCATGGACGATCATTAGTTCATTCGCCTGCGCGTCTATCCTGTTTGGGCTTAGCGTGCTGGTTTGGCTTTGGCGTCGTGGTAACTGGAAGCTGTTCCTGATTCTGTTCGTAGCCGCGATAAGTCTTGTCGCATATTTTGCGGTCGCTGCTTCCGTCGTGCTTCTCGATCGCTACATCGATGAACGGCTGAAGGACTCACTTCCGAACCGGAATCAATTTGTAATTACTATGGACGGTTCTGAAGGACACGACTTGCAACTCGCCGATCAGAGTGAACGAATCGTGACCGAGGATGAGCTTGTGAATTCGCGCTTGTTTCCTGCCCTTATTGCTGTCGAAGACCGTCGCGCGTGCCAACGGCCCGGACCTTTCGATCCGAGGTCATTGATGCGAGCTTCATATAAAACGTTCGTTTTGGGAAATAGAGAAGGTGGATCGGGCTTGCAACTCCAGACCGCCAAGATTCTTTCGGGAAAACTCCGGAGTGAATTCGTTGATAAACCATTTCAATTTCTTGTCGCGATACGGATCGACCAAAGATTTCCATCATGCGAAGAAATCGCGACACTGTATGGCAACCTCGTCCCGATCGCCGGTCGCCGTGGCTTCGCCTCCGCCGCACTTTTGTATTTCAACCGTTCCGATTTACGGCAGCTTACGTTAACAGAGAGCGCTGTTCTGGCGGGAATCGTTCGGGCTCCAACGAAATATGATCCGATTGTTCATCCGGAAAATGCGCGCGCAAGACGCAACCTCGTTTTATACCTAATGAAGAACCAGGGACTCATCTCATCTGAAGAGTACGCGGTTGCGCAACGCAGTCCGCTTGGCTTGATGCGGCCCACCAAACACGTCCAAATGATCGTATGTTACGCGGCCCGCTGCCTCAGGGCCACAACATCAGATTGAGCCAGGGTTGAACCACACGAGTTGAACCTTCGAATAACACGCCATTCATCCAATACAAAGA
>Ga0137423_1000322_pt1 | contig 14756 bp, 10 predicted proteins | sample EasRivERMZT600_2_FD_102326 | JGI IMG/M metagenome (GOLD analysis project Ga0137423, IMG submission 102326) | Soil microbial communities from meander-bound floodplain in the East River, Colorado, USA - East River MetaG ERMZT600_2 | ecosystem: Environmental > Terrestrial > Soil > Floodplain ...
AATGAAAAGTATTGGAGACAACCAGCCAGCATCCCGGAAATTATCTGGCGTCCGATTAAAGAAGATGCGGCTAGATTGGCCGCGTTGGAATCCGGCCAGGCGGATATCATCAACAACGTTCCACCCCACGAAGCGATGCGTTTGAAAAACCATCCGCGAATTCGCGTTGAAGTGGTGCGGGGATTACGCATCATGTTTATTGCGCTCAATCCGGCATACAAGCCATTTGACAACAAGCTAGTTCGCCAGGCTTTCAATCTCGCTGTCGATCAAGAAGCTATCATCAAGCACATTCATGAAGATCAGGCTTACCCACTAACCGGACTTGTCGGCCCGCAAATGCCGGGTTACGACCCCGGAATAAAGAACTATCCGTACGATCCCGAAAAGGCCAAGAAAATGCTTGCCGACGCCGGTTTCCCGAATGGCCTGACCGTTGACTTCTATTCGCCGTCCGGAAGATACCCCAAGGACAGAGAAACAGCCCAGGCGGTGGTCAGCCAGCTTGCCAAAGCCGGTATTCGCGCTAATCTCAAGACACCTGAATGGGCCGTCTTCGAATCCGAATACAACGGCGGAAAATACGGCATGTACATGATCGGCCGGGGGTCGGTGGATGACCTCGAAGCCTTTTTCATCCGCTACTTCCGTTCCGGCAGAAGCAAACGACTCAGTTATACGAACCCGGAGTTCGACAAGCTCTTCGATCAGCAGAGCGAGGAATTCGATCCCGATCAGCGCGAAGGACTGTTGAGGAAGATGATGAGAATCTTGCACGAAGACTGTCCTACAATCCCACTTTACAACCCGGCCGATGCTTACGGCGTCAGGCGTGATATAGTTTGGAAGGTCAGGCCGGACGAGAAGATCCTACTGGCGAATGCGAGGTTCCAATAAGACGCCAGGATGAGCAAGCACGGACGGGCGGACGACTAAAGATGATCGCGAGATTCGAGCATTAGACGTTGGGGGCAAGAGTGAAGAAGCAAGAAATCATCGACAAGCAAAAAAAGTATCTCTTTTCCTGCGTTGCGACCTACTACGACGAGCCCCTGGTCGTGGATCATGCGAAGGATAACTATGTTTACGACGCGGAGGGAAAAGAGTTCCTGGATTTCTTCGGCGGCATCCTGACCGTCAGCGTCGGCCATTGTAACGACAAGGTGACCAAGGCCATCCATGACCAGACGGACAAGTTGCAACACGTCTCGACCCTCTATGCTAACGAGCCCCAGGTCCGGCTGGCGGAGAAGCTCGCCCAGATCACACCTGGGCGGTTGGAAAAATCATTCTTTACTAACAGCGGCACGGAAGCCAACGAAACTGCTGTGCTGCTGGCGCAGATCTACACGAAGTGCCAGGATGTCATCACCTTGCGCCATAGCTATAGCGGGCGCTCCTATTTGGCGCTCAGCCTTTCGGCGCAATCCAGCTGGCGCTTGACCCCCAATGTCGTTCCCGGCGTGCACCATATTCCCAACGCCTATTGTTATCGTTGCCCCTTCGGGCTCACTTATCCCAGTTGCGATTTGAAGTGCGCCAAGGACGTCGAAGAGGCGATTCAAACGACGACGTCCCAGGGGCGCATTGCCGCTTTCTTGGCCGAACCGATTCAAGGGGTCGGTGGTTTCATCACGCCGCCGAAAGAGTATTTCAAAGAGATTGTCGGCATCATCAAAAAGTACGGCGGCCTTTTTATCTGCGACGAGGTGCAGACGGCTTGGGGTCGCACCGGCGGTAAAATGTTTGGCATCGAGCATTGGGGTGTCGAACCCGATATCATGACTTTCGCCAAAGGGATGGCCAATGGCGTGCCCATCGGAGCGACCATCGCAACGCCGGAAGTCGCCGACAGCATGCAAGGCAACACGATCTCGACCTTCGGCGGCAATCCCGTGACCTGTACGGCAGCGCGGGCGACGATTGAAGTTATCGAGGAGGAAAATCTGGTGGAAAACGCCCGGATCATGGGCAACCGGCTGCGGGAGGGGTTGGATGGTTTAAAAGAAAAGTATCCGGTCATCGGCGACGTGCGCGGTATGGGTCTTATGCAAGGGATGGAGCTCGTCGGCGAGAAAAAGCAGCCCGACTCTGAGGCCGCCAAGAGGCTGATGGAGCTGACCAGAGCCAACGGGCTGCTGGTGGGCAAGGGCGGCACCTATGGCAATGTACTGCGTGTCGCGCCGCCGTTGAACGTGAACCAAGATCAGGTGGATCAAGCATTGCTGCAGCTGGATCGCTCATTCGCGCAACTGGGACAGTAGTCACTTGATTGCAATGCCGAGACCGGCCATTCTGGATTGTAACGACAGATGACAAAGATCGGACGCAGGATCGTTGGCGCGGTGCCGGTTCTTTTCGGAATTTCCTTTCTCGTTTTCATGCTGATGCACCTTGCCCCCGGCGATCCGGTGGTGCTTCTCCTGGGGGACGATGCCACACCGGCTGACGTGGCCCGGGTGCGCCACGAATGGGGACTGGATCAGCCGGTCCTGCTCCAGTATTGGCAATTTGTCTCCCGGGCGCTGGTCGGTGACTTCGGCAAGTCGCTTAAATTCGGCGAACCCGTGCTAAAGCTCATTGCTGAACGGCTCCCCGCTACCCTCGAACTGGCATTCGTAAGCCTGCTGGTGGCGATTCTAATTTCCATCCCCATCGGCATCTATTCGGCGATTAAGCGCGATACCTTGTTCGACCATGCCGGAACCGGGGTCGCCCTCATCGGCGTCTCCTTGCCCAACTTTTGGCTCGGCATCATGCTGATCTATTTTCTCGGGGGGCAATGGAATTTGCTGCCGGTTGCCGGCCGCATTGAATACGGCATCGACGTCAAATCGATGACCGGACTTTATCTCGTGGACAGTTTGCTGGCCGGGAATTTCATCGCGTTTTGGAGCGCCCTGAAGCACATTCTAATGCCGGCGGTAACCCTAGGCACCGGTCTCGCCGCCATCGTAACGCGCATTACTCGCTCCAGCGTGCTCGAGGTGATGCGCCAGGACTACGTCACGACGGCGCGGGCGAAAGGGCTCAGCGAGCGGGTCGTCGTCTGGCGCCATATCCTGCGTAACGCGCTCATCACGGTTATCACAGTGCTTGGCTTGCAACTGGGCGCGCTTTTGAACGGTTCGGTGATCACCGAGACAGTTTTTTCCTATCCCGGGATCGGCGACCTTTTGATCCAATCGATTTCCGTGCGAGACTACCGTCTGACTCAAGTTCTCATCTTGTTCTTCGGCATCATTTATTTTGTCGTGAACCTATTGGTCGATGTGCTGTACACATTAGTTGATCCCAGGGTGAAGCTATAATGGTAAGATTGCGTTATTTGAAAATCTTGGTGGGCGGCTGGATCCTTTTTTTGCTCCTCGTGTCCGGTTTGGCAGCACCCTTCCTCGCGCCTTATAATCCACAGGAACAGCGTCTCGAGTCTCGCCTGCAACCTCCGAGCTGGATGGGTGGCCAGTCGAGCTCCAGTTGGCTTGGAACCGACAATCTGGGTCGAGATATCTTGAGCCGGATCATCTATGGGTCGCGCATCTCGCTGTTAGTGGGCGCGACGACGGTGATTCTCGCCGGTCTTATCGGATGTTTTTTGGGCGCCATAGCGGGATACTTTGGACACGGAACGGATGAAGTGGTTAGCAAGATCACGGAAATATTTTTGGCATTTCCTTTTCTTCTCCTTGCGATTGCTTTGATGGCCTTTCTTGGGCAAGGGGTCATTAATCTCATCCTGGCCTTGATGATGAGCCGATGGGTACAGTACTGCCGGGTCGTGCGCGGGGAGGTGCTGTCGTTGAAGGAGCGCGATTTTGTCACCGCGGCAAAGGCGCTCGGCGGCAAGGACTTCTACGTTCTGTTCAAGCACGTGGTGCCAAACACTTTTGCAAGCGTCACGGTGATTGCTACTTTTGCTATGGCCATTGTCATCATCGCCGAGGCCAGCCTGAGTTTTCTCGGTCTCGGCGTGCCGGCCAGCATTCCAACCTGGGGCTCCATGTTGAGTGAAGGGAGGAGCTATATGAACCGCGCTCCATGGCTCACTATTTTTCCGGGGCTGGCGATCTTCATTACGGTTTTCGGCATCAATCTCTTGGGCGACGGGCTCCGTGACATATTGGATCCTAAACTGAGGCGAGAGGCCTAGCTTTACGGGGAAACAGCATTCCAAATTTTTGGAGGATTCTATGACGAAGAAAAAGGCCGGCATGAGCCGGCGAGACTTCTTGAAAACAAGCGCGACCTTGAGCGCCGGGGCGATGCTGGGTCCATACATTGCCCGCGATGCCTTCGCGGCTTCCAGAGATCGGGTCACGATCTATCATTCGAGCGTTGCCGATTCCTTACATCCTTACAACCATAGCTCCAGCCCGATCTATGGCAACTGGCAGCATGTCATCGAACCTCTAGTCGAACTCGATTACCAAAAGCAAGATTACGTTGGTGTCCTCGCTGAGTCATGGGAGTTCCAGGGCAAGAGATGGGTTTTTAAGTTGAAAAAGGGGATTAAGTTCCACAGTGGATCTCCCCTGACCTCTAAGGATGTGGCCTTCTCGATCGATCGCATGAAAAACGACAAGTTGAGCTTGCAAGGGCCCAACTTCAAAGATGTCAGCGAAGTGCAAACACCGGACGACCAGACGGTGATCTTCGTCATGAAGCAGCCCAATGCCATTTTCTTGGATCGTCTAGAAAACCGCTTCATTCTCAGCAAAGTGGCCGCCGATAAGTACGGTGATAAGTTGGATCAGAACCCGATAGGCACCGGTCCCTATAAGTATGTCAGCTATCAAAGGGGTGGAAATTTTGTTTTCACCCGGAACGACGATTATTGGGGCGGCAAGGCCGACATTAAAGAGGTCGTTTTTCGCAAAGTCACCGAAGACGCGGCGCGCCTCGCGGCACTGGAAGCGGGCCAGGCGGACTTTATCAATAACGTCCCTGTCCACGAAGTGGCCCGCCTCCAGCGTCACCCACGAGTGAGAATCGATCAGATCGAAGGCTTGCGGATGTTCTTTCTGTCTTTCAATGTCGCTCATAAACCCTTCGACAACAAGCTGGTTCGCCAAGCAGTCAACTATTCTGTTGATGCGCCTGCCATTGTCAAAAACATATTTGATGGTATCGGCTATCCGATCAATGGTCCGGTGGGATCGAGCGTAATCGGCGCGGACCCAAAACTCAAACGCTATCCCTACAATCCCGGTAAGGCGAAGGAGTTGCTCGCCCAGGCGGGTTATCCCAACGGCTGTGATATCCAGCTTTATTATTCCGCCGGCCGGTATCCGAACGACAGGGAAGTCTGTCAAGTGGTCGCAGCTCAGATGGTCAAGGGCGGTTTTCGAGTGGAACTTATCTCTCAAGAGTGGGCGCTGTTTTGGGGCAACGAGGGGGTCAACGGCGGCAAGCTGCCCTTTTACTATATCGGCCGGGGCTCTTTGACTGACGCCGATACGCTCTATGATCAGTATTTTCGCACTGGAACAACCAAGTGGGCGAACTATAGCAATCCGGATGTCGACAAGCTGATCGAAGAGGAACAGAAGACTCCCGACCAAAAGAAACGAATCGTTCTGCTGCAGCAAGCGGGTAAAATTCTTATGGAAGATGTGCCCTTCGTCCCACTTTACAATCTGGCGGACATCTACGGCGCCGCTAGAAACTTGGTTTGGAAGAAGCGGCCCGATGAAAGGGTCGTGGGTTTGGATATGAAGATCAAGTAGAGAGATACGAGCGAGGGTTCGCTAACTTCAAAGAGGAGGTTGTTATGCGACTAAATGACGGCGGAATTAATCGAAGAACGTTTTTGAAAGCCGGCACACTTGCAGGTATAGGGGCGTTTTTGGACGGGGCTTCGTATCGGCTGAGTTATGCCGCATCGAAAGAGCGGTTGACGATCCTCAGCAGCATTAGCTTAGACTCTCTACACCCGTACGCATATACCTCCAGCCCGCAGTATGGCATTTGGAATCATATGGCTGAACCTTTGATCGAAGTGGATTACGTGAAGCTGGAATATGTCGGCGTGCTCGCGGAATCTTGGGAGTTTGAAGGGAGAAAATGGGTTTTTCACCTCAAGAAGGGGGTGCGCTTTCATGATGGGTCATCTTTTACCGCTAAGGACGTGATCCACTCTATCAATAGAATATTGCACGATAAGGAGAGCCTGCAACGTTCGGCTCTGACGGACATAACGGAAATGCAAGCGGCGGATGATCAGACACTTGTCATGATGACCAAGGTGCCGAACGCAGTCATGCTTGACCAGTTGACGAATCGTTTCATTATCAGCAAGACAGCCGCAGATAAGTACGGCAACGACGTCGATCAACATCCAACCGGTACCGGTCCGTATAAATTTGTTAGCTGGCAGCGGGATGGTCAACTCGTTCTTACTCGCAACGATGATTATTGGGGGGCCAAAGCGGACATCAAGGAAATAGTCACGCGTAAGGTAGGAGAGGATGCTGCACGCGTTGCCGGGCTGTTGGCCGGTCAGGGTGACGTGATCAACAACGTGCCCGTTGAAGATGTGTCCCGCATCGAAAAAAATTCGCGCAATCGAATCGAGAGAGCGCAGGGACAGCGCATGTATTTTTTGGCGCTTAGCCCGGCTTTTAAGCCCTTCGACAGCAAGCTAGTTCGGCAGGCGTTCAACTATGCTATCGATCCCACGGCTATTATCAAACACATCTACGAAGGCAACGGCTATGTCATGGATGGTCCGGTCGCGTCGAATGTCATGGGGGCCGACCCAAAGATCAAGCGATATCCCTTGGATCCGACGAAAGCGAAAGAGCTCTTGGCGAAGGCCGGCTATCCAAACGGCCTTGAGGTCAAGCTTTACTTCTCTCCGGACCGATATCCCAAAGCGCGGGAGGTCTGTCAGGTCATTGCCGATCAACTTCTTAAAGCCGGGGTGAAGACCGAGCTTGTCTCCCAGGAGTTTGTGGTTTTCTGGGGAAAAGAAGGAGTGAATGGAGGCAAGCTGCCGTTTTACTACGTGGGCCGACCCGCTATTGATGCGGATACGGTGTACGATCAGTACTTTCGTTCCGGCGTGACAAAGCGGACGCAATATAAGAATCCTGAGTTCGACAAATTAATCGATGAAGAGCAAAAAACCGGAGATATGAAAAAACGCATCGCGCTGATGCAGCAGGCAGGTCGAATCTTGATGGAAGATGCTCCCTTCGTTCCCCTTTATACACTCGCTGAGATCTATGGGGTCGCGCGGAATGTCATCTGGAAAGCGACTCCGGGAGAGAGAGTTCTAAGTTACGAAATGAAGATTCGCTCGTGACTCGAAGCACGATCAGGCTTCGTTCGGATCATATCAAATCGGCTCGCCGCAGTTTGAAGGACACGGGCGAGCCGATAATTCCTTTCCCCTGAAAATCCCAACGGGATACGTTGTTGCGCGACGACTTTGTCACTCCCACGCACATTTTTGCACGAAAGCCGCTAAGTAAATCGACAAATACAGGTGTCTTGTTTAAGTTTCTTTGGCACGGCGGTTGCTGCCACTAGTCGTTCATGACGAACAATATTCTGAGCTTAAGCGCAGCTCCGCAAACACGATCTTTTTACGCGAATGCTTTACGCTGTATTGGCCAGAGTCTGGAATCTATGGAACTAAAAGCTGTGGAAGTAAAAACCCACGGCGACAGTTACGTCATCCAGGCTTGGAACAAGGGGACATCCACTTCGATGGACATGGAGAGGCACTGTGGCCCCGAGGATCTGAAGCACTTGGAGATTGAGGGAAAGGAAAAACGAAAAGCCTTTCCCGGCCCGCCGAATCTCCTGAGCCTATCGCAGGTTCTTCGTTTGGCTGGTAACTATGTGGATCGAATACACGGCCGTCTCATCAGAGTTTCGTGGCAAGATCAGTCCGATAAAATTCAGTCGATCACCCTTCAGTACGAGCCGGTTCAGCTTGATCGCCGGGACCAGGGCGCATCTCAAACGACGACGATCGAAGAGCTCTGCATTCATGTTTACAAGCAGAGGAAGAAGATTGCCGCCGCGACGGATAAAAACGGCCACCGCCCGTTTGTCAGCGTGAGCCATAGCAACTGAACGGGAATGATGGCTCAAGCTTGATACTTGACTTCCCCGCCGACGATTGTGATTTCCACTTTAAGATCTTTGATCCGTTCCGCCTGGATTTCGAAAGGATCTTCAGCCAGCACGGCAACATCCGCTAGTTTTCCGACTTCCACTGTTCCTTTATCGTTTTCTTCGAAGCCGACGTAGGCCGCCGTTGTCGTGTGCATGGCGAAGGCTTCGGCGGGAGTAATCCTCTCCTCCGGCACCCATACTTCGCCCCAGCGCATTTTGCGCGAAACGCAGGCGGCGATATCTCGCAGGGGATCGACGGGCCAATAGCCCGGCGAATCGGAACCGCCGGCGATGATGACGCCGTTCCTCAGCAACGTCCTGAAAGGAAAGGCCTTGGTCAGCCGCTTTTCTCCGACGCAATCAAGAATGGCATCGCCTACATAGTAGCCGATGGCGATATTCGGGATGGCAATAATCCCGGAGCGTACCATCCGTTGCATGCGCTCTGGCGTGCTGAGCCAGTTGCCCATGTGCTCGATGCGGTGGCGGTGGTCTTTGCGCGGCGAATTTTGGACGGCGTTTTCGTAGGCGTCCAGCGCCATGTCGAAGGCCCGGTCGCCGATGGCGTGCACGCAGCAGCGCAGGCCGGCATCGTGGCATTTCTGCACGGTGTTGTTCAATTCATCCTGCTGGATTCTGATAATGCCGTAGTTATGCTCGTCATCTTCGTAGGGATCGTAGAAGCAGGCGTTGCGACCGGTGATGCCGCCGTCGATACTCATTTTGACGCCGCCGATGCGGAGCCAGTCGTTGCCAAAACCGGTAATCAGACCGAGCTCGATCAAACTCTTGGATTCGATCATCGACTCGATCACCCGCGGCAAGAGGCTCACGCGGGCGTGCATGCGGCCTTCTTTGTAAAGTTCCTGATAGGCACGCACCGGTTCGGCGTATCGGACAATGTCGTGAACGGTGGTTACACCGCGTTCGAGACATTGATTCAGCGCGTAAACAATGCCGTCTTTGAGTTGAAGGTAATTAAATTCCGGCGCGACTTTTCTTAGTATCAGTTGCGCCCGTTCGTGCAGTTCTCCCGTAGGCTCGCCCGTTTGCGAATCATGTTTAATATGCCCTCCGGCCGGATCGGGAGTGTCACGAGTTATTTTCGCTGCCGCCAAGGCGAGACTATTGCCCACGGTGATATGGGCTCCGAATGAGATCGATACCGGGTTATCGGGCACGGCGCCATCGAGGTCATGCTTGTCGGGAAATCGCTTGTCTTTTAGGCGAAAGTCCTGCATCGGGCTGCCATGGGCGACGATCCATGAACCCTTCGGGGCATCGGCCGCTCGTTTGGCAAGCCGCTCGATAATATCAGCGATGGAATGGACATCGGTGTAGAAGTCCCGGCAGTCGATCAACTCCATCTCCGCAGTGCCCTTTTCAGACAGATGAACGTGAGTGTCCGTGAGCCCCGGGATGGCGGTTCTACCCTGGAGATCGATGGATTGCGTGTCAAGGCCAGTTAGGCGGCGGATATCGTCGGATTTGCCGGTTGCAACGATGCGCCCGCCCGCGCAAGCGAGTGCCTCTTGGATCGAGTTGTCCCCCGCGAGGCTGCGAATTTTTCCATTGAACAGTATCAACTCAGGATAGGCGAGGGCTTTGTGCTTCATTAAAAGTTTCCTCCTTGCTCATTGCCGACACTTTGGCTATAAGTCGCTTCGTTAGCAGAAGTCAACAGTTTTTCATCCTGGAGGAATACGATATGGCGAAGCAGCCTTTCAAGTGGCCCAACAATGCAAGGATCGCTTTCGTGCTCGGTATTGCCTTCGAGGCGTGGGACAGAAATAAACCGTCGCGGGGCGGTGCGTTGCAGGCGCCGCTCCCGGCGAACGCGCTTTGCAAGCGTGACTATTCTACGGAAACTTTCCGCGAATTCGGAGGGAAAATCGGTGTCAAGCGGCTGCTCGATATTTGCGACAAGTATAATTTGAAAGTGAGCATGCCGATAAACGGACTGACCTGTGCGTACTGGCCGGAGCTGGTCAAGTACGCCCACAGTCGCGGTCACGAAATGGTAGCCCACGGCTGGGATCAGGGGGAGTATCTTTACATGCTGACGCGGGAGCAGGAGCGGGAGAATATTTTCAAGACCGTCGAGGCGATCACGCAATTGACCGGCGAACGCCCTACCGGCTGGTCTTCTCCGGGGGTTCGCTCGACGGACAACACGCTGGAGCTGAATATCGAGGCCGGCCTGTTGTACAACTGCGACTACCACGATGACGAGATGCCCTATCCGCGAAAGGTAGGGGATAAATTGCTCATCATGATCCCGCACCAGTACACCATCAACGACCACCGCATGGAGGAGCACGGCTCACGACACGACTTTTTCGAGAAATTTAAGGATGAGTTCGATTTCCGCTACAAGGTTGGGCCACACAGCCCGACCATGATGAACGTGATCACCCACGGCTACTTGAGCTCGCGTGTCCCGGCCATCGATACGTTCGAGCAAATCATTCAGTATGCCAAGGGTCATAAGGACGTCTGGTTCGCGCGGCGCGGGGACATCGCCGCCTGGGCGAGGAAGCACTATGAGGGGAATGACTAACCGTTCAAGCTGTTCAAAACGTTCAAACCGATTTTTCGGCAGCTCGACCTATCGGAGTGAGCAGGGGCTCCGTGTCTTTTGAAATTGCGGCTGCTATTTTCGTCGGATAAACAGCTGTTGCATCAGCTTGTCCCACTCGGCGTATTTTTTCTCCGCCTCCTCGACGGCGTACTTTTCATCGATGTAGGACTTTTTAAATTTCTGCGCCAACGAACCGATGTCGTCGCGCGGCGACCAGAGCCCGCCCTTCAGGATGAGCTGTTGTCCTTCTTTGGAATGTATATAGTCGAGGAACAGAAGGGCGGCATGGGGATGGGGCGCCTTCACAATCAACCCGGAATAGGCGACGGTGGTTACAACGGGCTCCAATGGCCGCCATTCCACCGGCGCGCCTTTCTGTTTTGCCTGTGCGATGTTCGCGTCAAAAATCGTCGGCGATAATGGCACTTCGCCAGATACAACCAGGCCGGCCAGGGCCGCGCCTGACATGTTTTGTAACTTCACATCCTGCTCCGCCATCTTCTCGAGGAACTCCCGTCCCATGGATTCCAGTGTATTGCCGATCCATCGAGTCCCTGTGGTGGTAGTGACGATGGACATTTTCCCTTTCCATTTCGGGTTCAATAGATCGTTCATGGTTCTTGGCGCCTCGGCTGGAGAAATCACTGAGGTGTTGAATCCTAAACTGGCGTACGTCTCATAGTGCCCGATAAAGTAAAACCCGTTTTTCCCTTTCACTTTGACATCATCCGGATAATGAACCGCGTCCGGTACATAGTGTTCTTGAAATACGCCCTCCCGTCTCATGAACTCCATCTGTTCTCCGGTGGTCGCGATCACGTCCGCGATATACTGGCCGGCCTTGATCTCTTCAAGTGCCCGCTTGATGAGGTTCCTACCATCGGTGCGGAACTCGGAAACTTTGAGGAAAGGATATTTCTTCTCGAATTCCTTGGCGACGGTTCGATACCAGGTGTGAGAGCCGTAGAGCATGAATGCCCCTTCTTTCTTGGCGCCTTCGATGAGAATCTTTTCCCGGTCAGCGCCTTGGTAGAGGGCTAGTTGCGAAACCGTCGCCGGCGCGCTAGCGGCGAACACTGCGGACGCTGCCAGTAGGCAGGATGCGAGAGCGCCTAGAATAGAGCACACGCTATAGGATCGCGTCATGGACCGGATCTCCCTTCTTTTTTGGTGCTGCCCGATCCCTACCTCTTTCGAATAAACAGTTGTCGCATCAAATTTTCCCATTGGGTGAACTTTGCCTCGAGCTCTTCCGGCGAATACTTCTCATCGAGGTAGGTTTTTTTGAATTTCTGCTGTACGGTACCGATGTCCTCGCGGGGAGACCAAAGGCCGCCCTTCATAATGAGCTGTTGTCCTTCCTTGGAAAGAACGAAATCGATAAAGAGCAGCGCCGTATGGGGGTTAGGCGCTTTGGCCATGAGCGCGGAGGAACCGACGGTTGTGACGACGGGCTCTAGAGGACGCCATTCGACCGGAGCTCCTTTCTGCTTCGCTATAGTAACATTGGCGTCGAAAATCGTCGGGGACATGGGAACCTCACCCGAGCTGATCAACCCGATCAAGGCCGCGGGTGCCATGTCCTGGACGCTCACCTCCTGCTCTCCCATTTTGTCCAGGTATTCACGTCCCATGGTATCGAGCGCGTTGGCGATCCATCGAACGCCGGTCGATGTGCTGGTGATCGCCATCTTTCCCTTCCATTTTGGATCAATTAGATCTTTGAGGCTTCGCGGCGCCGTGGCGGGCGGAATGAGCGTGGTGTTGAATCCCAGGCTGTTGTAAGTCTCCCGGTCCGGCAGATAGAAGAAGCCGTTTTTCCCTCTCGGTTTGAGTTCGTTCGGATAGTAACGCGCTTCCGGAGAAAAGTACTCCTGAAATAGGCCTTCCCGTTTTATGACGCCCATGCCGTCGGCAGTGGTTTCGACAACGTCAACGAGAACACGCCCGGATTTAGCTTCTTCCAGCACTTTTCTGATGAGGTTTTTGGAGTCATTGCGCCATTCGGATACTTTAGTGAAAGGATACTTTTTCTCGAAGTCCTTTACGAAAGTCCGAAACCAGGTATGGGAGGTGTAGAGAGTGAATTGTCCTTCGCGCTTGGCGCCCTCGATCAAAATTTTCTCACGGTCGGCGCCCTGGTACAAGGCCAACTGTGCGGGATGCATGGGTGCACCCGCTGCGAATGCTTTTGTGGCGGCGAATATTAAGATCGTGATGCTTAGAACTCCAGCCCTTCGATTAACTCGAAACAAAGACATGCTTATCTCCTTTGTCGGATCTATAAACAGCCGGATGTTATGAGTTACGGTTATTCCTGTCAAACCAAAAACGGCAACGGATCGATTCCAGCAGCGCAACGTGCAAAGGCTTCTAACCTAAGTCTGTGCTGTAGCAGTGCGGGTTACCTCTCGAAGTGCCATGGGTTCTTTGGGTGTATAGAAGGGTTGGCTAATAATTGTTGCAAGTGGTTGTACAAGGGAAGGCGTGGAGGTGGTTCTTGTATTCGATTGACACAAATTAGTAGGGGGATAATCTTGCGATATGTTGCAGCGTACGTACCGGGTGGAATTTGAAACCGACCCGACAACTAAACAGGTTACCGCTAAATTGCCCAGCTTGAATCATACTGCCGATTTTGGCGACCAGATGACATTGTTGTTCACGTCATCTGCGTTGTGGCGCCCTAAGAACCGAAGCGCTCGGCGCAATAGATCTCTTAACGGTACCTGGCTGAAAGTAAGATCCCGAAGTGTTGCCCCGAGACAGGAATTTCGCGGGTGCGTTAGGCTGATTTGCATCGTTGCTAGGCCTGGCCCCAAGCCGTGGCTTGTTTTACGTTGGTTGTACGCTCTGGGCGGTGGGGCCGGCGATTAACTGCATGCTCTGGGCAATAACGTTCGGACCTGTGTCTTTGACCAAAAGATGAATGTGATTGGACGTCACCATGTAATTGAACACCGACAAGCCGAGGCGCTTCTTGGCCTCGAAGACCCAATGAAGATAACGCCGTCGGTCCCGCGTTCCGAAAAAAGTGAAATCTTGTCCGCCTCCCTCCTCAACGGCTTGAACGTAGCGAAGCGGTTGAACGACTGGAACGATCGGAACTTCTGAAACCTCTTGAAGTCTTACTTTGAACGTTGAACCTTTGAACTTTGAACCGCCGCAAGGCTTTCTTTTCTTTGTCGCTTGGCAGCGCTGCTCCACTATTGATATCAGCACCCGGTAGTGGCCTTGCGGGTTCAGCCGTGACATGATAGGCGCTAAAAATAACCGTTCGAGGAGACCAACCATGAAAAACCGGTTCGACGGCGGCGAAGCCATAGTCGAAGGATTCCGCAAGCTCGGAGTCGATTACATCCTGTCCTCGCCGGGCACCGAATGGGCGCCCGTGTGGGAAGCCATGGCCGACCAGATCCACCGGCGCAAGGAGGGCCCCAAGCTCCTGGATGTGTGGCACGAAACGCTCGCCGTCGACATGGCCGCGGGCTACACCCTGGCCACCGGCCGGATGCAGGGCGTGTTGCTGCATGCAGGCGCCGGCCTGCTACAGGGCGCCATGGGTATCCACGGCGCCTTTGTCGCCGGCGTGCCGATGGTGGTGATCTCCGGAGAGTCGATGACCTACGGCGAGCAGCCGGAGTTCGATCCGGGCGCCCAGTGGATCAACAACCTGAGCATCGTGGGCGGCACGACCCACCTCGTCGATTCCATCGTCAAATACGCATCGGTGGCAGGCAGCGCTCACACGCTTTATGAAAGCGTCGTCCGCGCCGGCGAGCTGGCGCAACGGCAACCGACCGGACCCACCTACCTATCCGTTTCGACGGAGACGCTGATGGACGCCTGGACGCCGCCGGCCAATCCGCGGAAGGTTCCGCCCGCGCCGCGCATGCTGACTGCGCCGGAGGACATCGAAAAGCTCGCCGCCCAGATCTCGAAGGCGAAGCACCCGGTCGTGCTCACCGAAGGCGCCGGCCAGGAGGTCGAGACCTACGAGGCTCTGTTGGCGCTGTGCGAGAGGTTCGCTCTACCTGTGGTCGAGAAG
>Ga0137423_1000324_pt1 | contig 14725 bp, 25 predicted proteins | sample EasRivERMZT600_2_FD_102326 | JGI IMG/M metagenome (GOLD analysis project Ga0137423, IMG submission 102326) | Soil microbial communities from meander-bound floodplain in the East River, Colorado, USA - East River MetaG ERMZT600_2 | ecosystem: Environmental > Terrestrial > Soil > Floodplain ...
GACTAGGCCGAAACGGGAGTTCGTTACGCTCCCGTCGTACCGTTACGCGGTACCTGACGATGGCCGCTAAATTCAACCAACACGCGAAAGGACACGCTCAAATGTCTACCTCGTTCGTTACACGCTCCTCGTTGGATTACGTCTCTCTCCTACTTCACCGCACCGGACGGCGTTCGCTATCTCGCCGTCTTCACCCAACAGCACACCGCGTTTCTTTTCGCCGACGTGCCGCCTTCTCGTCCTGGTCTCATCGCGGCTGGTGTCTGGAAACAAGACGGCGCAACCGGTCACTTCTCACCAGGACGCGCGTTTCATCGTTACCTTCGCTCGCAGCCGCGCTACGCTCGCAACTACCTCTCAACACGTGAGCAACTCAACGCACTCGATGAAATGATTCGGGCATGCGAGCAGACTGGACGATCTAGGTAGAGAACTGTATAAGATGGAATGGAAAGGTTAGGCTATGATATTTTCAATTGATTGTGATGGTACAGCTACTCGCTACCCTGAGTTATTTGTTGCTCTTGGTCGTGCTCTACGTGAAGCTGGACATACTGTCTTTGTGTTAACTGGTATTCCCTTCTCTGTGTTTGAATCACAACGTAAAGTTAAGTATCCGCATTTCCAAGATCATTCTTGGTATGACAGTGTACTAACAAGTGATGATTACAATCGAGATGAAAGGGAGCTAGCTAAATCTGTTGTTTCTGGTGATCTTGACAACCATATTCTAGTTGGAATATTCAAGCGTCGAATCTGCAAGGAACTAGGTATCTGTCTTCACTTTGATGATGATGTGGATAATGTAAGAGCAGATAATGAAGTGCCTGTGTTTGGTGTTGCTAGGCAAGGAAGACGCTGATCTATGGCTCTCTCTGGCGTTATTCGTACGGGCGTCAAGAAACAATGTAACACGTGCGCTTCAATCAGACGTGACACTAGAAGCGTGGATCAGTCAATCTGTTACAGGCAAGTCAACCTATGCGTCGGCCACGGCCGGCCATGCCGTAAAGAATACGAAAGTCCTTTTTGTAGGAGAGGAGTGAGCTATGAGCACTAACGATATTGACCTTAGTTCTACATTTGGCATGTTTGAGATGGAAAAGGCGGCAAGAGTTATTCTGCTCAAGCAAATCAATATCAGGTCAGATGGAATGTTTATTCCGATGTACCTAGAGGACTTCTCGACTTCAGAAGAGAAAGTAGGATTTATTGAACTAGTCTTCGGCGGTTTCATGGGAAAGCAAGGACCGTGTAAGCCTCCATTCAACGGCTACACCTACAATGGCGGATTTGTCCCTAACGAGAAGTTCTTTAATCGGATTCAGAACAGGACAGGAGCAAAGAGAGAAATCGCTTCTGTTAATGTCGAGATGAGGCAAGCAGACGAAAAGGACGATAGTATAAGCCCGAACATAATGTCGTTTACTTTTGTCCCTGACAAACCACCACAACCGAAACCTGATCCTGTCCCCTACATCCTCCACCATCGACCAATCGACAAACACGAGGGTCAATGCGTCGACAGCAACTACGAACGCGGACACATCTCTACAGATCGGTACTGCGAACTGCTGGAGCCTAATACCCTCGTGTCCTACCACTTTGATGGACAGTTCACGATCTGCACGATCCTTGTTAGCTTTAGTTGTTACACCGGGTGTGCCAAGCTCAACCAGATTGACGAACATAACCCGGCAAAAGGCCAGGCAATCGCGTTCGACCGTGCGGTCAAAAATACGGTACACTACGAGCCGTAGGACACGGAGATCACGATGCGAATTATCCAGCCTATCTGGGAAGACTATCAGCGTAAACTTATTCCAGCCGATGCACCACTTGTCCAGATCCAGGAGACTCGCCGTGCGTTCTACGCTGGTGCCCGCGGTCTGCTCCGTGCGATCGAGGACATACTCAGCCCTGGACATGATCCCACCAACGCCGATGTCAACATGCTCCAATCTGTGTATCTGGAGCTGGAAGCATTTGCAAAGTCGGTCGAAGCAGGGAAGAACTAATGGACCAACCAACCCGATCCAAATGTTGCTGGGAATGTAAGAAGATCGTTTACCAGTCTGGACAACCTGATTACAGCGATGTGACACCAGGATATCCTGCCGAGCTTTACTGTGCGGCAAATGTCTGGGTGGTTGACTTAGACTCTTACTCCGAGTCCGAAGACTCCTTCCGCGAAAAGATCTTGACAGCTAGGAATTGCGAACTGTTCGAAGACTTCGAGGCGGAACGTGGCCCGGTCTAAATTTCTCTCCATCCGTGTCTCCGAGAAAGAAGATCAACAGATCCGTGATCTGTCCTCACGCCGCGGTATCTCCGTATCAGAATGGCTGCGATATGCGTACAAAAAACAGTCCGAGATCGAGGAGACCTACACGATGTATGGCAGGTCGATTGATGGCAGTGGTCCACCGGATAGACTAGACAAGTTGGAGAGAACTGTTTGCCCTGTGTGTCGACTTGGACAGCCATGTATAATGCATCAGATGGTGGAGATGGAAAGATGATCTGGACTGCAAACTGGAAACGATTCTCATTAGTAATCTACTTGAACTCGTGGGCAATTCCGTTCTACGTTGATCGTCTTCCTGGTGCAACAGGTTGGACATACCGACTCGGCTTCCTGTGTTTCTATATACATTTCCGAACGCAGTCGCATACGAACTATGAAGACTCGTATTATGACGATGTACAAAATCGTGATTGGCTAGAAGACGATTTGCCGTTTTGACGGAGATCGGATGATGATACACTTTATACAAGTCCGTCTCCGCGCTCGACGTATCAACTCAATCCGTCGTACTCGTCTGTCCCGAGAATGTTACCAGGGTTTCGAGCATCTCATTTCCACAGGCTGTCTCACCGAGGAAGACGCGGAACAGATCGCGGATATCGCTGCTCAGCTGTCAATCGATTACAGACGCGACAAAGCTGAGGACGCGAAGATTTTACGTGAGCTGAGACGGTTTCTCCCCGATCGTCCAGACCTGATCGATCGACACATCAAACAGAGAGAGAAGACACGAATGAAACGTATTCTCGGTCTTGAATCGCCGTTCGTAGACACGGGAGTTGATGAATGAAACACCGTTATGGTTCATCCTACTCCTCGGAACTCTACCAGTCATCACTGGACAGATGTGTTGAGCTGTTCTTACTATCAGAAGCCAACTGGCAACAACTACCAGTCACCAGCGAAGAGGAGTTCTTTTTCAGGATCAGGTCTCTCGGTATATTCGATGATGCAAAACAAGATCTCCAACGGCATGGCCTGTTCGTATTATTTCACATCTGGCGTTTGACTGTGGTGGATTGATCTGAACAACAAAAGGATGAACGAATTATGGCATCCGTATCTCGACGACGATTCAAACACAAAATCTCCACTGTCTCTCTGATGGAGGGTGGGACAGTCGAGACAACACTCATGCAGCGTGTCGGTGTCGATAACACCATTCAAGTCTCTGTCTGGCAGATGATCGATAACGATGGATACGAAGCCGATCAGATGGAGCGTTACGTGTTCGATCTGAGCCTAGAAGAGGTCGACAATCTTATCACCAAACTGATGCAAGCTCGCGTAAACGGTGGTTCGGATTAGGTTTGCCTGATGCCCTCCAACCTTGTCTACTCCCGTGGTCCGTGTCCAGCCGATTGGATGATCATCGGCGAAGCACCAGGAAAAAACGAGTACCTCGAAGGTAAACCTTTTGTTGGTGCATCCGGCCGTGCGCAAGAATGGTATCTCAGCCGGTACAACCTCTCGACCTCCGACTGCTACGCGACAAACGTCATCAAACAGTACACGGTGGGGAACCCGGATCCCACGCCAGAACAACTACTCCACTGGACACCTTATCTCATCGATGAAATCCGACGTGTCAACCCCAAGCTCATAATTGCCGCTGGTCGGTTCGCCGCTTGGTGGTTACTTGGCGAATCAGTCGACCTAGACATCATGCACGGTATGCCGTATACCGCTGGGTTTTACGACGAAACCCGACGACACCACGCACCACAGTCGGCAATCATTGTACCGATATACCATCCGGCCGCGGGGTTTTACCGCAACGAACCTCGTACTCTGATCGACTTCGGTTATCGACAGGCGGCAAAATTCCTCCGTTTGCTCCGGTCTGGCAAATCGGTTGATGTCCCGCGCGACGAATACGCCGGAAAAGAAATCTATCTCGATGTCACTGGCGGACAGTTAGCAGACCTCATATCCGACGACCGTGCCAACATATCGGAGATCGGCCTCGACACCGAGACGACACCATCCATACAGGTCTCGTGGTCTGACGGTACGGGTTACGTGCTCCGAGCGTGTCAACCGGATTTCCATATCGGTGTTCGTGTTCTCCAGGAGTTAGCAGATAGTTTGTCTGTCGAATTTGTCCTGCACGACGCTGGCACGCCGCAGGGTTGCGCGTACGACGTCGTAGAATGTCGGAAACTCGGCCTCGAACTCCGTCATGCCCATCAATTCAACACAATGACCGGGCTGTTTAAATTTGGCTTCGAATCCCGATCACTCAAGACAGCTGCTGAACGTTTCCTCCGCTGTCGCATGACGGATTATCAAGAGTTGATTGGAGACATCGGACGACAAAAAGCTGTGGACTACCTGACAACAGCTAACCAAACGAAATGGCGGTTGACAGAGCCTGTCTTGGAAGAACAAGGTGATGGGACGTATAAGCTGGTCAAGCCTCGATCTCCGAATAAGATCATCACTGGAATCCTGCGTGATGTCGCAGCGAACAAGGTAAACAAAGACGGCCCAACCGATCCATACAAACGTTGGCATAAACCGGAGAACAAACCACTACGGCGGATCGTCGAGCGTGAACTCGGTCCTATGCCAGTTGGCAACCTAAACGACGTTGATCCTCAGCTAGCAACGTTCTACGCATCCCGTGATGCTGACGTGACCCGACGGTTAAAACGACCGATCGTCGAACGCCTGAAAACAGAGAATCCACCGGACAAACCCAATCTCTACTCGGTGTTCGAAATCTCCAACGCTGTCCTCCCATTCTTCGAATCCTGCCAATCAAATGGCATCGAGGGCTCCAGACGAAAGTTCTTCGATCTTTCCGAACACATCCAGTCCTCCATGCGAGTTATCCGCTCGGAGATCTCCACACGATTCTATTCCAACCAACCATTCAATCCTCGCTCACCTGACGACGTCCGTTCCCTGATGCGTCGTCGTGGTCTCGAATCTGACAGCAAGACTCCATCAGGCGACGACTCAACCTCCCAAGACTCGATCGGTCATCTGATTGACGACGAAGCAATCGGCCTCGTGTTTGACTACCGGCAAATGGCAACGATCGAATCAAATTTCGTCGGACCAATCAACGAGATCATCGAGGAATCGGCTCCAAATCCCGTCAATCCTGACCACGTACGAATCTTCACACGGATCAAACCCGTGACTGTGCCACACCGACGCATATCCACCGAAAAACCCAACATCCTAGCTACACCGTCACGTGGCGAGCTGGCTAAAAAAGTACGCGCCTGTTTCACGGTCCACGACCCTGATAAATACTGCTGGGTGTCGGTCGACTTCAGTGGACAGGAAATGAGAGTCGCCGCCCACGTGTCACAAGATCCGCGGCTGATGGGAGTGTTCCTCCATGGCGGGGATGCGCACCGGTTAGCTGCGTCGTTTGTCTACAACTGCCCGGAATCGGAGGTTACGTCGAAACAACGCCGCGCAGCAAAGACAATCAACTTCGGTATTCTTTACGGCATGGCCGGCCGTGGCCTCCAAGCCCAGATGCGCAAACAGGGCTTCAATCTCCCCTTAAAGGAATGTGATAGGCTCCACCGCGGTGTGTTGCGTGATGCCTATCCTGGTATATCCGACGCGATCAAACGCGTGGCAGCTGAGACGAAACGCCGCGGGGTTGTATACGACCTAGCAGGTATGCCTCGGTACCTCCCAAAAATCTGGTCGAAAGACTATAAAGAGGTTGCGGAGGCTGAGCGAGAGGCGTTCTCACATCATGTGTCAGGTACAGCTCAGGCCATGACACAGAACGCAATGAGAGACCTCTGGCCGAAAATGAATAATATTAACAACGAAGGTTATCGGGTCGATCCTATCTTGCAGTTCCATGATGAGCTGGTATTTTTGACGGATCGTTGTGTCGCTGAGCATTGGTCAGAAGTCGTGAAACACAGCTTCATCAACTGTTCGGGGATTGAACTGTCGGTACCGATTGAGGCGGATGCACACATCGGGGAAACGTGGGCGGATTTGAAATGAGATATCAACGACAAACAATCTACGGTGTCTTGGTTTTAACCCTGTTGATCACATTGTTGACCGGTTGGCTGTACGTTCGTTGGCTGGATTCCCAAACACCCTGCTACAAACGAATTACTGGAAGCGGAATACCCTGCTGGTGGTGGGGACAATGACTAAGCTTGTTATCTTTCAAACACCTGAAGCCGTTTGGTGTCTGTTGTGCGATTCAGCAGGAACCATCCTTGACGCCATGCCAGATACGATCCGTCGTTACATCGGGTACGATCCGTCGTTACATCGGGGCAAACATCGAAGAGGTTTCGTTGGTTTGGTCTAGCGTGCTGCGTTACCGTATTCAGGAGATCGATGATAACGAATACCCAACCCGATTGGACCTTACACACGATGGTCGAGATGTGCAAGTAAAACAATCCGGTCTGCTGATGGATTTTGTCGAGGAGTATGGACCATGGAACGAGGAGACGAAATCATTTGAGATCCGTAAAACGTGAATTTTGATGACCCAAAATTGATCAAATCTCGTCTCCGATGGTTGACACGCTCCATACCTTGGAATACACTGTCCATATGATGTAAGGGAGGCGACGAACGATGTTCCTCTTCTTGGTCGTGTCTGAAACGTTGTACGAGCGAATCCCCATACTTGACTTTGGCGAAGGACCAGTCGAGCCGTATAAGATCGTTCAATCGCCCCTATCAAGTCCCGTGTGAGGTACTAATTCGATGCCAGTCGCCGAGTTCATTGGTGGAGTGGTTGATGGACAGACTCTAGCGGTGGAGGACAAGCCAGTGATTCTGATTATCCATCCAGACAGCTCGTCCTTCCGTTTTGTGCCACAGATGACAAGGTCTCAATACTTCTTTGAAGACATATCTGCACCGATCAGGTTAAAAACTGATCGCTACCAACAGAACCGATGGATGGAGCCAGACGGCTCAATCTCTGTCGTCTATGTGTACGAGGGTACCGATGGCTGATATATCCCGCGTCAACCTAGCCGCTGCCACCACCGACGTTGCAGCCGTTGCTGCCACCCCAAAACTAGGAACAGAAGAACCAACCAAGCGAGCGAGGCGCACAATCTTGGAACCCAGCAACACGCAATGGGTCTCCGTACCGATCAGCCCGACCTCCATATCGGCCGACGAAACCGGAGAGTATCTAAACGAGTGGGGCAATATTCCTGACCACGTCTTGGAAAGGTCTAGGTCTATGAGACAACAACAACCCAACGAACCAATGCCAACACCTTCTACGATAAAAACCACGATCAACGTTCCTACAGATCTAATCTTACGTATCAACCAACGTTCCCGCGAGTGGGCGGAGTCGTTGAATCTCAACCCTGATGGTATGCGGAACAAATGGATTGTGAAAGTTTTGCGGGAGGCGGTGGAACGATGAGTACAACAAGCATCTCCGACATTCCCTGCTACAACGAAGCATGTGCGAAATGCGGTGTCTCGGCTGACTGCCACCACAGACAAGACCACCCCTTCGAGAAGTCAAATATCGCAGCGTACGGATTTCCCTGGTGGCAAGGTGGTCTAGCGGAGAAGCTCCATAGTGACCAATGCTATCGAGAAGTTCTCATCTGTTCCTTCTCTGCTGTCTACCCTAACGAATCAATCTTTGCGATCGACGACGAGCGAAACCAGATCCTAACCAGATCCGATCAACGTTTCGGCTTCAACAATCGAGGTCCTCAAGCCCCACCCCACAACGGTTTCGCGTTCTGGCGGATCGGCAAACTCGAAACACTCACTGACGATCAGTTACGCACTGTGCTCGAAATGACCGCTGCTCGTGTCCGAGATCTCCAGGCTCAAATTGCCGAACTTGAAGCTGAGCGCAAATCAAAAACGAAAACCGCATACGAGCTAATCCGTTCCAATGGTTTCGGCCGTGTTGATGCACCCGATTGGATGTTATTCAACCCTGGTGGCAGTCGTACAGACATCAACGAGCAAACCCTTTTGTCACGTCCTATCCTTTGTATCCATTGTGGAGAATCAACCCACATCTCCACGTCCGACCTCGAAGCTTGCCGCGAAACAAAAACCTGGGACAGCCCACAATTTAAATCGTTGGGTGGTACAAAGTCATGAGTTGTGCCAAACAAATCGACATAACCGTCCTCGATCTGTACGCAGCTTTACATCGTGCGGGCCTCGACCAACAGTCAAAGGATCAGGTCACGTCGATTTTTAAAGACGACTTCGGAAGGTACACGTTTCCTTGTCTGTCGGAGGTGAGATATTGTAAACTGCTCACAACTGCCGGTGTACCTCAGATACCGCTAGACAATGCGATCAAGACGTTTCGGTTGTTGGGTCTGCTTACTGACTGATCTATTTTGTCCTATGCTCATCGAACCTACCCTCTTCGACCTGCCGCCGTCGTTCTCCGATTTTCGGGACGGACAGCTATCCACTGCGTTCTCGATCGTGACATCTCCTCAGCCGTTCCACATTATCCAAGCTGCAACCGGAACCGGCAAATCCTTCATCAACGTTTTAACCCACCTGCTCAATCGTAAAATGCTGCCTGGAATCCCCGACTACTCTGTCCGGTCAATCTACTTGACAGACAACAAAGGTCTCCAAGACCAGTTACAACATGAATTCGAACCTTGCGGTATGTACCTGATGCGCGGAGCCAACAATTACCGTTGCCCTATCCACGGTAACTGTGATTACGGTGGTATCTCGGAATGTTCCTACCGTAGGCAGATCGATGGTTTGTCAGACTGCTCGTACCTCGCCGCGAAAGATCGCACAATGTTGGCCCCACTAGTCAACTCGAATTTCGCGTACATCCTAGCGTTAGCTGCGAACGACGATTCACTAGGTTCGTTCCATCTGACTATCGCCGACGAGGCCCACAAACTGTTGGATGTGCTGACAAAGTTCTCCACAATCAACCTGACAGATGCCGACTGCCGAGACTATCTCAGTGTGCAACTGCCTCAATTCTCCGACGTGTCTACGTGGTCACAATGGGCTTATACAGTTATCGACGCCTACCGCGAAAAGTTCAAGTTAATCCGTAAACATCTCCGGCTGATCGACCGTATAAAAATGGAGAAGTTCGGAAAAACCCTCCGCGGTATTGTCGATATCTCCTACGAGCCGGATAACTGGTTGTCTACAGTATCGACCCCCGAATCCATCGAGTTGACCCCTGTCTGGCCGAAGCGTCAGGCGGCGAAACTGTTGTTCGGCAAACCGTCACGCGAAAACAAAATACTATTCTCCTCAGCTACGTTCAACCAACAGTCAGCTTCGTACCTCGGTGTCAACCAATCTGACATCAACCTTATCGATCTACCTTCGAAATTCTCTGTGGAGCGACGACCGTTCTACATAATCCCAGAAGCGAAAATCGATTTCCGCCTATCAGAAGGCGAGCTAATCAAGCTGATGAGGTATATCGAGAGGGTCTATTTCGAACCGCGTCTCCAATTCCGTATCATCATCCACAGTCGTTCCTACGAATGGGCACGGCGGATCATTGCTGCGAGCAAACCCGAATTCCGTGCTATCATGATAACCCACCGACCAGGCGACAAAGGTGGTACGCGTGCGTTCGCTGAGTGGTTTTTCTCGACAGCTCCGCCTGTCATAGCCGTGACCCCCGACATGCACACGGGTTACGATCTAAAAGACGACCGTGCACGTTATCAGCTCATCTGGAAATGTCCCACAATGGACAGCCGCGATCTACTGACCAAAGCTCGGATCAAAACCGACTCGACATACAAACCAAACCTTGAAGCAGCTGATTTGGAGCAGAACTACGGACGCGGTATGCGCCACCCCGACGACTGGTGCGAGACGGTGACATTCGACAAAAACATGTCTGATTGGTTTTTGAAAACGATCCGACCCTACTGCCCGCGTCATTTCGTCGATAGCTGGCAGTTTACCAAAACTGTTCCACGACCGTTGCATGAGAGGATCGACATACGATGAAAACCGAGGAACTATATGCAAGGATTCTCACTGTGATTCGAAAGGAGTTGCTCGACTGGTCCATCGGAGAGATCGAAGGTGAAAACACAATAGGCCTCGAATCACCAGACGGCGAAGAATGGTTTGTGACGATAGAAGAAGCGTGAGAACAATCAACGACTGACAAGCTAACCGACCCACGAAAGGACAAACGAAAGAACCATGGCTGCAAACACTAACTCGTCCACCCGACAGATCAAAACCCAAGTCACCGGCCGGAACGTCGATGAATTCCAGTCCGGCATGTGGCCCTACGACAAGGACCAAGGCAACCGCGGGACAATCTCTCGCGCTCGTTTCTTGGCCTGGAAATGGCCGAACTCCAAATCCAACTCCCTTTTCCTCTTCTTCCTGCTGTGGGTCAGGCCGGAGAACGAAACCAACGAAGTCGGGCCGATCCACTACCAGGCCGGCTTCCTCCCAGCTTTCAACCCACAGAACAAATCCCAGCTCACCTGGGGTCACGTTCCCACGAAAGACGGAGCAGACGTCGAATATCCTCAGCCGGCCGGACCCGCAGATTTCGACGGCGACCTCTGGGATATGTACGAGGCCCTCGGAAACAAGGAGGACGTTGCAAACCTCACACTTGAGGAGGACGAACTCGAAGACTACGCCGGGTACAACGTCACAGGTAAGGGTCCGCTCCCAAAGATGGACTATACCCAGCTCCTCGAATCGATCGCGAAATCCGGGTACGAGGATCTCCCGTTCGCCGACTGCCGCGAACTCGAAGGTCTCGACTGCCATTTCGTGTGGGAAAAGCGAAAGTACGGACAGGACAAGCGGAAGAAGACGGCGGATGATGCAGCGGTCGCAGCTGGCGGTACGACCGAAGAGCCCAAGGATTTCATGGTTCCTGTCGTGGTCGATATTTTTAACCTGAAGGAGGCAGGCAACGGATTGAGTGAGTCTGCTTCGTCTACCACACTTGCTACACCGGAGACAGTGGCTGCATCAACTTCGGCCGCCTCGACTGCCGCGAAGAAGTCGACCAGCAAGAAAACCGACCCGCCGAAAAACCCGATCAACCGCGCACAGCTCGCGGAGGATGTCTACCAGTTTGTCTCCAGCTCGCCTAGCCAGAAAACCGATCTCAAAACTGTCTCCAACGCAATGCTTGCAAAATACTCTGAACAGATGGACGAGGTGTTCGTCCTGATGACCGGCAAGGGTCCCGACCACAATGCGTTCTGGACAGGTATGGAGCTGGTCAAGATGGGCAAGGGCGATGTGGTACGACTGACGGATAAGGGTGTCGAACGTTACGAGGAGGAGAACGAGGTAGACAGCTAATCACCCATGATATGCAACCTGCTGTCTGAGGGTTGCATTCTGTCTCCTCCCGCGAGCCCAAACCGGCGGCGCAAAGTCGAAGGTGGACAACTTAGGCTAGGAGACAGAATGGAGTCCTCAAACCGTGGAGAGAAAAAATGAATAGCTCAATATCTGTCACACACCAAATCATCAGAGCACCAGCCGGTAATCCTCTCCAGAAACATCCAGATAACATCAAATCCGGATCTTGGAGACGTATCACTGTAGCTTGGATTCAAGAAGGTCAATCCCGGCCCTACACTGATTCGGTGTATGAAGCAGACATCTGTTTCGAGGGCGGATCTCGATCGACCGAAAAAGGTTACGACCTTGGATTCGGCAGCAAGCCCGGACAGCCACATGTCAAAGATATAGCAAAGATTCTAGTTAGAGCATTTGAAGACGAGCCTAGTTGTTGGGCATCCGCAAGACTTGAATCGATCTCAAAAATCGAAGAGGGAGACCTGTACTCTATTTGGCGAGTCAAGATTGTGCAGCCTTACACCGATTAAATCAGAGGAGAGATCAGACCTATGAACCAGTCCACTCGACAAATCCGACCAGACACACGATCGGCCTCAGCCAATGTCGACCGCAAAATCCTTTCCATGTTCGACGAACTGAAAACGTGCTCCAACCTCAACGAATGGGAAACACAGTTCGTGGAATCGATCGATGATCAGCTGTCTCGTGGGAATGGGTTGTCCGAAGCCCAGACACGAAAGATCCAGGATATATACGAACGTCGGATTATGGGATGGTAAAAGCAATGGACAAAGATTGTGATCACGAATGGTTGGAAGTGGAATCAGATTTGGGTGAGGTTCCTGGTCGTGGTTTCCGTGTAGCAGTGGTCTGTATCAAATGTGGTTGTCCTGGAGAGATGTATGAAGACGGGACAGTCGATTGGCCCACTACCTAAAATCTAAAAATGGCTGCTCAGCTCATCTACTCCGGTGCACCTCGACTCCTCGGTGAACCTCCACGTTCTCCCGGTCTCCACCATTCCACAATCCTCAAATCTTACTGCGTCTCTCAAGGTTATTTCAAGGACACTGGACCGATCGATTCCGTCCTAGCCGAAGTTGGCCTAGCCTATGAGGAGACAATCTCTAATCGTCTGCTAACCAACCAACCTGTCGAGATATTCGGACCAGACAAATTATCCTCCTTCTCCAGCATGCGTAACATCGAACGATGTGTCGATGGGGTCTACATCACTCTCGATCTAGTCCACCTTGATCCGTACGGTCCGTATTCCATCAAACGTACAGCTATCAGCTCACGCAATGAACCCGGCTCCGACAAATTCGTCTACTTCGAAATGCAGCTCAAATCCGAATGTGTGGCGATCCAATCCTTGACCGGTTTCCTCGATGTTACGTTCGAAAAGGGTAACTACACACCTGACGGAAAACTGTACGAGCGGAAAATCTGGTTGTACGAGTTCACCAAGGAAGAACTGTTTGTGCACTGGAATGTTATCCTGACCGAGGCAGCAACCAAACATGGCTGGACCAGATCAAAAAGGTAGACCATCATACCATGCAACCCAAAACCATCAAATCTGTCCTGAAAAAGAAAATAGACGACTGGATCAAATCAGTCGAAAGCGAATCCCTGCGCGAACTGATCGAACGCGACACAATCGTAACCGGCGGAGCTATCACCTCACTACTCCAAGGTGAAAAGCCTAACGACTTCGATGTATACTTCAAGACGTTCGACACAGCGAAGCAGGTAGCGGAATATTACGTCGGAAAGTTTAAACAAAATCTACCGTCTAGATTCAAATCTACTGGTCAAACCGTCGACATCAAAGTCCTAACCGACGACTCACGTATAAAAATCGTCGTCAAATCCCAAGGTATTGCATCAGAATCCGGTACCAGCGAGTACCAATATTTCGAGCAGCCAGGAGTCGATCCGTCCGAACCTCAAGAGTTCGTCGAAGCCGTCATACAGGACAAGAAGGTCGCGGATGACAAAACAGACAAGACAAAGCCAAAATACTGTCCTATCTTCCTAACTTCCAACGCAATTACCCTGTCTGAGGGTGTCCAGATCGTGATCCGATTCCACGGCGCAGTCGATCAGATCCACGAGAACTTCGATTTCGTTCACTGCACCTGTTCCTGGGATCGACAGACCGGTGAGCTGCTCCTCCCAACCGATGCACTCGTATCCATCATCAACAAGCGGTTGAAGTATACCAGATCAAAATATCCTCTGTGCTCGCTGATCCGTACGCGCAAATTCCTTAAACTCGGTTGGCACATCGATGCAGGCCAATACGTCAAAATGGCTTGGGACTTGAACAAGCTGAACCTGTCTGATATCAACGTCCTGGAAGACCAGATGGTAGGTGTCGACAGTGCTTATTTCCAAGAGGTGATTGGTTTGTTGAACGAGAAGACGGAGAAGGGCACCAAGCCGGTTGAGGATAGTTATCTAATCGAGATCATCGATCGTGTGTTTGGTTAGAACGAGAGACGAAAGGATATATCCTATGGGTTTCGTACGCAGAGAGCAGACCAATCCGACTAATCTGACCACGACGACTCAAACTACCGAGCCGGTATCGGTGTCTCCAGCTGGTTCATCAGTTGTTATACCTCCCACCCAACACATCAACATGTCCTCTGACTGGTTATCACAAACGTCTGTCGATCTCTCCGACCGTCCTCTACCGTTTCAAGCCAAGATTGCGCTCCTCGGCGACGACGGACATTGCAAAACAGGTTTTGCTCTCCGTTATCTCCCCGCACCGATCGTCTGGTTTTCCTTCGATGGTCGTGGTGAGCACGAATACGACCATGCCAAAGAATCAAAACGCAAAGTCTACCCGGTTCGGTTTCCTCCGCCGACATCTGCCAACGGTCTCTCCCCCTCAGAGTGTAAAAAAGCCGGACACGCCGTTGTCTCCGAAGTCATCCGTAACATGCGTATCTTTTCCGCATTGGCAAAGGAGCGGCCGGCCAACCTTGAAGACACGGATCATCCCGCTCCTCGTTCCATTGCGTTCGATACCATGTCGGAGTTCAACCTTTGGCTCGACTTGGCTTACCGCGGCACGTCCGACCCGATGCAAAC
>Ga0137423_1000333_pt1 | contig 14377 bp, 13 predicted proteins | sample EasRivERMZT600_2_FD_102326 | JGI IMG/M metagenome (GOLD analysis project Ga0137423, IMG submission 102326) | Soil microbial communities from meander-bound floodplain in the East River, Colorado, USA - East River MetaG ERMZT600_2 | ecosystem: Environmental > Terrestrial > Soil > Floodplain ...
AAAGCTCGGCGGCTTGAGCGGCGGAACGCCGGGAATCGGCGGGGGCGGAGGCGTGCCCAGGAGATTCTCGAGAATCCACTTGCCGCGAACGACCGGCGAGGTCCGATCGGGATACGACGTCACGGTGAGGATGCTTCCCTGCCCCAGCAGACCGCCTCGTATATTGTTGTTTCCGAGTTCGACTCGACGGAAATGGCTGCCCTTGACGCCGGGGATGCCGTAGTGCTTCGCCAGGCGTTCGTTGAGAAACGTGTGCCGGGCGTTCAGCAGGTCCTGCGCGCTGCGGTCTTCTCGAACGATACTCGCGAAAAAGAGTTCGGTTTCACGGCGCATGGCCTGCCGAAGCGTGTCGTCGAAATCGGGAAAGATGTACTGCACCGGAACGGAGGCGTCGAGATTTCGCAGGAACAGCCATTGACCGGCGAAGTTATTCACGAATGCATCCGATCGAGGATCGGCGAGCATCCGTTGGACCTGCCTCGTCAGAACTGCTGGATTTCCCAGTTGACGTTTCGCGGCGACGTCCAGGAGTTCGTCGTCGGGAATGCTGCTCCAGAGGAAAAACGAAAGACGAGAGGCGAGTTCAAGATCGCTGATGCGATAAACCCCGCTTGCCCCAACGCCCTGTGGATCGCGCTCAACACGAATCAGAAACTCGGGACTGACAAGGATTCGCCTAAGTGCCTGCTCGATTCCTGCATCGAACCCGGCTTCTTTTCGTCCATCTCGGAAAAACGCGAGAAGCGTTCCCACATCCGCATCCGTAACAGGCCGCCGGTAAGCCCGACGCGCGATCCTGGACAGTATCGTTTTCGCGCATGTTTCTTCCGCAGCCCCACTCCCAGGATTACAGGAAAGGACGCGTTTACGGCTTTGCGATGTGTCGCCTGAAAACGATCCATACGGACCGGCGATCTCCACACTTCGCAAGTAGGCGCCGCGACGCGTTTCGGGAATATTCACACCCGCGGGATACGGCCTCTGGAACGGAAGCCGAGTGGTCTCATCCAGTGAAGGCACTCGGTTGACGAACGTGACGACGACGTCGCGTTGTCCAGCCTTCACGGGAATTCGAAGATTCCACCTCTCATCCGCGCGACTCCGCGCCTCTCGCTCCTCACGCGTGACTCGAATCGTTTGCTGAATCTGCGAGATCGCGGGCACCTGCGGATCCGCGGGTTCGGGCGGAGCCGTCGCAGCAGCCTGAGCCTGCACACCGGGCAATGTGAAAAGGCCGACGCGCTCGCCATCGATGCTGATTTCGAGTTGCTGCGTTTCGGTATAAACCGGCATGCCCTCGTTCAGATCCCGCGTCAGTCTCGGCCGGAATTCGTATTCGCCGTCTCTTGGGAAGACGTAGCGGATGAGCGTGCCCCCGCGCGTGCCCACCGGAAGCTCGGGCAGTTGCGCGTCCTGGGAAAGATCGTCCGGAGTGCGGAAGTAATCGACGTTGGGCGCCGGCTGGGCCGTGCCGATCGCGAGGCGGCTGACTTTCTGAGCCGCTCCGAGGTAACGCTCCATCAGCGTCGGCGAGATCTTCAGGACGCCGGCGATATTGTCGAATCCATAACTGATGTCGTCCGGAGGCAACAGCGACGATACTTCAACGTCGAGGCCGAGCAGGTCGCGGATCGCGTTTCGATATTCGGTGCGATTGAGCCGGTGCAACGAGTCTTTCCGGCCCGGATTCGGCGCGGCAGCTGCCGCTCGATCGAGTTCCCCTTCGAGCCATGTGAGGAAGCCATCGCGAACTGCCCTGGACGGCCGCGATGCGGAGGCGGGCGGCATCACTCCGGCTCGCATTTTCAGGACGACCTTCTCCCAGAGATCGGCATTCGCGCCGATCCTAGCCATGTCCAGTGAATTCAAGGCAATGGGAACGATGCCCTGTGCTTTCCCCTTCTCGTTATGGCAGGTCAGGCAATACCGATCGAAGGTCGCACGGTGCGTCGGAACGGCGGATTGTCCGGTCTGGACCGCGGGCGAACTGCTGGAATAACCGCCGAGGCAAAGAACAAGAAGGCCGCAGACAATTAAAGTTCGTGAAGGCATAGGCTTTGCGTCGCGGTCGAATTATAAGTTCCGGGAAACGACGGGAGATAGCGAGAAATTGCGGGGACTGGCTCCCTCTCCCACCGGGAGAGGGATGTCGCGCGAAGCGCGACAGGGTGAGGGCTCGAATGGGACCAATTATTCGTCGCACCGGCCCTCACCCTGGCGCTTCGCGCCGTCCCTCTCCCGGCGGGAGAGGGAGCTGCTACTTGATCAATTGCTCGAGAAATCGCAGAGCGGAGGGGTCGTGACTCTCGCCCAGCGCTTCGATTGCGCGTCTGCGAAGCCGGATCGAAGGATCACGCTGGGCGACGGACTGCAGTTTTTGTAACGCCAGGGAGCTTTCTGCGTCGCCGAGGGCGTCCAGTATTTCCTTTTTCATCTCCTCGTCGCGGGCCGAATCGTAGGCTCGGGCGAGCGCGTCGATGGCGCGATCGTCTTCCATGTCGGCGAGCGCATCGATCGCTTCTTCTTTCAAGTCACGGTCGGGTTCGCGTTGGATCGTTTCGATGAGGAAAGCGACGGCTGAAGGTTCGAATCTCTCGCCCATCGCTTCCAGCAACTCGCGTTTAACTTCCCGATGTGTGACTGCGCGGTAAAGATCCTGGAGCACGGCTGTCGATGTGGAACTTTCACCGATGGCTTCCGCAGCTTCCCGTCGTACCGCAACGGTCTCTCGTTCATCTCGCACCAACGCAGCCAGAAAATCCGTCTGCCCCGCGGAGTGGCCAAGCCATGAGACTGCGGCGGTCCGGGCCCGCACGACCTTCGAGCCTCGGACGATATCGCGAAGTGCAGTTGCGACGCGCGCGTCGTCATGGGCGCCGATCGCATCCACCAGATGCCGCGCGGCATCGTAGGATTGCGTCGTGTCTATCAGGCCGCGAAGAAACGGCAAGCTGTCGCTGCCGGAGATGCGTCCCAGCCAGTGGACGGGATAACCGGAATAATCACGGCGCCGATCGAGGTTATAGATCTCTGCGCGAATGGGCGTCCGGCCGGCGCCTTCATACATCAAAAAGACGCCGAGATTGCGCGTCCCGGCATCCGCACCGAATGCGGCGCCGTTCACCGTGACGCGTGAACCGCCGGACCCGATGAACTCGGTATCAAAGACGACTCCAGGTCTGACCTCAAACGCATAAGCCACCCAGAACGTGCCGCCCTGCGCGCTTCCGCGAGTGAGCGCCGTCGCGAGTTTCGACTTCAAGTCTGCGCCATCGATACTGATGAAGCCCTGTTGAGACTGGGCCGCCGAGACGAGGATCAGGAGCGTAAAGGCGATCCTTATCATTCGATCCTTCCTTTGTGGTTGTTATGCGTTCAATTCTTCTTGAGGACTTCTTCGAGAAACTTGTAGGCGTCCGGATCGTCGCTGTCGACGATCTCTTCAAGAGCTCGTTTCCGGAGCCGCATGGACGGGTCGCGCAGCGCAATTTCGGTCAGTTTGCGCAGCGCCGGCTTCTGTTCGGATTCGCCCAGAGCCTCGATAATGATCTCCCGCACACGTTCGTCTTTCTCTGCGTCATAGAGTTGAATCAGGCTCTGGGCGGAAGCTTCGTCCTCCCGTTCGGCCAGCGCCTCGATGGCGGTGCGGCGCACTTCGCTGCTCGACGACCGTCGCGCCAATTCGGCAAGGGCCGCCTGCGCTGTCGGAACCTCAATATCCTCGAGCGCTTCTACCAGAGCTCTCTGGACACGGACATCCTTTTCCGATGCCATCAACTTCATCAGCTCGTCGACAACAGTCGGATCGTTTTCAAATTCATCCAGCTTTTCTATCGCTTCCATCCGCAATTCCACGGAAGCACCCGTGCGCGCTACCTCGATGAGAAATGGAAGGGCTGCCGACTCGTGCTCGGACAGGGCTTCGAGCGCCTCACGCGCAACAGTAATATCGGTGGATTGGAGGGCGAGCGCTTTCAAGGGTTCGAGTACGCTGGGATCATGGATTTCGCCGAGCGCCTCGACTGCTTTACGGCGGAGTCGCAAATCGGAATCCTTTTGTGCGATCTCCAGCAGGACCGGTACGGCCTCTTTCGATTCAGTTTCTGCCAGCAGCTCGATTGCGCCTTCCCTCATCAAGCGGCTCGAACCGGAACCTGCTTTCAGAATATCGGTGGCCATGGTGATCCCTCGATCGGGCCGGGCTTCAAACAGGCTCTGCAAGGCCGCCAGGCGGATCTCCTCATTCAGCTCGGCGACGCCCTGCTCGATCACCTGCGTATTCTTCAAACGCGGCGCCATCTCCACACGCATGGCGCGAGCATCGGTCACCCACTGTGATGAGGGATATTGCTCGATCAATCGCACGACGGCGGCGTCGGCCTCTTGAAACTTACTCTGTTGCTTCATCGCATATGCCAGCCAGTAAAGGGCCGCAGGAACGTCGCGGTCTTTCGGAAACTCGGCAATGAATCGATTGAATCGCGCCTCGGCTTTCGCCCATTCGCCATTGCCGATCAGATCGCGCGCCTCGCGAAATGCCGTTGCTGCAGCCGATGGCGCCTGGGACTGAACGAAGCGATTGAGTTTATCGAGACCCTGCGCAGGCGCCGTGCCCGCGCTCACAAGGGCCATCAGCAAAAGCTGCAGGGTGAGCAAAGCTGTTTTCATGGACGGGTCTCCTCGTAGTCGAACTCAGTACAAGTTCCTGCCGGCGTATAGCTGCAGCTCGGCAATGATGTGCTGGTCGCGAATCAGTTCCTTTAGGACGGTCACTTCTTCGGGTGCCGGCTCGTCGGGCAGATTGGCAATATCAAGCAGGAACGGCTCGATCTGGCTCAGCAGTTCCTCAGCGCGCCTGCCGTCTTTCTTTTCCGCGGTCCGCCGCAGCCAACGGTTCCGGCTCAGCAGTTCGCGGGACAGCTCCCGCTCGTATGCGAGATACCCAACGGTCTCAGCTTCCGCATTACGAACCGAGCGCAACAGCAATTGCGCTTGTTCGAGATGTTTGCCTGTTTCCCCTTCGAGCAACGTAGGCCGCCGCTCCGGAGCGCGCCGAACCGCCGGCGGCTCCAGTTGCGGCACGTTCCGGACGTTTCTGCTCCGCAAAGGTGGAGGAGAAGGAGGCCGTACCGGAGTGGCAGGTGGCGTAGTAACGGTCGGTTGAGCTGTTAAATCAGGGCTCACCAACCGCGCCGACTGCTGGGGTGCAGGAGGCACCACGCTTCGATTCGAGCGGATGACCACGGCGGCAGTCACAACGATCGCCAGCACGGCGGCCGCAGCGGCGATTCGCGGGGACGGGAACGTGATGTGCCACCACGGACGAACATCTCGTCGTGGTTGGGCGAGTCCTTCCTCGACGCGCGCTCGAAGCCTTGCTGCGGGAACAACCACGGGCAATTCTGCCTGCCAGGCCTCATCGACCATCGACAACGATTGCTCCGCCTGGCGCGCATGAGCGGCACAAACGTTGCACGCTGCCAGATGCGATCTGACGGCCGCAGTCGCCTCAGGCGTCAGCTCTCCGTCCAGCCAGCTTTGCAATGTCGATTCGTTCACACAACGTTTCATGATGGTTACCCGTTCCTCGTATAAATCTTCATGAACCTGGTTCGCGCCCGCGCGACCAGGCTGCCGACACTCGATTCCTTGATGCCGAGCGCAGCCGCGATCTCGCGGTACGACAGCCCTTCATTCCTCAGCATCAGGCAACTCCGTAACGGTTCCTTCAGCTTCGACAACGCCCGCTGTGCTTTCGCGATCGCGGCCTGCCGCGCCAGTTCGTCGTCCGGCACGACAGCCGCCGCCGTTCGTGACATCTCCATCGCGAATGCCTCATCGCGCGCCGCCGTTCGACGGCGAGTTCGCAGCAGATTGCGAGCGACATTTGCGGTAACGCGGAGCAGCCAGGCCCGTAACATGCCTCCCTTTTGCGACTCATCGAGGTGGCCGTGCAGCCGCAGGAAGACCTCCTGCGTGACGTCTTCGGCAAGAGCAGTGTCGCGCGTCAGCGAATACGCATACCGGTAAACGAGTCGTTGATGTGCGGTGAACGCCTCGTCAAAGCTGAGAGGCGCTTCAGTTTGCGCTTCGGCAGTCCGGCCGGCCTCAGTCCCGAACAACGTGATCTCCCATGCGTTCATCTGCTTCTCATCTTTGGAAACACCACCCATGGGAGTTTTGTGGCAAGTTTTTTACTTCAGGACGCCGGCATCGTGGACGACTTTGCCGTCAACTACCGTAAGCACGGACTTGATGCCTTTGAGCTGCTCATCCGTGACCTTCAGGTAGTCATCGCTAAGAACCGCCAGATCGGCCAGCCGGCCAGGCTCGATTGTGCCCAGACGATCTTCCATTCGCAGAAACCAACCGTTCTCGCGGGTGTAGAGCCGCAGCGCATCCTGCCTGCTGATCTGCTGTCCGTCATTGATGAGTTGCCCGAGGGCGTTTACGCCAGTCACGGCGTAGTAGATGTGCAGCCATGGATTGAGCGGCGAAATGTGTACGGAGTCCGAATGCATGCCGGCTCGGATTCCGCTTTCCAGAACCATCTTGAAAGGTGAACCGTTGTTTTGCGTCGTACCCTGAAGGTATCGCCAGCCCGTCAACTGCGCTCCGCATCCGAGAGCTTTCAGGCGCTGAAGAAGCGGAGGTGTCGCGAACGGGATGTGCGAGATCACCCATCGCAAATCCGTGATGTTGAACTCTGCGTTTACTTTTTCATAACCGGCAATCTCGTTCTCGAACGACGCAAGGCTGAGCGTATGGTTCTCATTTCGCCAGCGCGCCTGTGCGACGAGGCGCTGCGCTTCCAGCCACACTTCTCCCGTGCCGTCGCCGGGGGCGGCAGACTCGCCGATTCCTCCGGTCATGAACATGTCGGAACCGAAGAATGGGAACTGGTTCCTCAGGCGCTCGCGCAACTCCGGAAGCGCCTTGTCGTTCTGGTTGTGAAGGAAGTTGGCTTGAAGACGAATCGTCGCGCGGCCCTGCCGATAGAGCTCGCGCCACGCGTCGTACATGCGAAAGTGATCGAAAGCAGCCAGCGCCTGATTGGGCGCGAGCGGCGCCGCGGTAGCCAGTCCGACCTGATCCAGGTGGGCTGTGAGACCGAGGCTCGCCGAATATGCCCAGGCGTCCTGCGTGCTTCGCATTTTGTCCTGCAGCGTCTGGCGCAGTCGGAGTTTGTAGAGCGCTGTCGTCGACGGCAAGCCGCCGGCAATCGCGCCATCATCGGCGACCATCACCGGATTCGGTTCGGATTCGAAGAATTTCTTACCGAGGCTGTTCGTGGATGACGGACCGTTGAATGCCTGCAACAGGAAGACCGGACGATCCGATACTGCTTCGTCGAGCTCGCTGCGATTCGGCAGCCGCCGCTCGCGAAACTGATTCGTGTGCCAGCCCCCCATGGCCGTGATGAATTCGTCCGCAGGAACATTGGGGCGCCGTGCCGCCAGAGTCTTCTGGATTTCCCCGATGGACGTCGCGTTCTCGATCACCGTGTGATAGCCCGGACGATTCCCAAGATTCACGAAGTGGTTGTGAGCATCGATGAGGCCCGGCACCACGGTGCGCCCGCGCAGGTCGACCGTTCTCGCGCCCGCCGCAGCGGCCGGCGGCGTCTGGCCGACTGTCACGAACCGTCCGTTACGAATGGTCACGGCTCGCGCGATCGTATTCTTCGAATCCATGGTGTGGATGCTGCCGTTGATGAGCCTCAGCTCAGTTGGCGCCGCCTGTTGAGCGCTTGCTTCCACGACAACAACCGCGGCGCCGGCGGCTGCAGTAAGAAACTGCCGGCGTGAGATTCGATGTTGTCCGCTTCGGGATTTCTTCATCGCTGCGACCTTTCCGAGAGGAATGACCGGATGCGTTTAAGAAACTCCTCGGGCGCAATGCGGCTCTCGTCCGCGTTCACCACAGCGAGCTTCGGCGTGATCTCATCGACACCATCGAACTCCCAACGGCCGTTACCGGCTTCCATGTCGGACAACTGTTGGGCCAGGGGCGCGAGATCCACACGAGGCATGGGACGTTTCGAGATGTATTGCACCCAGCTTTCGTATCGATACTGAAACTCGTAGTTTCGTCCCTGCATCAGCAGAATCCGGAACGAACGTATGACATTGTGCAGCGCCATCGGATGGCACGAGGCACGGCGGTCCTGCGTAAAGCGGTGGACCTTGTGGCCGGATAAGGATTCCGGCAACCGGACGATCGCGAGATCCAATTCCGGGATCTCCTCAATCTGAACGTGCCCTGCCCGAACCTTCGCTTCACTTTCTTCGAGAATCGCGTCCTCGAACTCCCAATAGCGACGAAATCGATCGAGGTCGCCAATGATCTCGGGAAGCCTCGGCAGCATCTCCTGATACAGTCGCGCGGCCAGGCGCGGATACGGCTGCTTAAAGATTCCGGCATCGAGCGGCGACAGTTCCGGATCGGCAAACGTGGAGAGAACAAAAGTCGTGCGAGCAGCCTCTCGAAACCGGTAAATACCGAAATCTCCAGCCGCGGCAACATCGATCAGGAGTGATCGCTGACGTTGTGCGTGATCCGGGTTTAGAAGGCTGTAAACGCCAACCAGACCGTCCTCGTCGAAGTGATTGTTTGATACGGCGTCGGCTTGAATCCATGCCTCGGGCCGGTCGAGGTACCGAAAAACAATCTGCGTGGAAAGATCGTCTTTCAGTATTTCAGGCGTGGGGTTGTCCGGCCAATGCGAAAGCGTTATCCGCGTGTTTGTATTAGCGGCTCCATCGACGATGATGTTCGGACGGTCGCCTAATTCGTCATAAGGAACGTATTGCACGATGCACCGCGCAAATCATATAGCAGTCCATCGTCCGCGTGAGTGGGGCTTCTACTTCTTTTCCTTGGATGGGTCCACGGATTGAAACACTTTCAACGTCTCGCCATTCTCCATCAGAACTTCCGCGCGGATGGTGAAGCTTTTCCAGGCTTCCAAATCGACAGCCTCTCCCGGCGACTTCGTAACTGGTGCGATGCCGAACTCTTTTGGAAAGATATATGTGATGGATTTCACTTTCTGCTTCGTCAGGGGAAGCTGAATCCGAACTTTGTAATCGGGAACAAGAATACCTGCGTCTGTCAATCTGTCAGAGAATGCGCCCTTCTTAACACGCTGGCTTTCGTAGCTTAAGGTCAGGGCTCCGTTTGGTGGCCCCACCTCCGCAAGCGGATCCTGGCTTCCCTTCGTCCAGTCGTAGAACACCGGTTTTGATTGTTTTATAGGAGGCGCCTTTTCCTGAGCGTACACGGTCGGAACGAAGAGGGATGCAATTTCCCGATTCGCGAGTACCGCATTGGTTCCGGTGGCATTGGCGAAAATGAGCAGCGAATTGATCAAGTACAGCACGATTTTCAGCCAACGCGGAACCTTGGGGTTCTTGAATTCTTTGCTGTAAGCGACGATTGTAGCGAGGAGAAAACTGAGCACGAGCAGGCTTACCTTCGGCGCCAAGCGGAAGTTGATAAACAGCGATGCCGAAATAAGCGTCGCTGCAGCGCCTGCGACGGTTGGTGTGATCATAGCCTTAGGGCTGACAAACTCATCTACCTGCATCGGTTTCCCCTCCCCGGTGAATGCCTGTCTTTTAGGTAACTCCCTGCCAAGGGGTGATGAAGCGAAAACTCTGGAAAAAATGTTCCTTCGGACCGGGCGGGCGTCAGTCGCCGAAATCCGCCACATGGAGCGGAGCTATACTTCCGTCGTGCAACCACCATTCACGCTTTTGGCTTATGTATGGTTAATCGTCGTACAGGCTCCCGGAAACCCTAATTGCTTAAGGCAGATAGAAGAACCGACGTACCCGCACGTAGCGCGGGCATTTGATTCAGAGGGCACTGTTAACGTCCGCTTCTCTGTCGGAGCCGATGGAAAGGTTGCCCGCGCTGCATACACCTCCGAAGAACGGCTTACTTCGGCGGGCAACAAGACGCTGACTGCAGAAATCCAGCACATTCTGGATCGAACACAACTCGATCCGAGTTGCCAGGGGAACTACACGCTACGCTACCGATTCATTCTCAATGAAGAGAGAACGGTTGACGCCCATACAACGGTCGAATTCATTGCGCCGAATGACATCGTCGTAAAAGCGAACCACGACCTGATGACTTGTTCCGTCTATTCCATCGACAAACCCTCTTGGCACAGGCGCTTCTCCAATTGGCTGCGCAAACGGGGTGAGCCTATGACTACTTACACCCTGGAATGTCGGTAATAATGCAGCCATGGAAACCGAACGTGGCGGCAGGGCCGGTTGAAGACTTGATGTCAGGAGAGTTCGTTACGTTGATGCGTCAGGAAGCCGAGGACAATCCGAGATTTCGTATCTATCTCGGTATGACGAACGACTTGGCTGAAGAACTTGAACCGTTTGCTGATCGCCGGCCCGAACCGGAGGTACTACCCCCGGGACAAACAAAAAGGCTCGAAAGGCGGCTGAAATATCGATTTTAAGAGCGGGACACGGGATTCGAACCCGCGACTTCGACCTTGGCAAAACGGGACCAGTCCTTTTGGATTAATGATTCAATCGCCTGCGAGAGTTCCGGGGCGGCAAACGTGGAGAGAACAAAAGTCGTGCGAGCAGCCTCTCGAAACCGGTAAATACCGAAATCTCCAGCCGCGGCAACATCAATTAGAAGTAATCGATGGCGTTGAGCGTGGTCCGGATTAATAAGGTTGAAAATGCCAACGAGCCCGTCTTCATCGAAGTGATTGTTGGATACGGCGTCGGCTTGAATCCATGCCTCAGACCGGTCGAGGTACCGAAAAACAATCTGCGTGGAAAGATCGTCTTTCAGTATTTCAGGCGTGGGGTTGTCCGGCCAATGCGAAAGCGTTATCCGCGTGTTTGCATTGGCGGCTCCATCGACGATGCTGTTCGGACGGTCGCCTAATTCGTCATAAGGAATGTAATGCACGATGCACCGCGCAAATCAGGAGTCCATCGTTCGCGTGAGGGGTGATCATGGCCTTAGGACTGACAAACTCATCGATTTGCATCTGCATCAGTTTCCCCTTCTTCGCTTCATAGCGATTCGATCGTTCCCGGATGGATTACATCTCCCGGACACCTCTTCCACGAATGCGTGAGTGTTAGGTAACTCCGCCCACAATCCTTGCTGAAGTGAAAACTCTGGAAAATGCCGCTCCAGCTTATCGGGGGTATTCGGTGAGAGCCCAAGGCTCACAGATATGGATTTTCCTACAGAGCCACCAAGGCCTCTTGCGACACAATGTCGGAATGCGGAGACCGACAAATCATGACTACGCGATGGCTCACGCCTGGATGGACCACGCAGCGGCATGGTGGGCTTGGGAGCGCGTCTACGACTTGGTCCAAAACGACAAGCCGGCCGCGTGGCACATGATTCAAGTGATGGTTGCTTACGCACCAGACTACGGCTCGCTTGGGTCCGTCGCAGCAGGACCAGTCGAAGACCTTATGGGAGGCAAATACCTGAAGTTGATGCGTGAAGAGGCTCAGAGCAATCCGCGCTTCCGTATTTGCCTCGGCATGACAAACGGTTTGCCTGAAGAACTTGAGCCTTTTGCTGAAAAACGGAACAAACTTGAGGTACTGCCCCCGTCGCAGTCGATTGAAGCTACGCCTGATGAAATAAAGCTAATGGTTGCATATTTCCATCATTCCGATACCGGCTGGGCATCCTTGCTTTTCAGTGAACTCAACCACAACAAACCTGATGAAGCGTTGTTCATGATCCGGTTGTTGCTGGATCAAGCTGAAAAGTATTCCCCTCAGTTGACCGAGGAAGTGTTCTCCGCCGTCGATTCGTTTATTCATGTGAACTTTGGCGCCTATCAACAAGAGCTGAAGGCTTTGGCAATGGAGCGCGAGTCCCTTCGTCAATGGTTTCTTCGTAAAACATGGCCCCCAATCAATGATTCGGAAGGCTGGGCGGCGTTCTTGGATGGGTTACGAACAGCGTAATTGGCAGTTAAAAGCGGGACACGGGATTCGAACCCGCGGCTTCGACCTTGGCAAATTGATTCTCGATTAAAAATAAAACACAGTTGGAGGATTTTGCTGGAGAAGAGGTGAGTGGTTCGCAAAAAGCGCTTGCACGCCGATCTCGCCGCCGCAGTTCGATTCCAGTGAAAGAATGGTACGTTGGATGGACATACGGCATCGCCGGAGAATGGAATGTTTCCCACGCGACTCGCTTTCGTACTTCCCCTACTGCTCTCGACTGCCATCATCCTTCATGCGCAATCGAGTGTTCAATACAACATCGCAGACGGCGGCGCGCTCTATATCAGCACGGACTCCCCGGCTGATCTTACGGTTGGTTACGCTCGCGGACAGTCGTCGGCAAGCGCGCCGAGCTGGATGACGATCTTCGATCATCATTCGCAGCTGGCTTTGGAGGCGGAACTGTCATTTCCGCCGACTGCGTTGATCACGTCGGGACGCATTTATGCGGAAGCTGTGCTGCCGCCGAATTCCAGCTACGTGAATACCGGGATTGCCATTGCGAATCCGAACTCACAGTCGGTGACGGTCGATTTCTACTTCACCGATAGCGATGGCACCAACTTTCGCCAGGGTTCGCTGACCATTCCCGCGAACAATCAGTTCGCAGCCTTCATCAGCGAAGACCCCTTTCGGGTGGGGCGCAACGTCTTCCAGGGCACGTTTACATTCACCAGCACGGCACCCGTCTCCGCGCTTGCCGTGCGAGGAACGAAGAACGGACCAGGCGAATTCATGATGGCGGCGCTCAGCGTTGCGGATCTTTCACGACCGCCCATGGGAGTGCAGACGCTCGCGCACTTCACGTCCGGCGGCGTGGGCAGCACGCCCGATATGGCATTGTGGAAGACCGAGGTGGTGCTTGTGAACCCGACCGATGCGCTGATCGGCGGTTCGATTGAAGTGCACGCACCGGACGGCTCGATCAGTTCGTCGCAGTCGGAGGTCGGAACCGGGGTGTTTACAATTCCCCCGCGCTCGTCGATTCGATGGGAGCTGGGTACGACGAGCCGGCTCAATCCCGTTCCGCCCTTCCGCTCCGGTTCCGTACGGATCCTGCCCGCGAGTGGCGTTGCACCATCGGTAACAGGAATCTACACGTACTCGCTGGTAGGAGGCTTCAGCCTGTCAACGTCGGGAATCGCGGCACTGGCGGATGGAACCGCATTTCGCATGTTCGTCGAGAATGCCGGCGTGGCTGGATCTGTCGGGTCGATTCAAGCGGGGCTGGCCATCGCGAACACTACGGCCACCGCAGGAACCGTCACGGTTCAACTTTCCAACCTGGACGGGACGCCAACCGGCATGAGCGGCTCGCTGTCGATTCCGCCGTATGGTCAGACATCCGTGTTTCTGAATCAGATTGCCGGATTCGAGTCGTTACCGGCGTCGATCCGAGGCGTATTGCGCGTGACCTCCACCGTCGTCGTTTCGATCATCGGGCTGCGTTCGAGATTCAACGAGCGCAGCCAGCTGTTGATTTCAACGGTGTGGCCGATTCCGGAAGGGGTCCCAGCCGCGAATTCCGAAGTGTTAATCCCACACTTCGCGATCGGAGGTGGATACAACATGAAGTTCGTCTTGCTGAGCGATCGAGCCGCATCCGGCTCGATACTTTTCTTCGATCAGAAAGGCAATCCGATCAGTCTGCATTTCCCGTAGCCGCGTGCTTTAGCCAGCGCAACCGTGAATCTCAACGTTTACACGCAAACGTCATTAGCGGATCGGTTGGATTTTCTGTGAGTTAAAAGCGGGACACGGGATTCGAACCCGCGACTTCGACCTTGGCAAAACGGGACCAGTCCTTTTGGATTAATGATTTCAATCGCCGACGATGGACAAATGACGCCAAAAGAGGAAAATAATGAACACCTTTGACACCCTGCAGCACCTGCCCTATCTTGCGCTGCGAAACTCTGGTCCTAGGCCACGATCAATTCGCCGACGGTTTCGAAATGCTGTCGATAACGATTACCTCTAGGGGCCCCTTGACCTGTTCCAATTTCAAACCGAGCTGCTTTTCCAGAGCCGAAGCAAATAGAGGAGTCACTTCCTGAGAAACACGTTGGGAAGGGGAGAGGGGATCGGAAGCACCGGCAGCTGGTCCTCCACCGGAATCGATTCGAGCGGGACCTTCGACGGTTAAGGTGATATCGAATAGCCCTTTTAAGCTTGTCTTGTCGATGACCGGACGGCGCAGACTGCTTTCCAGATGCCTCACCAACTCGGATATCGGCACACCGGTGCCTAAAGCAGTCGACACGACGGATTGCCCGGATAGTTTCGCGGTGATTCCTAAGAAACCGCGAGGACGTTGTAAAGAAACAGTAACTCCGCGTTGGCCAAAC
>Ga0137423_1000336_pt1 | contig 14288 bp, 22 predicted proteins | sample EasRivERMZT600_2_FD_102326 | JGI IMG/M metagenome (GOLD analysis project Ga0137423, IMG submission 102326) | Soil microbial communities from meander-bound floodplain in the East River, Colorado, USA - East River MetaG ERMZT600_2 | ecosystem: Environmental > Terrestrial > Soil > Floodplain ...
AATTGGGACGAATGCTCAGACGGCTTCGGGCTATCTCCTGAGCGAGGGCCAGCGAGTCCGCCTTGGCGCGAGGTCCGGCCCCTGGAAGGCCGATATCGAGCATCTGAATACCCAGGTCCTCCATAAGGTGGAGGAGGTGGATTTTGTCTTCGATGGGCGGATCGGATACGGTCGGCGACTGGAGGCCGTCGCGCAAGGTTTCATCATCCAGCAGAACCCTTTTATTGGTAAGCGGTTCAGACTCGCTTATCTGGTTCCAGTCATAGACCAGCTTCTGCCTGTCCGGCATGGACGCCTCCTATCGGTGTTTCGCTAAGGCATATGGACTGTCGTCAACGTAAAGCGTCTTGCATTTTTGGCACCGAAATACGTCTTTGCCCTCGCCGGCAGCCTTTTTAGCTTCGACATCCAATTGTGTAATCCGCTTGAGCTTGCCCCCGCAATAGGGCTCCTTCGCGTCGTTTGTGGGTATGTTGCACACGGTCTGGCGCGGCGCTATGTTTTTCAAGTCCATCAATCTCCTTCGGGCGATCTCCTTCGCGCGACATTATAGTTCTGTGTTTATCCCCATTTCAGCTTGCCGCGCAGGACGTCAAAATAATTCTTATCCGGCGGCGCCACGAGTTTCACGGCCACATTGGATTTCGTGACGACGAGCCGGTCCTCCATTCGAAGATTCATGCCGATCTGTCCGTCGACCGTTACATGAACGTCGTCCTGCGGCGAGCGCAATATGATCTCGATCTTGACGCTCTCGGGCAACACAATCGGCCGTTTGGTCAGCGTATGCGAGCAGATAGGTGTCACGACCATCGCGCTCATGGTCGGATAAATGATGGGTCCGCCCGCTGAAATGTTATAAGCAGTCGATCCGGTCGGTGTCGCGACGATCAGACCATCAGCGCGAAAACGGGACACGTACTGGCCGTCGATTCGAGCCTCGAGTTCGATCATGCGCGAAAGCGTTCCCTTATTGATCACGACGTCGTTCAGTGCGCGGTGCGTGGCGTCGCTCTTGCCGGGTCCCAGGAGCTGTACTTCCACCATCATCCGTGTTTGCGTAACAAACTCGCCGGCGAGTACCCGTTCCAGCGCCGGATACATTTCGTCCAGAGTAACCTCTGTCAGAAAACCCAGACCGCCGTAATTGATTGCAACGATCGGGACCTGATGATCGCCAAGGAGGCGCGCGGTCGCGAGCAGTGTGCCGTCACCGCCGACAACTACGGCGAGGTCCGCCGTTCCGGCTGCGTCAGAATCCAGCGATGCCTGAACATTCCTGTGCCGGAACCATTCGACAAGTTCGGCCGCGACACGCGCGACTTCGGGCTGCTTGGGTTTCGTTGTGATAAGGACATTGCGAACGTTCATGGTTTCCTGAAGCGAATGAAAAACTCGCGATTCCCTTCCCGGCCCGTTATCGGCGACTCATGCGCGTCGATGAATTTCAATCCGACTCCACATCCAGCCGCGGTGATTTTGTCGATCGCTGCCTGGTGCAGGCTTTCGTCGCGAACAATGCCTCCTTTGCCGACCTGCTCGCGTCCAACTTCAAATTGAGGCTTCACCAACGCCAGACAATCGGCTTCGGGCCTCATGACGGCTGGAATTCCGGGAAGAAGGAGCGCGAGCGATATAAACGAAGCATCGATCGTGACGAGATCAACAAGTTCACCAATGTGCGAGAACTCCAGGAATCTCGCATTAAGTTCGATCGGCTTGACCCTTGGGTCGTTCCGAACTTTCCAATCGAGCTGATTGATATCCACGTCGATTGCATAAACCCGCGCAGCGTCGTTCAACAGAAGAAAATGAGTGAACCCCCCTGTTGAAGAGCCGATGTCGGCGCAAGTCTTCCCTCTTACCTGTATTCCGAAAAACTGAACAGCGCCTTCGAGCTTGAGACCACCGCGGCTGACATAGGGATGAAGCGCTTCTTTGAGGCGGACATCCGCATCCTCGGCGACGGGCATTCCGGCTTTGGTCGCAGGCCTGTTATCGACGAGAACATTTCCTGCCATGATCAAGGCCTGCGCTTTTTCGCGGCTGTCCGCCAGTCCTCGTTCGACCAGCAGCTTGTCGATGCGTACTTTCAATTCGTTCGTTCTTCCAGGTAATCACAGAACGCAAGTAGCAGGCCCCCGCGGTTACCAAGAGGCTCGAGGGCTTGCCGCGCTTGTTTCATCAGATGATGCGCAATGGCTCGGGATTCCTGCAATCCGTACAGGGACGGATAAGTCGCCTTTCCTTCATCGCGATTCTCGCCGTCGGTTGCATCCAGGATGTCGTCAATGACCTGAAACGCCAGGCCGATTTGCTCACAGTACGTTCGAATGCCGGCGAGATCCGCCTCCGGCGCCCCGCCGAGATAGGCGCCGATCCAGACGGAAACCCCGATGAGCGCGCCCGTCTTCGAGCGATGAATGACTTCGAGCTGCTCGCGCGTCACTGGAACGCCCTCACTTTCCAGATCGAAGACCTGGCCGGCAATCATGCCTCCCGAACTGCCTGCGGCGTCGGCGAGCGCCGATACAACACGCAGCATGCGGTCGGATGGAAAGTCGGTACAGCGGGGCAGGATCTCGAAGGCCCGGTTCAAAAGCGCGTCGCCGGCGAGAATAGCCAGCGCTTCATCGAACTGCTTGTGGCACGAAGGCTTGCCACGACGGAAGTCATCGTCGTCCATCGCGGGGAGATCATCGTGGATCAGCGAGTACGAGTGGATCATTTCGATAGCCGCCGCTACCTGCAGAATCGGCTTCCAATCCTGCCTGTAGGCGGCAAACGCCGCCACGCACAGTGCCGGCCGAATGCGTTTACCGCCATCCATCGTGCTGTAGCGCATGGCTTCGTGAATGCGGCCGGGAGGTTGATCGGTCCTGGGAAGCAGTTCATCCAGAGTGGCATCGACGGCGGGACGAACACGGTCAAGGAACGCTTTCAATTCAGCGTTCATTTTTCGGATTCGAAAGGCATGGCCTCGACCTGGCCGGAGCCGTTTTTCAGGAGGATTTCGACGCGCCGTTCCGCCTGCTCGAGTTTGGTGTGGCAAAAACGGGACAGCTTGACGCCCTCCTCGAACAATTCCAGCGCTGAATCCAGCGAAAGCTCTCCGTTTTCAAGCTTCCTGACGATTTCTTCGAGTCGCTTCAGCGCGGTTTCGAAATCAGGGGCATCAGACATGAAGTGGATTGTAGATGACCTGGTACTATAATGAAAAGGCGTAGATAGTTGGCTGCGCACTGCTATGAAATTTCTTCACGCTTCCCTTGTTTTCTTCCTGCTTACAAGTTGTGGTCCGTCGAACTCCGATCCGATCGTGGATCAGGCGACGGTCGTGGCCAAAAACGCTTCATTGCGTTTGAAGAATAGTTCCACATCGCGAACTCTCGTTCTGCTGAACACCGGGGACAAGGTCGACGTGCTCGAGCAGCAGGAAAACTGGTACCGGGTTCGGTACGGGTCCGACGTCGAGGGCTGGATGGAAGGAAGCACCGTCCTCACGAACGACACGCGTGGTCGGATTCAGAAGCTTGTCGAGGAATCCCAGCATCTGGAACCTCAAAACACCGCCGTTTTGAGGCAGGCCGCGAATCTACGGTTAGAGCCCGGCAGGTCGACGTCGATTATCCGCAGAGTAGACGAAGGCACAAAGGTCGAGGTCCTGGATCGCGTGACATTGGCAAGGCCCGGCTCCGACAATGCCCGCGACATGTGGATCAAGGTCCGTCCCGCTCCAACTGAAGTCGGGTGGGTTCTGTCCGGATCGCTCGACTTCGACATCCCTGCGGAGATCGCCATCTACAGCGAGGATTACAGCTACGCCGCTGTTAAAACGATCAATCGGGTGCAGGATCCTCTGGCGGGACAAATTAACTGGTACGTCATTGGAGAAAAGAAACCCGGCGACCCCGAGATCGATTTTCAGGGCATCCGGGTCTTTACGTGGAATGCAAAGAAACACCGGTACGAAACGGCGTTCCGGACGAAGGGCATGCGTGGGGTCTATCCACTGGAGGTAGGCCAGGCTGGCGTGAATCCGACTTTCCGCGTGTATGTATTAGGCGAAGACGGCACGACGAAGATCCCGCGCGATTACGTGATGTACGGCGTTATTGTGCGCGAGAAGAAAGACTCGTAACCAGAAGGTCCGTGCAAACGATCGCAGCAATGACCAGGGCGATCCCGGCAAGCAGAACGATCAAATCCACACGGCCAAGCCCTTCGATCACTGCGGCAAACAGAATCAGTTTGATCGCGAGACTTCTCATGTCAACCCTCTTATCGGCAACCCGGCCATGACACTTTACGAATCGCTACGAACAGAACTGGAACGCCTGCAGCAAACGAAAACGTTCAAAACAGAAACTGTGATCGAGTCCGAACAGGGCCCCGTCGTCCGTGTTGGAGGCCGCGATGTGATCATGCTGGCTTCGAACAACTACCTCGGGCTCGCCTCACACCCGCGGATCAAGGAAGCGGCGATCCGTGGTGTGCGTCAATTCGGGTACGGCGTGTCGTCGGTCCGTTTTCTGTGCGGCACGCTCACCGTTCACCGTGAACTCGAGGAGACGATCAGCCGGTTTCTCGGAATGGAAGACACGATCCTGTTTTCGTCGTGCTTTGCTGCGAACGAGGGCTTCTTTGCATCGATCGTCAATGAAAAGCTGGGCGCGGGAGAGTACCGGGACGTGATCTACAGCGATCGCCTGAATCACGCGAGCATCATCGATGGGACGCGGTTGTGTCGTGGCGAGGCGGTCGATCGAAAGATCTACGAACATTCCGACATCAACGATCTTCGGCTCAAGCTGGATGCGGACCGCGCGGCCGGGTACCGATTCGGCTTCATTGCGACAGACGGTGTGTTCAGCATGGAAGGCGATGTCGCGCCGCTTCCCGAGTTGGTGGACATCGCCAGGCAATACGGCAAGACGCTGTTTGTCGACGACTCGCACGCCATCGGTGTCCTGGGTGGTACCGGCCGCGGCACTCCGGAACACCTCGGCGTCCACGGAAAGATCGATGTATTGACAGGAACTCTCGGAAAAGCTCTGGGAGGAGCCGCGGGCGGCTACATTTCAGGCCGGAAAGATCTGATCGCGTTTCTGCGCCAGAAATCACGGCCGTATACGTTTTCGAACTCTCTGCCGCCGTCGATCGCGGTGGCATCGATCGAGGCCTTTCGCGTTCTCGAGGAAGATCGAAGTTTGGTCGAGCGGCTTCAAGCCAATACTCGCTATTTTCGAAAACATATCCAGGAACTCGGCTTCAGGATCCTCGCGGGTGAACATCCGATAGTTCCTGTCATGCTTGGCGAAGCGTCGGTGGCCATGGACATGAGCAACGCGCTCCTCGAAGAAGGCGTTTACATCAAGGGGCTCTGGTATCCCGTCGTTCCAAAAGGCGAGGCGCGATTGCGCGCCCAGATTTCGGCGGCATTTGATGAGGAGATCCTGGACAGAGCGTTGGCGGGGTTCGAGAGAGTTCGGAAACGAATGAAGCTCAATTGACGGCTGCTGGCGCGGCCAGGCGTCGCTATCCTTTGCGAGCCTCTTTTTCCAGAGTCTGTAACTTTGTACCGATCAGCGGATCCGATCCCGGCATTTGCCTGATGCGATGAATCGTCTGAAGCGCCTCGGCGTTGCGCCTGTTGGCGAGCAGGAGTTTCGTCTTCTCGACCAGTGCGTTTTTTGCCAGCGTGTCCGAGCGTTTCATCTGTTTTGCGTAAACCCGCTCAAAATACTCAGCGCCTTCCAGATTCTTCCGTTGCTCCCTGAACCACTGTGTGACCCACGTGTAAAGGACCGGATTATTTGCGTAGTCGGACATCAGCTGCTCAAGGACTGGAAAGGCTGCGGCGTACTCGTTGTTCGAAAGCAATGCCGTGTAGTACACGATGCGGGCTTCTGTCCGGGAGTATCGAGCCTTCTGCATCGCGGTTTGAAGCTGCTGGACGCCGACGGCTTTATCGCCGCTTGCTCCTAACAACCAGGCGAACGGCTTGATGACGCCGGGAAGTGTGCCGGCGAAGTAGTTGAACGCGCCGAGTCCGACATAAATGTCGTAGTAGGTCTTGTCGAGCGCATATACCTGCTCCGCATATTTGTGCGCTCGCATTCCGGCACGCATCGCTTTGTAAAAAGACCCCTTTTGCGTGACTTGAAAACGGGCATAACTGCCGTGCGCGGAAGCCAGATAGGCCAGGACCTCCGGTCTGGAGTATTTGGTGGCTTTCACGGCCGCTTCGGCCTTGACCTCAGCGAGTTGCTGGGTCCGGAAATAGGCCTCTTCAATCTTTTGGTTTTCAGGATCCAATTGCGCTTCCCACCAATAAGTCTCCGCCATGATCAGAAATCCAGCGGGGTGATCCGGGTAACGATCCTGAAGCTCGCGGGCCGCGGAACGGGCTTCGGTCAACCGATATTGGTAGGTTGTCTCAGTAGCCGTGCGGATGAGCCGGTCGGCGGCGGGATCCTCGTAGAGGGCGTTCCCTGCAGCCAAAAGCAACATTAGAAAACAACCGAGCATGTCCTCATCATACGTGCCGCTATGGGCAAAAAAAATCCCCGCGGGTTACCCCGCGGGGGAAGGTGGGATGGTGGAGGAAATCTACATACACTACTATAGACACTTGGCACAATAAAAAGTTACATCTTTTTGAAAAAAATGTTCACAAAATGGTAGAGATTGCTCATGTGGGGTTCACTTAAACCTGTAGCTTTTGTCTGGAAGTTGTTCACGATGCAAATCATGACAGCTTTTGCAGCTTTTCTGAATCTTCTCCGAAGGCGCTTTGGCCGCGTCCAGCGTGTTTGCTCGCGCGGCTTTTACAATTTCCCCTGCCGCGTCGGCATTTGCCTTTGACAGGTCCACAGCGTCTTGTGCCTTCATGGCCTTAAAGAAGCCCATTGCCTTGGTAAAGTCTTCCTGAAGTCTGGCTGCGTCGCGGGCAACGTCCGGTCCCGCCCCGTTCATCATGTTGATTCTCAAGCTCGCTTGTGTCGCCGAGACGTCTTTCATGATAGGGGACAAGTCCGTAGGAGCCTGGGCCAGCGTCAAAACCGACGCGACCAGGGTGCAAATACCGATCAAACCGGAGACTTTGCGCATTCAATCCTCCTCAACAGATGGACCGCCGGAAACGCAAAACGGCAGCAACGAGGGATAATTTTGTAGAAAGGGATTTATGAGGAAGTTGCAGCGGCAGACCTGCTTTCGCCGTTCCGCCGCCACGAGAGGAAAACGATCCTTTATTTGAACTTGTAGCTCTTATCGGGGAGTTGTTCACGATGAACAGCGTGACAGCTCTTGCAGCTCTTTCCGATCGGGCCCGCTGCTGTTGCTACCGCCGCCATATCATTTGCCTTTGCCGCTTTGATGACTTCGTTTGCCGCGTCGACGTTGCCCTTCGCCATGTCAACCGCATCCTGTGCCTTCAGCGCCTTGAAAACGCCCATGGCTTTGGTGAAGTTAGCCGACAGCTTTTGGGCATCCTCGATCACGTCTGCAGCCACGCCGGCTTTAATGTCGGCGTTGAGCTTCTGATTTGTCGCGGCGACTTCTTTCATGATCGGGGGTAGATCTGCCTCAGACTGCGCCAGAAGCGTCAGTGCCAACGCCACCAGCATGCAAATCCCGATCAAGACTGAGACTTTGCGCATTTTTAATCCTCCTTCAGAATCGAACAGTGGTCGGAAAAAACACCGGGCCTAGACTAATGTAAAGAAATCAGCCAGTCAATGCTTATGGTTGCTTCAGGTCCTTGAAAATCCTGGTCAATGCGGGAACGACCTTGAACAGATCGTCGACAATTCCGTAATGGGCGATTTTGAAGATAGGCGCCTCAGCGTCCTTGTTAATGGCCACAATGCATCGCGACGTCTGCATACCGACCAGATGCTGGATCGCGCCGGAAATACCGATCGCAAAATACAGTTTTGGCGAAACGGTCTGTCCGGAACTCCCGATCTGGTATTCGCGTGGAAGCCATTCCGCATCGACGACGGGGCGGGACGCCCCAACCGATCCACCGATCGCTTCCGCCAGTTCGAAAACGATATTGAAGTTCTGCTTCTCTTTTAATCCACGTCCGCCAGACACGATGATCGGCGCGGAACTGAGATCCGCTTGTCCCTTCTGGGCCTCAACCCGCTCCAGCAACTTCCGGCGCGGCGTCGTTCCGAGCGACACGGCGGCATTCTCGACCGCAGCGTTTCCGCCCGACTCGACTTCATCCGCAGGAAAAGCGCCTGGCGATGCGGTTGCCAGGAACGGCACATCTCCCCGGGGTATGGTTTTCATGTTCATTTTGGCGTTGAAGATCTGTCGTGTCAGGACGAGGCGGTCGCCCTGTTTTTCGTACTCGACACAACCGGCAATCAGGGGCTTTCGCAAGGCAACCGCGAGTCGCGGCGCAAAGTCCATACCCTGTGTCGTGTGGCCGATCAAAACCAGAAATGGTTTTTCCTTTTCGATAATTCTCTTGAGCACTTCGACGTAAGAATCAGGGTTGTACTCGGAAAGGATTTCATGATCGGCCGCCAGGACGCGGTCTATTTTTCTCGCCTTGAGATCATCGACCAGGGCGCCGATACCGGAACCCAGCACGGCGGCCGTTATGGGTTTGCCGAAGTCACGCTGGACGTGCTGCGCGAAAGCCAGAAGTTCGGTTGTGATAGGTTTCAGCTTGTTGTCTTTGTGTTCAGCGATGACAAGTATCATTTACAGTACCTTGGCTTCCTTCTTGAGTTTCTCGACAAGAGTTGCTGCCGCTTCCTCCGGTGTTCCGCTGATGATTTCGACTTTGCTCTTGCGCTCCGGAATGGCGATTTCGTTAACGTCGTACATCGCTCCAGCCTTTCCAACCGCATCGTCACTCAACCCGAGATCAGCGGCGGACCACACTTTCAGTTCCTTTTTCTTTGCTGCCATGATCCCTTTCAGAGACGCATATCGAGGCTGATTGATTCCGAATTGAATCGTCAGTACTGCAGGCAACTGCAACTCGACGACTTCATTGATGCCGCCCTCGAGTTCGCGACGCGCCTTAAGCGACTTCCCTTCCGGATTCGCCTCGACTCCAACCACAACGCTTGCGTGTGAACAGCCGAGAAACTCCGCCATCATAGTTCCCGTCATGCCCGTTCCGAGATCGTCTGATTGCACGCCGGCCAGCACGAGGTCTGCGCCACCATCCTTCCGGATCGCTTCCGCCAGCGTAGCGGCAGCGGCAAACTCATCAGCGCCTTTGAACTTTGGATCGAGCAGATGGATGGCACGGTCCGCTCCCATCGCAAGTCCGGATCGCAGGACGCGAGCCGCTTCTTCGCCGCCCATCGAGATGACGACGACCTCTCCGCCATGCTTTTCCTTGAGACGGAGCGCTTCTTCGAGCGCGTAATTGTCCGCTTCGCTCGCGACGAAAGTGAGGTCCTGGTCTTTGATCCACGTTTTCTGTTCGTTGATGATGAGTCTGGAAGCCGGGTCTGGTACAGGCTTGATGCAGCTGATGATCTTCATTCTCCACTCCCGGAACTGATTCTATAGCATCCGATATGCATGCACCATCCACGGCGCGAACCCGGCGCGATGCCATGCCCGCGCCGAAGCGTCGTTCCATGCGTCATAGATTGTTTCAACAGCGACCGCTTTTGAAGCGCGCATCTTTTCAATGGCCGTATCGATCAGGAGCCTGCCAGTTCCCTGCCTTCGGAAGTTTTCGGAAACATACAGGGCGTCGATGATTCCAATTCGGCGAGATTCGATGAGCGGCGGAATGGATTCCCAGTCGTCAATCCTTCCGATGAGGAAGCCGGCGATGTCATGGTCGGCTTCCGCAATGAGGCCGAGGCTTTGAGTGTGACGAAATCGGGAATTGAGCCATTGCTTCATTTCGGCGTCGGCATGCGGTTTCAGTCGCATATCCGAACGTGCCACGCTGCGACAGTAATCAAGCCAAGCCGTTTGGATTTGCGGCAAATCTTCACGACGCCATTGACGTATGTTGATTTCCATTGCGAATTTCAAAATAAACTGCGATAAAGGCCGGTTTCCTTAGAGGTCGAAAAAGTAGGAATTGTCCGACATCGATCGGTATAAAGTGAGGTTTAGAGTTTTGTCCACCATGGTAAATCCGAAGATGGAAAGTAAAACCATTTACACAACACATGAGGTAAGTCGGCTGTTGCACGTCAACCCGAGATCCGTGATCAACTGGATCGAACAGGACCTTCTTCCTTCGTATCGAACACCAGGCGGGCACCGCCGCATTCGTTATGACGACCTGGTGGCGTTTCTGCGAAAGCATCAGATACCGACACCTGCTTCCATGCTCGATGGAAAGTTCAATGTTCTGATCGTGGACGACGAACACGAGATCCTTGACCTTCTGAAATCATTTTTTCAGCGCCAGGGAGGTTACGAAATCTCGACGGCTTCAGACGGCATATCCGCACTCATCGAAGTCGGGCGCGTGAAACCGGACCTGCTTATTCTCGATATCATGATCCCCGGTGTTGATGGAATCGAAGTCTGCCGGCGCATGAAAGCGGACTCATCGAGCAAAACAGTCATTATCGCGGTCAGCGGAACCCACGAAAACGAAACGAAAGTGCTACACGCCGGCGCCGATTCGTTCATGCTCAAACCTGTAGACCTCGACAAGCTCCACTCCGAAGCGAGACGACTCCTCCGCGTCTTGTAACCCCGTTTTTGAGTGTGACATACTGAGAGGGTTTGACGCGCGCCCGTAGCTCAGCTGGATAGAGTATCGGACTACGAATCCGAGGGTCAGAGGTTCGAATCCTCTCGGGCGTACTGAAAAGAAACAGCATAGGCCGCCGATCCGGCGGCCTGTTTTCATTCCACAGTGGAACTAGAAGGTCACACCGAATGAGAACCGCACATGGTCCTGACGCTGCCCTTCCAGTTCGACAGTCTGAAGGGCGCCGGCTGTCCCCAGAACGGTGATTGCGCGATCACCGAGGAAAATGGGCGCGTAGTCCATCTGGAACACGCGTAGCCTGACTTTGTCGTTGACGCGCAAATCGATGCCGCCGCCGACCATTACCGCGAGATCCGTCGAGCCCACCTTAAAACTGTTCGTTGCCGTACCGGATGCCAGAGCCCTCTCGGTTTCGACTCTGAAATTGGTCCTTGCGCCACCGCCAAGAGCCCGCACGAATGGTTGGACACGGCTGTTGTTGCGGAATTCAAACGACGGTCCTCCGACAAAGTAGATGACGTCGGTCTTTATGGACTGCTCACCATTGATCAGTTCCGTCTCCTCCCTGTTGCGGTTGAAAGAAAACGTCGCCCGTAATGCCGAAGTTACGGATTGGAAAGTTCACTGCAGCGTTGGCGCCATGGAGCGTCGAACGGCGGTCCAGGAATCCGGGACTCAACACATTGTCCGGATCGTTCTTTTCTCTTAGGCCCTCGCCTTGCAGGTTGGAGTAACCGATGAAGAACTTGGGTCTGCCCTCACCTTGCGCATAAGCAGATGCAGCCGAAAACAAAACAATCAGAACAAGCACAAACGATCGTTCGCGCATTTTTTCTACCTCTATATTTTAATTTAAGAATCAGAAACCCACTTTGATCGCTGCACAATGACTTCCGTACGGGGTCGCTACCAGACAAATCCTGACAACTGAGTGCGAAGAAATACCTATACCCACGGCGATTCCACTCAACTATGAATTGAAGAAGGCGACGTTACTCACAAGGAGAAGACATGAAGCAGCCTACGAAACAACCCGTTACTTTGCTGAACACCTACTGCAACCGATGCTTCATACGACTCGGTTTCGCGGAGCGACATCTCGTTAAAGAAGGTAAGACTTACCACTATGACTGTTATGCGAAAGTGCAGGCCGCGAAAGGCGGCGCCAAAACCCTCACCGCCTGACTACGAACTTGAAGAAGCTTCGATCGTCTGTCCGAGTTCAAACGCCTCGTGAAGCAATTGAACTGCGCGCGGCGCATCGGTCTCTTTGGTCACGATGGATAGATTGAGTTCCGATGAACCCTCAACGATCATTGCGATGTTGATGCCGGCGTTGCCAAGCGTCCCGAAAGCGCGAGCGGCAACGCCGGGCGCTCCCTTTATTCCCTCCCCGACGAGAGCGATGATCGCCATGTCCGCAATCAAAGAAACTCGATCGATTCGGCGACGTTCGATTTCCACTTCGAATTCCCGCCGAAGCGCCTTCACCACAGAATCTGCGTCCTGACGGCCCACGACGAGAGAAATATGCTGCTCGGCCGAACTCTGCGAAAACATCACGACGTTGATTCGATGTCTCGCGGTCGTGGTGAACACGCGTCCTGCAACTCCCGGCACTCCCATCATTCCGCGCCCTTCAACTGAAACGACGCTCATCCGGGCAATCGACGCCACCGTCTTGACGCCGTACCGATACGCCGGCGTGCCCGCCGAAATCAGCGTGCCTGGCAGGTTCGGCGCAAACGTGTTCTTGATCCGGATCGGAATGTTCTCATCCACCGCCGGCATGATCGTTTGCGGATGAAGAACCTTCGCGCCGAAGTACGACATCTCCCCGGCTTCCTTGTACGAGACCCGCTCGAGAACCCTTGCGCCGGGGACAATGCGAGGATCGGCAGTCATCACACCGTTCACATCCGTCCAGATTTGAATCTCGTCCGCTTTGATGCAGCTTCCAATAATCGATGCGGAGTAATCGGAGCCACCCCGACCCAGCGTTGTCGTGATACCGGCAGGGGTCGAGCAGATGAAGCCGGTCACGACAGGCACGATGCCCGACAGCACCATATCGGTGAGCTTTCGGCAGCGTGTTCGGGTTTCATCGAAGTCGACGCGCAGAAAATCGGGATCGTCACTTGTGATGACGATCTCCCTGGCATCGATCGGCTCGGCTTGCGTACCGAGTGTCGCCAGGTATTGCGCAAAGATCGGGACCATCAGCCGCTCGCCAAACGAGCTGATGAGGTCTCGCGACCGGGCACTCAATTCCCGCAGCAGTGAAACTCCTGTAAATACTTTCTGGGCTTCTTCCCAGATGACTCTCAATGCTTCCTGCACACTTCCGGCAATTGCGCGATCGCTGAAGAGCTGATTGACTGCCTGATCGTGCCGGCTGCGAATATCCCAGAGTTTGTCGTCGCGCGCCCGCGTCTGACCGCTAACCGCTGCCTCACCGGCTTGCAGCAAAGCATCCGTAATGCCCGCCATCGCGGAGACGACGACAACCGGTTTTTGCTCGCGCATCTCGTGAACGATACGAGCAGCCTGGTCAATCTGCGCGGCGGCGCCGACCGATGTGCCGCCGAATTTCACGACGATCATGCCAACAGGTTAGCACTACCTTGGAGCTGCGACCTGCCGCGTCTTCTCTGCTCGTGTGATGTTTCCCGCGTCAACTGTTTTGCCTGAGCGCGTCATCACCTGGAACGACATCCTGTCACCCTCGATGTCCGCGAGCATGAAGGCGTTGTCCTGATCAAAACCCTTTGCGGTTAGTCCCGTTGTACCGATGTTTCCGCGACGCAGTTTGCCGCTGGAACCCAGGATGAAGTAGTGAATGCCCTTCTGAGGCTTGATACGTTCATAGAAGTGCTCATGGCCTGCGAGGACGACGTCCACACCGTACTTCACAAGAACCGGCTCGAGAGTGCTGCGCAGCTCCACGTTCGATCCATGTTTTTCACCCGACGAATAGATCGGATGATGGAAGTAAACGATCTTCCATTCGCTGCCGGAGTTCTTCAGCTCTGTCTCCAGCCACTCGAGCTGCTTCCTGTCCATGTAGTTGCTGTCGAGGGCAAAGAAGCGAACGCCGTTCCGCGGCTTGAAGGTGTAGTACTTCTTTCCTCCCATATTGAATTTTTCATATGAGATTTGCCGGGCGGGATCGTCGTGGTTGCCGAGCGCCGCGTAAAACTTGATGCCCAGATCGAGCAGGCCCTTGTACGGCTTCTCGAATTTCTTCACGAACTCCTTTGGAGAGTCGGATCCGTAAAGGTTGTCACCCAGCATGAGCACGAACGCGAACGGATATTGCTGGCGGGCGCGGACCATTTGTTCTGCGATCTGGTATTCCTCTTTGCTCCCTGTGCCGTTATCGCCGATAACGGCGAACTTCAAAGAATCCGTTTTTATCGGCGGTTTCGCTGTTTGTCCATGGCCGATGAGGGCAGTAACAAGGATGATTGCAATCAAACTGGCAGAGTGTTTTTGCATAATTAGCTACCGGATGGCGTTTCTTACAATGTCGACAATCAGGTTTGCTTTGAGGTCAAACAGG
>Ga0137423_1000338_pt1 | contig 14271 bp, 17 predicted proteins | sample EasRivERMZT600_2_FD_102326 | JGI IMG/M metagenome (GOLD analysis project Ga0137423, IMG submission 102326) | Soil microbial communities from meander-bound floodplain in the East River, Colorado, USA - East River MetaG ERMZT600_2 | ecosystem: Environmental > Terrestrial > Soil > Floodplain ...
GTAGAGCGTGACACTAGCGACCATGCGAACGGTTATGTTCTGTGTGGCGCTGCTAGTGCTAGGCATCGGGCTAGGGTTGGGGGTGGATGGCAACGGCACCCCGCTAGCCGCATCCGCTATCGCTGTGATTGGGGCGCTACTTGCTACGTTTAGAGGGAAGCGGGATGGGTTGTAAGTGGCTTACATTCTCTCGGGCCATCCTCCCCCCGTCCCACAATCTCGGCATTGCCACGACGCAAGGCCGGAGAGCGACGTAGGAGCGTGCCTTGTGTCGGGGCGTAGGATGACGAGTTGGGGGCGGGGATAGATGGCGCTAATTGCTCCCGCGCTAGAGTCGCCCCGGTCGCCCCTTGCGGTAGCGTCCTACGGGCCGCGTGTCGCAGCATGGACACAACGCCGATTGCATATCACGCTCGGGCCATGGCAGGAGTATGCCATCGGGCGCCTGCTAGAGTGCGACTCATCCGGGGATTTAATAGCGCGTGTAGGGTTGCTATCAGTGGCGCGACAGAACGGTAAGAGTGTGATTGTGCGTGCTATCGTGGGTTGGATGCTGGACGAAGGGTACAAATTACCAGCGTTTAGGGATTGGAAATTCCTACTATTGGCGGCGCATGATGCCAAGCAGGCGCGCATCCCATACGGTTTCATCCGTAAAGATGTGGAGTCTTATGCCGATGTGGACTCGTGGGGGCGTAGCGCGCGACGCTCTAGGGGCGTGGCGCGGGCGACGATGTATACCGGCATTGAGTTAAACGGGGTTACAGTGGACGTTGCAACGCGCCAAGCGGGCAGCGCTCGCGGGGTATCGCCCGGACTAATCGCGTTCGATGAGGTACTAACGCAGACGGATTTTAGCATGTATGAGGTTCTATCGCCCGCGCAATCTGCGATAGCAAACTCGCAAATGCTGATGACAAGCACGGCAGGCTTTGCGGATAGTGTCGTTTTGCGGGCGATGTATGACCGATTGTACCGGCAGGCGACAGGGGCAGAGCAACATGACCCAACGTTTATGGGGTTGTGGTGGCGTGCAGACGATGATGATGCGGGGTTGGATTGGGAGCAATTGCAGAAAGCGAACCCTGCGTTAGAGGATGGCAGACTATCGCGAAAGATGATACAATCGGAGTTTGCCATTTTGCCTCGCGGGTCATGGGTGCGAGAGCGCCTTAATCGCTGGCACGATGAGCGCGTGGACGCTCCGTTTACTATCGCTGCATGGGGCGCCTGCCGCGTGGCAGACCCACTAGACCCCGCTGCAATCGCAGACCCTGCGCAATATACGATTGCGGTAGACGTTACTAGCACATGGTCGGAGGGGTCTATTATCATAGCGTCACAGCGTACGGACGGTATGGTGGGGGTGGAGGTGCACAGGTACTTGCAGTCTCGCCCGGAGACTCCGCTAACCGCTGAGGCGTTCACCCAAGAGTTAGGAAGGCTAAGGAGTAAGTACCGCATAGAGCAGATAGTATATAGCGCTACCTCTGCGCTTGCTCCCGCCATGGAGCGATTTGCTATCGTACACAGTACCACTTGCGTAGCGGTATCCGCAGGACGGACCATGGTAGCATGTCATGATTTCGCAGAGAGCGTATCATCCCGGCGCATCGCGCACGATGATGCACACTTAGACTCGCAGGTAGCAACGGCACAGCGACGCTTTATCGGGAGTGATGGCTCTTGGCGATGGACGATTAGCAACACTCCGATAACAAGCGTTGTCGGCGCAACCTATGCAACGATGTATGCAATGCGTGCGGTATCGCCTGTGCAGGTATTCGTTTGACAGAAGTAATGTAAGTGAGTTACAATAGGGCGGATGGGGAAGGCTAAAGGCCGTCACACCAGTAGGAGCGTCGCCAAGCGCGACGCTTTACCCGTCCCCATCCCCCGATTGCCAGAGCAGCGTACCGTTACAGTATCGCTGTCAACGGCTCTTACTCCATCTGCTTACCCGCTAACCGTAGTGGAGGCGGCAGGGGTAGCCGCAGTACGTCGTTGCGTTACTCTGATTGCGAATGCGATTGCAGGGCAGCGCTGGACGGAGTGGGACGGGGCACAGCGGTTAGACGTTACATCTAGGCTGGTAAGGCGTCCCGCTGCTATCATGTCACGACGCGAATGGGTTTGGCGTTGTGTCTCGCAGATGGCGCTACAGGATATAGCCTACCTGCGGATGGTCGGGGGCGTGGATGACGAAGGTATCCCCGGTAGCCTAATCCCCTTACCTGTAGAGGCGATTAGTCCAGCGGGATACGTTGACCCCTTTGGAGTCTATCCCCCGACAGCCTACGCGATTAGCGGCGTATCAGGCACGGTGAGCGCCGAGGAAATTATCCCCATGCGCTCCGCGTTCTGGCCCGGAGTGCCTACGCACTTGGTAGGTATTCTACAGATGGCGCGCAATACGATGGTGCAGGCGCACGCATCCGATATCTACGGGGCGCGATACTGGCAGGCTGGCGGGTCGCCTACTACCGTTATCACAACAGAGCAGGAATTATCTAGTGACCAAGCCGATTTTATTGGGGGTCGCTGGCGCGATAGGCGCACACAGGGGCCGGACTTTCCTGCCGTGTTGGGTAAGGGTGCGCATGCCGAGCCTTGGGGGGCGGACGTTGCGCAGTCTGTAGCCGTTGATGCACGTCGGGAAATCGTTGTGGAAATCGCCAATCTGTTTGGCGTCCCTGCTAGGTATGTTAACGTAGTCCCGACTGGTCAGTCAATGACATATGCAAATCTTAACGATGAGGCGTTGTCATTGGAGCGGTTTACGTTGTCGGGTTTCGTTGACCCCATCCAAGACGTTGTAAGTGACTTACTTCCCGATGAGCGGTTTATGCTAATCGACATGACCCGTCTTACCCGAGCTAGCCAAGAGGCTAGATTTAGGGCGTGGCAGATTGCTACGGGTGGCAAGGCGTGGATGAGCGCGGATGAGGTTAGAGCGGAGGAAGGTCTAGGACCATCCGATAGCTTGGAGCTAGAGCCACCACCCGCGCCCGTCGTGGTCGCGCCAGTAGAGCCAGAGCGGGAGGCAGTGAATGCCGGAGAGTAGGACAACGCAAATTGGGAATATTACCGTTCGGGACGTAGAGAATGCGCCCGGACGGTTTGAGGGTATGGCAATTCCCTATGGTATCACAATTGATATCGGGATGGGGGTACGCGAGCGTTTCATTTATGGAGCTTTTGCGGAACAGGTAGAGTCTGTCAATCGCGGGGAGCGTCTAGCGTATCTTACTCGTCATGGCGCAGATGGGGGTATCCCTGTTGGTGTCATTGACGGATTGCAGGAACGCTCTAGCGGCCTTTGGTTTTCTGGTGGGTTTATGGACGTGCCAGAAGTTACGCATACGCGGAGTCAGATTGGCTCTGGACTTAATGGCGTTAGTGTTGAGTATGTGCCGGGGCGCAATAGGCGCAAGGCTAATGTAATTGAGCATTACGCGGGCGTTAGGCTCGCTGGTGTAGCTGGCTCGTATGCCCCCGCATATCGCGAGGCGCGGGTAGCACTTAGGAGCGTCGCACGCGCGACAGAGAGGAAAGGGCATATGCCTACGTTGTCTGCGTCCGCGCTCACTGAGCGGAGGGACGCGCTAACGCGACAGGTTGCAACAATTCGTCAGGTTGCAGAGTCGGAAGATAGGGCGCTAGAGGATAGCGAGACTGCGGAAATTGATACGCTTACCACTCGCATTGCGAGTGTGTCGGCGCTTATCACTGATGCCGAGGCAGAGTCACAGCGTCGCGATGTGGAGCGGCAGGCGTTGCCGCAGCGTCCCGTTGCTGGCGCTAGTGCCGTGGTTATTCGCAGTGAAACCGTTTACGGTCCCGGTCGCGAGCAGTCGTTTTTTGCGGACCTTGTAGGTATCGCTAATCGGGATGCCGCAGCGGGCGAGCGGATGGCGCGGCATCGTATGCTTGTTACTGACATTGCGGCGCAGATTGAGCGTCGCGCGGTAGACTCGTCTGATATCGCGGGCGCCTACCCGACCAATTACTATCCCGACCTTTACGTACCGGATATCGCATACACCGGACCCCTTGCGGCGTTTTTCGCAAGTACCCCGATTACTGCGCCTAACCCCATTATCGTTCCATCGTTCGCAACGGTGACGGGTGATACCGGGGTGCAGTCCGCAGAAAACGCAGCGGTTGCTAATGTTGACGTTGCAACGGCCCCCAAGACGCTTACCCCCAAGACGATTGGCGGGGAGTCTATTGTTTCGCGTCAGGCCGTCGATGGTGCATCGCCCGGTACGGATGTTATCATCGGAAACCAATTGCGCGAGTTGCTTATGCGGGATACCGAGCGGGAAATCGCTTTGGTGTTGGAGGCGCTTACGTCATCCGGCGCTATCGCTGATACGGCAGGTACTACCGCTGCCGCATCCGGGCGTGACTTGCATAAGGGTATTGCTAAGGCTCTTGGCGAGTATTATGCAGGCGCTGCCGCTGGTGGCGCTGGCGCGCGCATGCTTCCCGCCGAGGGCGTTTTTGTCAATAGCACGGATTGGGGCAACCTGAGCGCTGGTGAGGATACTAGCGGGCGCCCGCTTATGGCATACGTTAATCCTGTTAACGCTCTGGGGCAGCAGACTGCGGCAGGCTTTCAGCGCGGGGTAATCGGCGGGGTGCCGGTGGAACCCGCTTGGTCAATCCTTGACCCCAAAAACGAGATTATCGCGCGTCGCAACGATGCGCGACAGTGGAAGTCTGCTGTTCTAAATATTCAGCTTGTGGAGCGTGAGGGGCCGCAGTCTATCGTATTTGCAATCTGGCAGTATTTCGGGTTTGCGGTCCTAGAGCCGAAGGGCGTTCGGCGCTACGTCTATACCAACGTCTAAATATAAGTCACTTACATAGGGGTGCGACATGGACGAAAAAAAGGAAGCCAAGCGGGAGACTAAGCGAGAGTCAGAGCCGCAGACAACGGAGGCGGAGGAATTGACCGCCCCTACGTCCAATGACGTAGGCGAGCAGACAGCCACTAAGGCAGATGAGGCAGACGAGTAACTATGCCATTCGTTACCGCTGCGGACGTTCTCACCTACGTTGGTGTTAAGAATGCGTCGCAGGGTGAAACCGATTGGGCTACTGCGGTTGCTGCCGCTGTGGAGTCTGGTATTACCACTAGGCTTAATGGCGCGGTTATCGCAGACCCATCGGGCGCATTGGATGAGTTACACCTAGCGGCAGTGTATGCAGCGGGGGAAGCCTACAAGCGGCGGGAGGCACCCTTTGGGCAAACGGGTTTCTCCGACAGCGAGAGCGCGGGTATGCTAGCGCGGGACTATCTGGCGCAGGTTGCGCCACAGGTTGACCGCTACGGGAATGGTCCCGGTATCGGATGAGTCTATCCGCAGCACGGACAGAGTTAATGGACGCTCTTTCGGGGGCGTCTATTAACACGTTCTATGGATGGGGTGCGTTCACTACGCCTTGCGCACGTATCTATCCGGGCGAGCCATGGGTAGGACTTAGCGGTCAATTGGGCGGACGCAGGACGCAGAATTGGGAAGTATGGGCGGTTGCGGGATTGGTTGATAGTAACGCAACCTATGACGATTTAGAGGCGTTGGTCCAGAGCATTAACGCGGCACTAGAGCCGTTGCCCCATTGGGCGCATATCGAGTGGCGTAGGCCGGCATATGTGGGTATGTCGGGGCAGCGCTACATTGCATGTCGTGGCGTCATGGAAACCATGCTAGAGGTTTAGGGCAATGGCTACTATCCTATTCATCAAAACGGCGAAGTTTTCGCTTAAGATTGGTGCGTCCGGCGTGCAATTTGAGGGTGATGCCGCAGACGTGCACGTAGAAGTAGAGGCAGGGGAAACCGTCGATTATCCGACGCTTGACGGTAACGTTGCATCAAACACTGCGCCGGAGTCTTACTCGCTTGTTATGCGAGCGGGTCAGGATTATTCGTCTACGGGCCTTGCGCGTTTCCTGTGGGATAACGCAGACGCAACGGCAGACGTTGTGCTAAACGCACATGGCATGGGTGTTGCCGCTAGCGCAGAGACTCCCGAGGTTCAGGGGCAAGTGAAACTTATTCCTGTTGCCTATGGCGGGGAGGTTTCTACGTTTGCTGAGTTTGAGCTAACCCTCCCATTCCTTGCCAAGCCCGTTCTATCTACCACTGCGCCGGTAGAAGATGAGGGACTAGCAGCGGATGATGACGCCGCATAACTATCCAGCGTAGCGAATAAATATTCATTTGCGAAAACCCCTTGACAAACGCAGTCAGGTATGCATCGAAGTTAACATATCTTCTATTTGGTACCGCCATGACCCGTAAATTCTAAAGTGGTGTCCTAGCATTACTTTGAGACTAGCGGGCGTTGTGGGGCATCCTAGGGGCACTGTAGGCGATTTGTGCAGGGGTTTTTGACCGCTAGAGGCTATGCATCGTTTATGCAATCCGGCGTTAAGGTAGAGGGTGCAAGCGAGGTTAAGCGAGCTTTTGATAAGGTCGCAACGAACGTAAGTGACTTACAAGAGGGGCACCAGAAGGAAGCGGACGCGCTACTCTCTGATGTTGTTAACGCGACCCGTAGCGATAGCGGACGGTTGCGGAGCGCATGGGGTACCGACGCTACAGCCAAAGATGCGCGGTTTATCAATGACGAGGAGTACGCGGGGGTGCAAGAGTGGGGATGGGACCAACACAACATAGAGCCAACACACGCTATCGTTGACGCTTGGGAGCGCAACACAAACACAACAGAGGCTATCTATGCAGAAGCCATCCGCGACATTGCCGAGCGAGCCAACATCGACACAGATTGATTTAACGGCGATTGCGGCAAAGCATCCCGTTAATGTCAAGGTTGCCGTGTTGGACCTTAATACGTTTGACGCTACGCAATTAACGCTGCTAGAAGTGTTAGATATGGCAGAGTCTACGGGCGTAGAGCCAGAGGAATTAGGCGCGCTGCTAGAGGGCAAGTCAACCGTTAAGCGGGCGCGGATGCTTTATGCTATGGCTTGGTGCATCGCAAGGCGAGCCAAGCCAAGCCTTACGTTTGCGGAAGTCTGCACATGGAAACTCGAAATCATCGGAGAGGTTGACCCCGCGCGCACAGAGCGGATTGCAAAGCGTGCGGATGCAATCGTAGGCGCTGCCATTGTAAGTGGCTTACCTCCGGCAGAGGCGGGCAACCTTACGATTGCAGAGCTATCGTCATACCAAGACAAGACGACTAGAAGGCGACGAAGGAAGGCAGGCTAATGCCTATCGGCGGAGGCGTCGGGCTAGTCGTTAAAATCATTGGCGACGCGTCCGGCTTATCTAAGTCTTTGGGCGATGCGGGCGGCGATGTTACGAGTTTTGGCGCGAGCGCGCTAGGCACTGCCGCTAAGGTATCTGTGGTCGCAGGCGCAGCGGTTGCTGCGGGCGCTGCTATCTACGGCATGGGTAAGGCTGCTGCGGACGATAGGGCAGAGCAGGAGAAATTGGCTGCGGCGATTAAGGCCGCTGGCGCGGAGACTGCTAGCAGCACTGCGCAGGTTGAGGCTGCGATTGCGGCAGGCCAGGAGCGCGCCTTTACGGACAGCGAAACGCGCGAGGGGTTGCAGTCGCTAGTTACAGCTACGGGCGATGTGAGCAAGGCAACGAGTCTGTTATCTAGCGCGCAGGATATCGCGCGATTGGCAGGGGTTGACTTAGCTACTGCTACGGATGCTGTCGCAAAGGCAGAGGCGGGAAACGATAAGGCGCTACGGTCACTTGTGCCGGGGATGCAGAAGGGCACTACCGCTGCGCAGTCAATTGCGAATGCAACGAAACTAGCAGCGGGACAGGCTGATATCTATGCGCGTTCCGCTGAGGGCATGGAAGCCAAAACGACTGACGCGTTTGGGGAATTAACAGAGGAAATCGGCGCAGTGTTTTTGCCTGTGCTGGATGAGGTTTTGCCTGCACTTATCCCCATTCTAAAGGCGTTCGGGGAATTGGTTAAAAGCATTTTGCCAATTCTAATCCCGCTGATTTCTACACTGGCAAAGATAATTAGCGTTATTGCAGGCGTAATGGTTAGGTGGCTTGGGGTCATTAAGTCTATTGTGGATTGGGTCTATCGCCTGTTGCGTCCGTTGGGCGACATGCTTAATAAGCTAAAGGCTATTAACCCGTTCCGGGGTATGTCTTTCCCATCGTTTAATGCTTCCTCTACCTACGCTGCCGCTGGCGCGCAGACTCGCGCGGGCGGTAGCGGAGGGTATGCCGGTCCTGTAACTATTAACATTCATGGCGACCCGTCCGTTATCGAGGCAAAGGTAATTCGCGCGCTTCGTGGCTATCAGGCGCGGAATGGGGTCGGCTCTGTCTTTAAGCCCGGTCGTACGTAATGGGCCAGTACGACGGGTTGCCGCCATATCCCGCCATTGGCAATTGCTTTGTTCAGGTTTTCGGGGCGCCTAGCGCGCGGTATAATTGGGGTACTGCCGTATGGGGCGGGTCGGTGTGGTCTGGTACGACGTGGATGGACGCGACCCCGCAGAGCATGAATGTGCAGATTACATGGGGCGCAGACGATAATCAGGGCGCGCTATCTATCCCCGCTGCGGGGTCGTGGTCGGTCGTGACATATGACCCGCAGCGCTTACTTGACCCCGCTAATCCCAATTCCCCTGTTTATGCATACCTAAAGCCCGGTGGAGCGGTTCGCGTTATCTTTAAGGATGAGTCAGATACCGAGAATATCGTAAGGGTTGGCTTTATTGATGAGATTACGCATGATATCGCCACTGGCGCAGGCACGCTCCGGGCGATGGATGGCGTTTCTGTCATGGTCAAGTCAAAATTGCCAGAGGGGTTAGGCCATGATGCTACCTCGGGGCAGACGCTTAGGGCGCGTGCGCGATGGGTGCTTAAGAAGGCAGGCATTAGCTACATTGCAGTTGAGCCAACAGTAGGTACCGACCCCGTAGTAGGCATGCCGCTAGATGCGTCCGTATCTGCATGGGAGCAGATTATTACTGCTGCCTACGATGCCCTGCATGCGGTTTGGCTTGACCGCGAGGGGATGCTGCGATTTAAGTATTTTGGGAATACTGCTTTAGTGCCGTTTAGGCTTGGTGGCGATTACTCTACGAGTATCCCAATCGAAAGCCTAGAAACGAAAATCTCCATGGAGGGCGTCTTTAATCATATCGTTGGATATGATGACGATATACTAAACGATGTGCCGGTAGAGGCGAAAAAGCAAACCTCTATTGACACCTATGGGGATATTGCGCTCATTAGAGACAGGCATAATCCCGACTCGCTGTATTGGACTACGCAATTACTTAAAGACAGAGGCGCCGCAACGGTGCAATTTAATATCGGGACTATCCGCCCACAGGCTGCCGCGCAGGTATTGCAATTGCTTAATGTTGGGATGGCGGATAACGTGCAGTTTTTCGTAGGCCCATCCGGCGGGGAGTTAACTAATTCTGGCAAAATCCTAGGCGGGCGCATCGAGGCGAATACGGATACCGGATGGTCATTTGGGTTGACTGTGTATAAGCCTGCTGAGTCTTGGTATATCACTCCGTCAAAGGTAGACGTTAAGACGTATGCCACAAATAAGGGCGGGGAAATTTCGTCAATTGGTGGCGTTAGCGGCGGGCAATACAATAGCGCGCAGCAGCAGATATGGGTTGCTCCGGCTGCATCGGATACGCAGCGGCATATATTGATGGATTTTCCGCCGATTGACTTTACCGGGATAGCGGAGGTTAGAAAAGCCTACTTGCGATTTTATCGCCCGTACCACGACCATGCACCGGGCGAGCAGCAGGTACTAGAGTATGGATGGCTAAAGGTACGTACCATTAGTGCCGCTTGGACAGAGGGCGTAATCTGGCCCGGACCAGTAACATCTACGACCAATGAAGCGGTAATTGCGTACCCCGATGCCACTGGCGAATGGTTTCAGGCAGACGTAACGGCGCTAGTTACGAAATGGGCGCCACTTAATGCGGATGGTGGCGGGCAACCGCAATACGGTTTTAAGATTATGCCGGGGCACAATGGGGCGTATCTGCCGGATGGGCGAGCGCCTGAGCATCTAATGCTTAGTGCGAAATTGTCGGGTACTCCGGCGTATCTGTATGTTAGGACGGAGCGTGTTTGATGACTGACCCCGCAGATGATGATGAGCTAGGCCCGCGCGTTCTGCCCGTAGTGCCTGCCCGTCCAGTAGCAGGGGCGGAAATTGCGGTTGATTGGGGGCAAGCGGTCCATGATGTAACCTTTCTTACCGGAACCCCTGACGTGCGCGATGGATGGGGCGAAGATAATATTGCTGCTAACGTAGCATCTAGGGACTTGCTGCGGAGGGATGGGCAGTCATCCCCAATCTCTGGGTTTGCTGGTGTCATTATTGGTATTGTTTGGCGACGCTCCGGTACTATTACCGCTGGCAAGATTAGCCTTTATGGTAAATCCGGCTCGCAAACATCGGAGGAAGTACCGTTCACTTCCACGCTTAACACTGCTACAAGCGGGGTAGCCTTATTTGCTGCGCCATATATCTACTTTACGAATGCCACTGCTATTCGCATTGCGGTTGCCTCCACTGCGGACCTATTGCCGCTTACGGTTGACTTTACGCAGGTTGGGCTATTGTTGCGTTACGATTACGTGGCGGGCGGTACGCTTGGTGACTTGATGCAACCCACAGAGGAAAGTAAGTGACTTACAATGCAGACGAGTAGGCATCCTAATTTCGTCACACAGCGCGACGGGTCATCATTAGCGAATAGTAATTGCCGCATGGCGTCTATTTCCATGGGATTAGATTATGAGACAGAGGGCGCCAAAACCTCTACGGGCGCTAAAATGCGCACATACACAAGCGACCAGAGCGGCGGGACGGATAGCAGCGATGCGCGGCAGGCATGGGATAACGGATACAGCGAGGCGCTAACCGTTGGCGATGGGGGTACTTGGGATGATGTGGAGGGCGATTTAACGGAAGGCCGCTTAGTACATCTAGACGTGTGGCACGTCGCCACTGGCGGATGCCTTAGCGGTAGCGGGGCGTATGGTCACACAATCGCAGTGGTGCCGGACTTGGACGAAACGGGTTGGCTAGTGGGCGACCCATGGTGCACGAGTGGATATAAGCGACTTACAACTAGCAAGTTACGCGCAGGCGCGGAGGAATGGGGCAGGCGTGTTTACGGGGCATCCGCGCAGGAGGCAGATTGGGCGACCGCTGGACCAGACCTACGCGCAGCGATTGTGCGGCGTATCGTTAAGCGGTTTATGGACCTATCCTATCCGGGGCATATTCGGGAAATTCCCGTATACGATACGGGCGGAGGCGGGCAGGTACTCTACACGTCAACCCATACCCAACCACTAGGAGATACCATGGGAACCCCGTATAACCTGACAGGCGAGCCAATCGGGTTGGCTACCACAACGGTCCCGATTGGACTTATTCCAACGCAGGGCGGGGAATTCTACCAAGTACCCGTAGGCACTAAGCGTAATGTTTTTGCGGTTGTCACCATTAGTGGTGGGCCATATGACGGGGATACGGCCTATCTCGTTTCTATTCCGTCCGGCAATGATGAGACAGGGTTGCTGCTATCGCAGGCGTCTACTTATGTCCCATCCGAGCCGAGCGGGGGAGATATTGACGCGCGCGATGCCGAATGGCGAGAGTGGATGCTGGCAGGTTCCCCCGGATTTGACGAGTAGCCAATCACTGTGGTACAATGTATTTGCGGTCCTGATACCGCGCATATACTCCCCCTGTCCTGTCGATTGCACAGTCTCCGGGGCAGGGGGAGCAAAATATAAGTCACTTACATATGCAGGCTGTGCAAGGTAGAGACTGTGACGGATACTAGGTATCGGAGACTATGCATACACTGCGGTATTATGGCAGGGCTAGACGCTTTCCCGCGTCACCAAGATACGCAATTCCACTGGTGTCCTAATTGTGCCGCTCTAGGCACGTATCTAATGGACTTCCCGGTACGCGACGAAATGAAGGTACAATGTGCAACCTGTAACGCGTTCCCAATCGGAACGTTCCATGATGGAAGTAGGCGTTATGGGTGCGGACCGCATAACCCGATACGCTGACCCGAGCAAAGAGGAACGCAAGGCGCTACAGAGTTATGCCGTAGGCTCTGACCCAATGGGGTTGCATATGGGGTGGTGTAGTTGGTGTCGCTCTATCGTGGTTGACTCTGACTCGGCAGACCATGACCAGACCGATTGGGACGGGGAATGAGGGCGTTTTACCAGAAGCAACGGGACACCTACGATGAGGTTATAGCGCGCAAGGGGAATGGGTATCACAAGCGCCAGAGGGTGGGCGACCCGTCGCTAGCCTCATTGCGCGCGTATCGCGCGCACCATCCCGCGCTACGCGTCTACACAGTGACGCGCAACGGGCGTAGTGTTTGGTTGACGTGGAAACAATTCGCTATCTTACGGTATATCGACCAGAGCCGCCACCGATACCGCCGCTTGCGATTGCAGGACATAGCCAAGGCGTGTGGTTGCTCCCCTGCCACTGTCTCTAGAACGCTTGTGCGTTTTGACCTATGGCGGTTTATCGACTATGTAGCGCTAGTCGGGCGCAGGGGCGGCGCATGGGTATATACACGCATGCGCGATAGCGAGAGCGAGGCGAACATTGCCCGCGCACGGCACACCCTGCAATCTCGGAAGGTAGCGCGCTCTTGGCTCGCGCGCATGTTACGCATACGCGAGTGGCGTATCAGGCGAGAGGCTAGGCGCAAGCCGCATAGATGGGTGGTAACGAGAGGTAGTATGGATGCAATGTTTATGTGACACCAGAGGCTAAGGGAGGCGAAATGCAACGCTAACGCTAGTAGCCATCACACCGTCAAGGGGTCAATCTGTGGACTTTCGGTTAGTCGCGCTCTGTCTAGTGTTTGCAACAGGGTTTGCCAGTGGGTTTCTCGCAGGGGTCTACTATATGGTTAAGCAACCTTAATCGTTGTAAGTCACTTACCCCCTTGACAACCTAGAGCGGATGCCCTAATGTAGTGAATGTCAGAGATGACGCAACGGAACACCGGGAAGGCAACATTGCCAGTAAGTACCGGAACCGCAGTCATCAGACAAGCATAAAGACTGTGCGATACGCGCCGACTGTGCAGTCTAAATAAGGCGCAAGATAGGAGTCAGAAATGACGCTAGAAACCCTCCCCGCTGCCGATGGTCCCGAGACTGTGGAAGGCGAGGTTATCGACCCTGCTACCGTGCTTAAGCAGCATGAGCAGAACATTAAGCGAAACTTTAAGAAGTTTGAGGCTGTGCAGCAGAGCGTAGCCCGTTCGCTTAACGTCATCTACTACAATGACCTGTGGAAGCTGCACAAGACGGCGGAAGGCAAGCGCCGGTACACTAACTTTAACGACTATCTGGAAATGGAGTTTGGTTGGGATAAGTCGGGCGCTCGCGCTCGGCAGATTATGAAGGCTGATATCCCCGCCGCAATCGAAGCGGGCGAAATCCCGTCAGAGATTGGCGATAAGCGCCGCGAGCGCTCAGCGCCAGAGGTTACAGCCGCTAAGGCCGCTAAGGTTACGCGGAAGCAGATTGAGACTGTCCTAACGGCTTGGGACGTGCGCATGGGTACCGTTGAGGATACCACCAGCGCCGACCGCTTTGCGGATATCTACGCGGATGCTAAGGCATCGCTTAATGAAATTCTTGACACTCTTGATACATTCATTGAGGACGAGGAAGCGGAGAGCGAAACCGCCGAGAGCGAGACAGTAGAAGCCTAGCCAACATGGGGGGAGGGTGGTACGCGCCCCCTCCCCCCACCCAACAAATGTAAGTGAGTTACAAAGGAGACTGTGTAACAGGTTCCCCGCCGTTATCGTTCGCGCGAGCGAGCAAGCTGCCACAACCGACCCGCTCTATGCGCTGGTTGTGCTAATTCTAATCATCCTCATGGTTGGTGGTTGGGTATCCAAAATCCGAGGCAATTGACCATGACGGTAACCGTAGCGTTTGGTAATCTGTATCAAGCCTGTATCGCAAACGGGATGCGTGCACACTTGCACACATATGATGCGGGCCAGACAATCTATATTCACCGCTTGGAGACAGGCGTGCAAGTGTTCACATGGTCTAGCGATTGGGGCGAGGGCGACGTTACATCGCATGCCGCCGAGTACCTGCTAGAGCAGGGTTTGATTAAGTCAGCGGACCTAGGGGATTAACGGATGCCCGCGCTAACTCCGGCAAATGACCTAGTACGCTCGCGCA
>Ga0137423_1000339_pt1 | contig 14233 bp, 23 predicted proteins | sample EasRivERMZT600_2_FD_102326 | JGI IMG/M metagenome (GOLD analysis project Ga0137423, IMG submission 102326) | Soil microbial communities from meander-bound floodplain in the East River, Colorado, USA - East River MetaG ERMZT600_2 | ecosystem: Environmental > Terrestrial > Soil > Floodplain ...
CGCGCGCTCCGAGTCCTCGTCGTCGCCGAACTCGCGCTGCCGATCGTCATTGGTCTCGCGCTTGGGCTTCGTGCTGCCGCCTTCGCCCGCGTCCTTCGAGTGCACCTCTTCGGAGTCGCCGTCGGCGATCACACCCGCGGCGGAGCGCACGAGTGGACCGGTGCGTGAGTCCTCGTCCTTGTGCTTCGAGAGGAACCACCAGCGCGCGCCGTTCTCGTCCCGCCACACGTGTACGATCGCGTCGGCCTTCTGGCGGATGTAGGCCGCCTCGTAGAGGTCGTTGTCCTTTGGGCGCTTGTGGTCTTCCTCGCGTTTGCGGTACTGCGAGCCCACCACGATCGTCAGCGGCGGATCGCTGCGCACCGTCTCGCGACGCAGTTCGGTCAGCCACTTCAGGATCAAGTGCCGCATCGCGTCGCTCGACCCCTCGCCGTCGACGGCCTGCAGGTAGTCCACGTACGCGACGGTGATCGCGTGCTCGTGCCGCGCACGTCGGATCGCAGCGAGCACCTCGGTAATCGATCCGCCGAGAGGGAACGCGCACCAGATCGACTCGCGCTTCAGCTTCGCGACGCCGCCGTCGACGAGCTGCCACTGCTGCCCCGAGAGCGCCCCGCGCTTCAAGTCGCGGATGGGCACTCCGCTCGAGAGGTGCACCGAGCGGCGGCCCCACCGCACGCGCCCGTCTTCGAGGCTGACGATGAGCACGCGCTCGCCGGCCTGCGCTTGGGCGCGCGCGCACGCGAGCATCGTCGAGCTCTTGCCGGCGCCGCTGTCGCCAGCGAGCACGATCAGGTCCCCGCGATCCCAACCGTCGAAGACGTGGTCGAGCGCGGGGATCCCCGTCGTGTGCGTCGAACGCGCGCCGGCCTCGCGATGACGTGCGTCTTCGACCGCCGCGCCGGCCGTCACCTCGATGCGCTCGACCACCGAGCGCTCCGAGTACCGCTGTTGCGTGATCGCGAAAAGCTCCGCCTCGACGTGGTCGAAGAACGCGTCGACATCTTCGATCGGCGAATAGATGCGCGCGCCCGTGCGGTGAGCGAGCATCCCGAGTTCGCGCAGAAGAGCGAGCACGCGCACCCGCTTCGCGTATGTCTCGATCGCGCCGACGTTCGGGATGTGCTCGGTCAGCGCGAGCAGGTACTCGTCGCCACCCGCCCTCTGCAATATGCCGCGATCGACGATGTGCGCCCGTAGTGTGACGAGGTCGACGCGCTCGCCGCGTCCGTGCACTTCGCACATCGCATCCCAGACGACCCCGTTCGCTCGGCTGTAGAAGTGCTTCGGCTCGACGATCCCAAGCGCCTGGTCGAGCGCCGCGTTCTCGAGCATCACACCGCCGAGCACCGCGCGTTCCGACGCGAGGTCGTGTGGCGGAACGCGCGCGTCGGCAACCTGCTTCGGTGTGTGCTGTGCCGCGCTCATGACGCCTTCGCCTCCCACTTCAGGAGCTCGGCGTCGGGCGCCTTCCACGCGACGGCGCGGATCCGATCGATGAGTGGCATCGACTCCTCGGACGTCAGCTCACGGCCGAGCTCGCTGCGGAGCAGGCGAAGCTCGGCGTGGATCCAATCCCACATGAGCTCGCACCGGCGGTTGTCGGAGAGGCGCATGGGACGCGACTCCCGCTCGGTGTCGAGGCGAGCCGCGAAGAGTCGGTCGATGGCGATCCTGAAACTCTTCGCCGGATCGAAGTTCCGCCGCCGGTGGTTCTCTTCGAAGTAGCTCGTCCGCGTCCACCGTGAGAGCAGATCGGGAAGCGCATCGAGGTAGGCGTCGGCATCACCGCGCACGGCCTCCCAAAGCCAGAGCGCTGCGCGGCGGATCTCGAAGTCGTTGGCGTTGAGGGGGAGCCCGCGCTCGCGGTGCCACACCTCTCCGAGCATCCGAGTCAGCAGCGTCTGCCCTTCGACCGCGTCACGCGGCGCACGTCGGATGGGCACCACGTTCGCGTCACGCTCCGTCACGCGTGACGCGTGACGGTAGACCGTGACGGCGTCACGGTGCGCACGACGGTTGTCGTCACGCGTGGCGGCCGTCTGCACCTGCTTCGAAGCTGCCTCTTGGGCCGGGTTCTGCGTGCGCCCGCGCGCGATCTGGTTTCCAAGAGGCTTACTAACTAAGGGGTTTTGTTTAGTTTCTATTTCGTTTTCTTCGAAAGGGGGGTGTGGGGGGAAAGGCGTAACGGCGTGACGCTCGGCGTCACGCGAACCGTCACTCAGTGACGCGTCACGCGTTATGTTTTCGTGACGCGGCGGCGCCCTTCCGGCGTCACGCGAGCCGTCACCTTTCCGCTTCCGGTAGCGCGCTTGGCGCTCGGCTGCGGACGTTCGGCTGCGCTCGCCGTTGGTGGGTCGCGGTGTGTTCGACGGTGGCGGCGGACGGCCCGCGTAGTCGCTCCAGTCGTGGAAACGGACGCCACCTTCGGCCTCCTCCCACAACCCGAAGTCCGAGCCATCCATGCGTGCGCGGTGGATGAGCGCGAGGGCGACCTCACGCGTTCGCTCGGCCCCGAGCGGTGTCAGCCGCTCGAGTCGCGACCAGGCTATGTAGCCGCCCGTGGCGTTCTGTGCGCAGTAGCAGCCAGCGCTGAGCCAGAGGGCGTTGGCCGCCGCCCAAAGCAAAGGGTCGGACTCGAGCGGCACCAGCTTCGGGTGCGACGGGAAGCGGTTGTCGACGCGGAAGATAGACTGCGGCTCGGTCACGCGTCGCCTCCGGGCGTCCAATCAGCTTTCTTGCTGAGCCGCTCGAGCGCGGCGCGGAAGCCCCGCGTGCGCTGCTCGGACGGCTCTGGTGCTGCGACCCGCAGGTGCAAACGCTTCGCGAGACGCTCTGCCTGCCAGACATGCATCCTGAACGTGGAAACGATGCCGTCGAGATTGCCGAGGACCCAGAGCACGGCTTGTGCCGGATCGTCCTGAGGTTCGAGCGGGATCCACTCGTCCATCTCCGGGCGATGTGTCTGGGTCTCCCGCACGAGTCTCTTGAGCTCCCTCTCGAGCCACTGAGCCTCGTTCCACTCGCACGGGATCGTCCCGAGCAACGTCACGCGTGACCCATGGACGACCCGCGCGTGCGCATCCAGACGATGTTGTGGGTCGTCCGACTTCGAGATCCCGTACTTCAGCCACGCGCGTTCACGTCGCGGCTCGAGTACGTGTGCAAAGTACAGGCAGCTCACTGTCTCCCTCCCTGCGCGCGGTGCGCGCCCCTCGATCACTGAATCGCGGCCGGCGCTCCCCCAGGCAGCTCGTCGCCGGGCAGCGCGAGCTGCCGCTCCTGCGCGGTCATGGCGCGCGTGTCGATGGCCTCGCTCGTCTCGGGATCGACGATGTTGACGTGCAGCTTCTCGAGATCGGCGACGAGGTCGCACTCGACGACGCGGTACTCGTAGCCGTTCGCGATCTGGTCGAGCATCAGCCGGCGCTCCGCCTTGATCGCGGTGATGCGCGACGCCTTCAGCGCGCGGCGGTGACCGATCTCGTCGATGAGCGCGCGGGCCTCGACGTACGAGAGGGGCGCCTCGCCTTCGCCCTCGGGCGACTCGTAGTCGGGATCGAGAGCGCGGCGCGCGCGGGGCTCGGCCCACTTCCGGAAGGAAGTGAAGGCGGTCTGCTCGCGCCGCGCCTGCTCGTAGGTGCGCCCGATGCGGGCCTCGAGCTTCTCGGTCTCTTCCTCGTCGAGGTCGCGCTTGACGATGCGCGTCTCCTTGCCGAGCTTCTCGCCGGCGCCGTTCGCTGCGCCGTTGGCCTTGCGCTCGCGGCGCGGCTTGTTCTTACCGTTCCCTTTGCTCACGGTGATCCTCCTGCGGTTTCGGTTGCGGACGGGGCGATCGCCTGATCGCTCCGCAGAGCTCGAACCTGCGGCAGGCGCAGCGCGAGGAGCGCCACGGCCGAGGCGTCGTACGCGGCCTCGCGGCCCGCGTCGGTCCGCACACTGGCGAGGAGCGCGTCCCACCGGTCGCGGCCCCAGCGCGCGATCACCGCGCGGCGCACGTCGCCCTTCGGGTCCTTCGGTCGCTTCGTGCCGGTGGCGGCCCACTTCGCGCCGTAGCTCGAGACGTAGATCGGGCGGTCGCTGACGCTCCAACCGTTGAGCGCGCATACGACAGCGGTGTTCGCGCGGGCGAGGAGCGCCGCAGCGATCGCGTCCTGCGATCCGAGCGGCGTCTCGAGCGCGACGACGTCGGGCCGGTAGCGGTCGAGCAGCTCGCGGACGTGGCGATAGAGCCGGACGCTCTGCTCGGCGGCGTCCTTCTGCTTCGCGAGCCCGCCCGCGTCGCGGCCGACCTGCGGCTCGGTGAGCAGCGCGCCTGCCGCGACCGGCTCGGCGTCGTCCACGCGGCAGGCGAAGTGCCCGCAGCAGCGGATCGAGGGGTCGAAGGTGAGGAGGACGGCGCTCATCCCGTGCGCTCCTCTCCCGTGCCGACGTCGGCACGCGTCAGCTTGAACGGCTTCGCCTTCTTGCCGCGCAGCAACCGCAGCGGCGAGCGCGTGGCGGTGTACCCCTGCTCGCGCTTCGTGGCCTGAACGCGCTCGCGGTCGGCGCGGATGAGCTCGTGCGTCCGTTCGATATCGTCGTCCGTTACGCCGAGGCGCGCGGCGAGAGCGCCGAGATCAATGCGCAGCCGGCGCGCGTTGCGGACGAAGTTGCGCAGGGCCGTCGCCTCGATCTGGCGCACGCGCTCACGGGTCACACCGAGCGCGTCGGCCACCATCTCGCCGCTCGCGCCGCGCTCGAAGTGCTGCACGAAGAGCTGCGCGTTGACGTCGTGCTCGTAGGGCGTGACGCCGTCGACGAGCGCGCCAGGCCGCGCGCGCTCGCCGGTGCACCCGCCGCAGCGCTCGCGCCCGCCGCCGACCTCGAAGGCCGCACCACACATGGTGCACGTGCGGGTCTTCACGCGGCCTCCGGGACGTCGACGACCATCGCGTCGCGGATCGATTCAAGCAGTGTGTCGCGCGGTACGCAGAGGTTGTGCGTCCAGTACTCGCCGCGCGAGTTCCACGCTTTGCACAGCGAGAACCCGAACCGCTTGGCGCGCGCCAGGCGCCACCACTCGGCCTTCCGCTCGAGCCAGACACCTCGAAGCGTGAGCCACGGAAGCAGGTACACGCGCCGCTCCGGCATGAAGCCGTACGCGAGCACGTCGATCAGCAGCGACTTACACATCCAGCCGGGCGAGTTCGATCTGCGACCGCTCGCGTAGACGTGGTGGGTCTCGAGAGCGAAGTCCGGGTAGCTCTTCGAGCGCGCCTTCCGATCGACGCGAACATTCTGGCCGCTGGATAGATGAAGCGTCCAGTCGATCCCAGCGGCCTGCGCCGGCATGAACGACGGCGTGCCGTTCGTGCGCGTGATGTTCGCCAGGTCGGGGTAAGCCTTCCGGAACGCCGCTTCCCAGATCGGATCGTCGCCGGCGTTCTCGCCCTGCGCGATCGAATCGGCGAAGTTGTTGGCCTTCACGCGGCACGCTCCGCAGCTTCGGCTGCGCGCGCTCGGGCGACGCGGACCCACTTCTCGTCGAGCTCGCACCCCACGAACGACCGCCGCAGGTTGGCAGCCGCAACCGCGGTCGACCCGGATCCAGTGAACGGATCGAAGACGAGCTCGCCGGGCGTCGTGCTCTGACGGATGAACGTCTCGAGCAGCTCGACGGGCTTCTCGGCGCTGTGCGTCGACTCGCGCGCGCGCGCGCAGTTGATGACGTCCGGCACGCATGCGGCGAGACGGCGCTCCGAGCCGCGCATCTTCGCGAACCACACGTACTCGTGCTTCGACGGGTACCACTTCGCGAAGTCGCACATCGTGTGGTTGTCCTTGACCCACACGATCGGGTTGTCCTGCACGTCGAAGTGCGCCCCGAGGATCTGCTTGAACGCGTGCGCGTAGCTGTAGCCGCTGAAGACGTAGAGGTGCGCGCTCGGATCGAGCTTCGTCGCCGCGAGCGCGCAGACGTCGTTCAGCAAGCACAGCGCGTAGTCCTCGCCATCGGCGTAGTCGCGGCCGCCCTCGCGCGTGCGGTGCGTCTCGAGGCCGTACGGCGGGTCGGTCACGAGGCAGTGCGGACGGCAGTCGAGATCCGTCAGAAGCGCGATCGCGTCGGTGGCGTAGACGCGCGACTCGACGCGCTCGGTCTGTGGCGCGGCCGCGACACGCTTCTCCTCGGCGAGCTGCCGCGTCGCCTGCTGCACGTTGCGCGCTTCGCCCGCGACGATCTTTTCGACGGCGGCCCTGCGCGTTTCCTCGTCGCTGATTCGCTCGAGCCCGTAGACGACGCCGCGATCCTCTTGGAGACCGGCAGCGCGTACAGCTTCGCGCGTCGCCTCGTCGAGCTTGCCGCCGCGGCCGATCGCAGCGGTGTTCATGACCGCCTGCGTGCCGTGTTTTGTGGTGAAGCGGCGCTCACTATCCACGGTGGATAGTGAGCTGCGAACCTTGCCGACAAACGAGACGCTCACGCATGCGCGGCGCGCAAGTTCGTTGTCGCTCCACAGCGACCATTCCGCGTCCCGCAACAGCGTCTCGACTGCACGCCGCTTGTCCGCGTTCGTGCGGCGTAGGCCGTGGTCGTCGTTCGCGCCGACGCTATACAGCACCGCGTCGCGTCGCGTGCCCCGACGGAGGTCGACGTCGATATCGACGCGGCCAGCGTCTCGGTGCGCATCAAGCCGATGGAAACCGTCTGCGAGCCAATGAGCCTCGCCGTCGAAGAAGACGACCACGGGCGGGAACTTCGCACCCGACTCGAGCGCATCGCGGTAGTCGGCGACAACGAAGAGATCGATCTGCGCGCGCGGCTGCGTTCCGCCATCGGTTCGCACGTCAGCGATCGGAAGGACGACGCTCACTTCGCCGCCTCCCGCATACTGCGCGCGTGCGCGTAGCCAGCGATCCACGCGATCGCGTCGTCGTCCGCGCGCTCCTGCGCGGCGCGCCTGTCCTTGTCCGTGACGACGCCGAGCGAATCCGGGGCGCGCTCGAAGAGCGGCGCACACATCGCGGTGAAGATCGTCCCGCGCATGTCGTCCGTGGCGCCGCTTGCGATCGTGAGTGCAGACGTGGTGAGCGCCGCGCCGAGCTCGACCCACGCGCCGACCGTCGTCGCATGCGGCACGAGCAGCAGCAGGACGTCGCAGTTGCACGCGGCTGCCCAGCACTCGTGAGCCGCGGCCGCACGCTCGTCGTCGGTGAGCCCGGTGTTGGCGCGCCCACCATGGGCGTCGATCACGGCCGGCCAGTCGTGCACGATCTCGAGGCCGCGCGCGCGCAGCGCAGCGATCACGCCACGCGCGCGGCCGATCTCGGCGGACGCGCCGGCGACATAGACGCGAAGCGCGTCGCGCGTCGGGTCCGGCGGCGCCTCGGGCGCGGGCGTGCTCGGTTGTACGAGCGTCATTCCGCGTCGCCCCCTTCGGTGATCGCGTAGCGCCGCGCGCGGTTGCGCTCGATCGACGCCTGCATGACGAGCAGCTTCCGCTGCACCGAGGCGATCTCCGGCGACTTCGCGATCTGCTTACCGTCCGCGCCGCGGCGGACCGCGCGCAAGAGCTCGTCGAGCGCGCCGACCTCGCGCGCAGTGAACGACGTCGACGCCGCGAGGCGCACGTCGGCGAGCAACGAACGCTTCGCCTTCACCGATCACCTCCGCTGCTGTCGTCCTCGTGCCGGTAGCCGCGCGACCACTTCAGCGCGACGAAGAGCCAGAGCGCGGCGCACGCGAGCGCGAGCGCAGCGAGCGTCCAGAGGACACGCGGCGGCAGCTCAGCGGCGCGGGCGTAGAGCTCAGCCATGGCGGCCTCCTGTGGTGATCGGCACGCAGAGCACCTCGCCACCGCAGTGCGTGCAGAGCAGCGGCTCGGTGCGCGGCTGCGAGTAGCGGCCGCGGCGGCCCATGCACCAAACGCGCACGTAGACGACGCGCTCGCTCACGGGCACCCCCGGCTTGCGGCTCTGCGATCGGCGCATACGTCGCTATCAGCCGCGAGAAACCCCGCAACGCACTGCGGCTCAACGCCACGCTGCACACGCGCTCCGTGCATTTTCACGACGCACCTCGCAGCCCGTCAGCGCCAGAGCGCACGGCGATCTGCATGCGATCGCGCAGCGAGACCGCCCGCTGAATGAGCGCGTCGAGCGCGGTGATCACGTCGGTCGCCTCGTGGCGATCGATCACGCGATCACGGACTGCGGCCTCGAGCCGCTCAAGCGCGCGGCCCGCCGCACCACCGAGGCCTGCGAGCGCGAGCACGTCGTCGGTGATCGATGACGGCGCCGGCGTGTCCGAGAGCGTCTTGCCGAGACGCCGCGCGAGCTCGGCGACGACGCGCTCGCCGATCGCCGCGAAGGGCCCGGTGAGCCCGAGCACCGTGCGCAGCTGCACCGGCGACTCACCCACCAGCTGTTTGCTGAGCCGCTGCTCAGCCTGCCCAAGGTGCGCCGCGATTGCAGCCTGCGTGATGCGCGGGTCGGCCAGCGTCGCGTCGGCGAGCGCACGGGCGAGCGCGGCCGTGGCAATGCGGTCGAGCTCCTCGCGACTGTGCGGGCGATCAGGCGAGCGCCCGCTCACGATCGCGCCTCCACCGACGTCAACGTATGTTGCACCGTGGTGCAATGGGCGACGTCATTCGGCTGAGCCGCCACCGCGCGATCGCACTCGAGCTCGAGATCGTCATCTCCCCCGGTGAGCTGCACGTGTCAGTTCCCGTCCGTGCCGGTGGCGTGCGCTTTCGCGCGCTCGCGATCGCGCTCGACGCCATCCCACTCGACGGAGAGGATCGGGCCCTCGGGCCAATCGGCGGTGACGCGTTGGATCCCGTTCGCAGCGAACCGATCCGGCAGCTTCGTGCCGGCGAGGATCGACGACACGGAGGCCTGCGAGCGCTCGATCGCCTGGCCGAGCCGCTCTTGGCTCCACGGCCGGCCGAGCTCGTCGCGCTCACCCGCCCAGACGAGAAACCGGGCGAGCCGGAGATGGGGTAGCTCCATGCATCAACTCATAACCCGGGCAATGAGCGCAGTCAATACCCAGGCAATGAGTCCGCCCGATATAACTCCGGGAATGGAATCCGACTCGGACCCTCCGGACCTCTACCTCGCGCAGCAGCGGTACTTGGTGCTCATCCGGCAGCTCTACGAAGCGGCCGTAAAACGCATCGGTCGCACGCATGACGCTGGGACCGCTGTCGCGAAGCGACTTGGAATCTCGCAGCCGATGGAGAGTCAGGTACGGCTCGGGGTCAAGCGCCCCGGTCCGAGGTCGATCGAGTCGGCCATCAAGGCGGGTTGGGCCCGCGAGTACTTCTACAACGAGAAGCTCGTCGACCCGAACCCGGACGACTACTACAGGCGCAGCCCCGAGAGCACGGTCGAGCGCGAGAGCGACGAGGGCCACGCTGCGATCGAGCGATACATCGAGGCGATGGCGTCTGCCGGGACACCAGTTGAGCCGGGGCACCAGGTCGCGCTCCGAGGGCTCCGCTATGCGATGGGTCCGGATTCGATCACCGAAGAAGTGGTGCGCGGAACACACCGCGGGCTCGTCGCGCGTGACGCGAACCGTGCGATCGATGCGCCCATCGTTCCGGCAGAGATCGACGTGGGGCGCGGGCAACGCGCGCTCCCGCCGAAGAAGCGGAAGACCTAGAGCCGGAGCGAGAGTTGCTCGAGCTCGCACACGACGATCACTCGGTGCTCGTCCGGCTCGCCCTCGAGCAGCGGGAACGCATAGCAGAGTTCATCGCCGCGTACCTCCTCGCCAGCGTCGAACGCGCGCTGCGCGAGCTCGCGCTCCCACGCTGAAACGCGGACGATCCGCTTCTCGGCGATCCACGGGCTCGAGATGCGCCACGGCTTCTTGCGCCCGCGCGGGTCGAGGATCGTCGCAACGGCGTCGCGTAGCTGCGTCGTGCGGACGGCGATCGCCGTGGCGGATGCGTTCACGTGGAGTTCGCGGAGACGGGCCATCGACCACGCCGTCCGGGTCAGGTCGCGATCGAAGTCGCGGCGGGGGAGGAGCAGTGCGCCGCCGGCCCAACGCGCGCCGTGCTCCGTGTCCGGGATCGCGTGGCGCGCGAGCGCGAAGTGACCGAGCTCGTGCGCGATGCGCATGTGCTGCCGCTGCGGCCGCATGTCGGCACCGACAAGGATCTCACCGGCGCGCAGTTCGGTCGCTCCGGTGTGCAGGCGCACCGCGAAGCCGCACGCCGCTGCGAGCCGGAAGCAGTCGACGGGAGCGGTCGTACACGTCGCATCGACTACCTCGGCCGCGACGGCCTCCCACTCTATCCAAGGCGCCTCCACTACGGCACCGGCGCCGGTGGGTCGGCTATCGGTGCCGGCCGAAGATGCCCCGCGAACCCGTGCAGGATCCGCACGTCCTCGGGGCGGATTGAGAAGGTGTCCCGGCAGATGCGCAGGCGTACGGTCGTCGCGGTCGAGAGGCGACGGAGGGTCTCGGCGTTCGCGTCGCCTATGACGCTCTCGATCACGTGCACGCTGCGACCGCGGCCGACCTCTCCCCGGTGCTCCTCGTTCGTGACTTCGGCTGGCGCGCCGTCGACGAGCATGTCGATGCTCGGGCATTCCATGTAGCGCCATCGATCGTTCGCGGTTGTGATGCCGATCCCGATGTCGCCTGAGTCGACGTGGAAGTAGATAGAAAACGTTCCCGGCACGCCGCGACCGCGGTGGTCATCGAAGTAGAAGCGCACGCGATAGCGGACCGTGACCCGCCCGTCGAACTCATCGCGATCCGCCTCAAGCGTCGCGGTCGCCGGGCGGGCGGGCGGCAACACGGGCTCCTGCTCTTCGAATCCGGGCGGCGTGATGATGCGAGGGCGGTCTGCGCGCGGCGCGGACGGCGCGTAGCCAGCGACCGCACTCGGACATCCCATGCTGTGCAGCCACGCCGCGCGGTCCGCCCGCTGAAGAAGGGCGTACCGATCCGCCGCGTCACGTTCCGCCAAGCAGTTCTGACCGGGCGCCCCGCAGATCGCCGCGAGCATGTAGTCCCGGCATTCCTGGAAGGGCTCCTGCTCCGTCGTCGGCAATCGACCGAAAGGCCCACACCCGGCGCCCACAAGCGCGAACGCACACGCCCAGACGGCAACCCCCATGGGTCGATGGTCGCGTGGATCAACCGCGCTCCGGAAGGCAAGCGGGCTTGGCGGCCGACCGAATTTCATAACTTCGGTATTGACTCTATTCATTGCCGTGGTAATGTTTCTCCCATCGACGGAGGCGGAACGGCGATGAACACGGCAGACATTCAATGGGCGCTTGATCGGGATGCGGAGGCGGTGGCCCCGCTGACGAGCGGAGAGCGCGAGGAGCTCGCGGCGCTGTGGGCGCGCATCAGCACCGACGGCCTCGGCGGTGCTGACCGCGCTCGGTACATGGAGCTTCGGCGCCGTGAGGTGCGCTCGTGAGCCCGCGCAGCTACGAGGCCTCGCTCGCGCAGGTAGCGCGAGTGGCGCAGGTGATCGAGCGCTCGGGCCAACCGCGCGCGGTGGCGATCGAGCGCGCGCGCAACTGCGTCGCGATGCTCGGCGCCGAGCCGACGCGCGACGAGCTCTGGCTCGCGGTGCTCGATGGGCTGCTGCGGGCCCCGGCGCGGCGCCCGCTGCCGGAGGGCAAGTGCGAGCTCGGCTCGCTGGTGGACGCGATCGTCGCGGTGCTCGTGCCCGCGCAGTTGGAGGCAGCATGACCGTCGTACACGACAGCACGCGCACCGAGCGCAATGTGCACTTCCACCTTGGCCCGATCGCGGTGCTGGTGAAGGGCGCCGCGCGCAACGAGTGCGCTATGGAATGGTCCGCATCGGCGCACTTCGAGCGCACGTTGATCGTGGTCGCGTACGGTGCGACGAGCGCGGTGGCGATCGAGCGCATGCTCGCGGAGCTCGCGCAGCTCGGGAGCGCGGTCAGCGAGGCGGCAGCCGCGCTCGAGACGCTGCGCGAGGAGCAGCCGCAGATCGCGGCGCTGCTGCGAGGTGGGGCATGAGCCGCTTCGCCGAGGACGATAGCGACTCGCCGCGCTTCCGCGACGGTGAGCCGGACGATCGCGACGAGCCGGACGAGTGCGAGTGCTGCGGCGCGCCGACGTACCGGTGGAGCGAGACCGCGGGGCAGTACCTCTGCCTCTACTGCTGGCGACACGTCGAGCGTGAGCGGCTCGACGCGAACCGTGAGGCTGCGGAGTGATCGTCCGGTACACGCACGGCCGCTGCCGCTCTTGCGGCGTCGTCTGGCGCTGGCCCGCGCGCACCATCCGCGTCGCTGACGCGCACTGCGAGAGCTGCGGACGTCAGCTCGATCGCACGGCAGCGGCGCTCGTAACGAGCGCGCCGATCCTCGATGGCCACCCGCTCTATGCGGGTGCCGCTGCCGAGCTCCGAAGGGCCAAGCCGTGACCGACGATCTCGCGCTCGACTTCTCGCACGCCGGCATGACGCCGACGGCCGAGGCCTACGCGCCGACGCCGATCGCCGATCCCTGGCTCACGCGCAGGCGGCTCACGTTCGGCGCGAGCGACGCGGCCGCGCTCATGATCGCCGTCGGCCGCCGGCCGGCCGCGGACTTCCCGCGGTGGGTACAGGACGCCGCGCGGCCGATCGCGCCGTGGAAGCAGCCGCGGCTCTTCGTCGAGAAGGCCGGGCTCGTCGGCCCGCTGAAGCGCAGCCGGCCGTCGGAACTCGGCCTCGAGCGCGAGCGCGAGCTCGTGCGCACGTGGTCGGCGCTCGTCGCACGCGGCGTCGCCGGCCCCGACGCGGAGCTCATCGACCCGGCGTCGATCGTCTACGTGCCGGACGTCATCCCGCAGGAGCTGCTCCCGTTCGTGAACCGCTACGCGACGGCGCTCAGCTGCTCGCCGGACATGCTCGTCCGGAACGTGCTCGGTGTGCTCGGCGTCGCCGACGCGAAATGCAACACCGACGACTACGCCGAGCGCTACGGCGGCGCGCCACCGCACTACGGGCTCCAGCTTCAGGTGCAGATGGACACGTGCGCCGGAGAGTTTGGCCTCGTGATCGAGGGTAGCGGTTGGGGCGCGGAGTGGCGCGATCACGACGACGGATCGCCGTGTGGGCCGGTGAGGACGTGGCCCGTGGAGAAGGACGACGCCGTGATCGCGGAGCTGCGAGAGGCGGGCGAGGAAGGCGCGGAGCGCGTGTGCGCGCTGCGCGAGGAAGCGAGGGCAGCATGATGGACGACAACGAGATCGTAACGAGCAGTGTGCACGAGACGGTGATGGCGCCGCGCGAAGCGCCGATCGACTTCGCGCACGCGACCCCCGAGCTCTTCGCCGCGCTCGCCGAGGCGCAGGCTCGCGTTGGCTCGATCGGGAAGGACGGCCACAACGCGCACGGGAAGTACAACTATGCGACGGCCGACAGCATGATCCGTGGCGGCCGCGAAGCGCGCGCCGGCACCGGGCTCTCGCTCCTCACGACGTGGACCGTACGGCCGCTCGATCTCGACGACGTGCCCGCGGATGCGGGGCAGTGGCCGAGCGCGATCGTGACGCTGCACTGGACGCTCGCGCACTCGAGTGGTGGGCGCATCTCCAGCTCGCTCGCGATCTGCGCGATCGAGAGCCGGCAAAGGCCGCCCGACAAGGCGGTTGCTGCCGCGGCGACGTACGCCGAGGGTTTCATTGAACGCAACCTGATGCGCCTCGACCGCGCGGAGCCGGATCGCGACGACGTCGACTCGCGCGAAGAGAAGGAGACCGCTCCCGCGCGCCGTCCGCAGGCTCCGCGCCAGCAGCAACGCCAGCGTCAGGAGCGGCCGCCGCAGACGCAACCGTCGAACGGCACCGGCGAGTCGCCGGCGCTGCGCGAGCTCGTCGAGTGCGCGGACGCCGACGCGCTCCAGGCGTGGTGCCGCAAGTACGCGGTCAGCGCCAAACGCGCGGGCGACCGCATCGTGAAGAAGGTCGTCGAGCGCGGCGACGCGGTCGGCGTGAGCGAAGAGCAGACGCGCACGTGGCTGGGGATCTCGGACGCAGACGAGGAGGGAGCAGGAGCATGAGCGAGCAGACGGGGCACAAGGTCGATCGCGCCGGTTGGCCGGCAGGGCCGTGGGACGCGGAGCCAGAGGATCGGATCGAGTGGCGCGACGCCGGCGCTCGATGCGCTCGGCCAGCCAGGCACCGCAGACGAGACACACGGCGGCGGCCGGCTCTGCTGGCGCTGCGGCACGCGGTACCTCGGGGCGCTCATGTGCTC
>Ga0137423_1000340_pt1 | contig 14225 bp, 12 predicted proteins | sample EasRivERMZT600_2_FD_102326 | JGI IMG/M metagenome (GOLD analysis project Ga0137423, IMG submission 102326) | Soil microbial communities from meander-bound floodplain in the East River, Colorado, USA - East River MetaG ERMZT600_2 | ecosystem: Environmental > Terrestrial > Soil > Floodplain ...
ATGATGCGCCTGATAGCGATGATGTCCGGATGCAGTTCGGTATAGTTGAGCCGCAGACCGTCAAGCTTCTGCTCGAGTGCCTGGATGCGGACGTCTATCTCGGAACTGATCCCTTCTACCTCGTTTATATCACCCAGCAGAGATGGAACCTCCGTGCCGAACTCAAGCTGTTTCTTGATCGAGTCCCGGGAATTTTCTGCTTCTTTGAGCACCAGCGAGGCCTGGCTCAGGGCAGATTGCGCCGCGACCAGCTGCGCATAGTAGTCTCCCCTTTCTCCGGCCATGAGCCCCATGTGCCGGCGCTTGAATTCCGTGACCGCATTCTCTGCGGCAACGAGCCTATCGCCATAACTTTTGAGCTGTTCGTCGATGAAGATCCGCGCCGAGTCCGAGTCCTTGCGCTTGTCGCTGACGCTTCCCTCCACAAACAGCGTGAGCAGCGACTGCACCACACGCTTTGCTACCTGGGGATTCCTGTCGGTATAGGCAATGGTGTAGAAGTTCTCCCGGCCAGCGCTCTGGATGGAGAGTTCCCTGGTCAGGCGGGTAATCAATTGCTCCTTGTCCTCGGAGGTCTTAAGACGGATGTCCATGTCGGCCATCCGGATCACCTTTTCCACGGTCGGGCGGCTGATCAAAGTTCGGCTCATCATCGCGACCACTTGATCGACGTTGGGCTGTACCGTGAGGCCGGACAACAGCGGTCGTAACACCGACTGGGTATCCACGTAGACCCGGGCGGAAGCTTCATAGCGATCCGGCATCAGGTAGACAGCGATCCAGCCGCCTATTGCAATGATCCAGCTAAAGCCCACCGCGTACCACCGGTAGCGCCAGGCGGCCTTCACATGGGAGAGGAGTTGGTCGACCAGTTCGTGCATACTCGGATCCTCCGGGTGCTTTCAGCCAGGCGCTGCCCAGTTCAGTCCATTGGTTGCAGCAAATTTCGTGCCCGGCATATTACCGCTCCTGAACAGCCCCCACCAAGAAACGCTCCGGATTGCGACAGAATCGAACTCTCTTTGCCTCGTCAGGCTCAGGACTCCAATGAAATATCGTCGGAGGTATTGAATTGTCGCCAATCCGTAGCTAAAACAAGCTCTGCGGTATGACCAGAACATCACCCGCCCGCATCGTCACATTGGCCGACAGATCGCCCCCCTTGATAAGATCTTTTACCCGCACCCGAAACTGCTGGGTCTTGCCGCCGCTGGTCCGCAGGATGCTTGCCTTGTTCCCGTCCGCAAAATCGGTGATGCCGCCCACAGCGATCAAGACATCCATCAGCGTCATGTTTTGACGGTAGCTCAGCGCTTGGGGCTTCGCCGCCTCGCCGATCACGCGAACCTGCTGGCTGTAAGGACCGACAAAACCCGTGACGATGACAGTGACCACCGGGCTCTGGATGTACCTGGCCAGGGCTCTTTCGATGTCCCGGGCAAGCTGCGTCGCAGTCTTACCGGTCGCCGCCAGATCTTCCACCAGGGGCGTGGTGATTGTTCCGTCGGGGCGCACCGGAATCGTCAGGGAAAGCTCCGGATTGCGCCACACGACGATATTGAGCGTATCGCCCGCGCCGATAAGATACGGAAGCGTCTCAATCTCAGGCTCGGCCTCCGGGAGATTCGTAGTGCACCCTCCCAAGCCCAGCACCAAACCCACCAGCCCTAATGCTGACCATTCCCTGACGTTCATGGAACGCCTCCTTTCGCAAATTCAAGCAGCCCCACGATTTGGTGCTTCACTTAATTCCTCGTCGTAATACTTTTCACTTAGTACCTGTTTGGTCAAGAGTTTATTGGTTTTGCAGGCTATGCGCAAACAGTCATGAATTACCGAGGCCCGACGACCATCTGTCTGATGGGATCCATTCAAGATGCCTGATCCGGAACGGTTCTCCTACGGGCATATACAGTTCCATTGCAGACCCCGGCAGGCTAGTTGTGAACACGATTCCGACCATAATTCGTGCCTGTCCGCGGAAGCAAGCCGAGTTGCACAAGTCCGTCTCTTGCGCCACCGAACCGGAACTCGCCAAGCAAGCGCCGCAAACGCTCCTCGCACTTTCCCAGGTTCGTGTAGTGTCGAAACCGTGATAACCAACTCGCGGACACGCGCGGTTGTTCCGGGTCAACTTCCCACGGATGCAGGTAGAAGATAAACGGCTGCAATTCGCGTCGGTTGATGGATGCCAATCCCCAACGCGACAACCAATACGGCAACAATCTAAAGTACCCACCTCCAGCCACGGGAAGTCTGCACCCAAGAATTCGTGCCGTTGCCAACGGCCACTCCACTATGGATTTCCCATTCAGCGTAGCCAAACGGTGCGGAACCCGTTCGGCGTTTGGAATTCCATAACGATCATGACGCACGGGAAAGATGCTCGAGTCATAAGCGAATCCGAGCTCAACCAGAATGTCGAGGGCCCAGAGTGACTCGCGCACAATGGAGTAGCTCGCGGCGCGATATCCGACCACTGCGGACCCGGTAATTTCCTCGAGCAGGTTCTTCGCGCGGAGCGTCTCCGCGTAGAACTCTTCCGGGGATTGCTCATACACGAGGCGGTGTGAATAGCCGTGGCAGGCGATCTCGTGGCCGCGCGCGGCAATATCCCTGACCAGTTGCGGATGCCGCTCAGCAACCCAGCCCAACACGAAGAAAGTCCCGCGGACGTCAAACTGCTCAAAAATAGCGAGCAATTTCTGAGTGTTGCCGACCACGCGCGATTCGCGTGAAGCCCAACTATCACGATGAATGTTGGGCGCCAATGCTGCTACGTGAAAGTAATCTTCAACGTCGACGGTCAGCGCGTTGGTCGCGCTGACCGTCATGCCAGTGTTGATCTGGTTTGTTACTATGATTTACTCCTGCACTCCTCTTGCCCAAACTCGTCCTGGGATGCACCCGGAACACTGGATGCCTCTTTAAAGTGCAATGATGCAGCCGCAGGTGTGCGATGGCAAGTGAAGTATTCGTTGGAAAAACCCATCGTAAGGCCTATGCGCTGAACCTGAAATCAAGCATCACTCCGGTGCTGGCAGCCGCCAGTCCGGGCTCTTGCACGAATGCATTGCGCAATAGGTACGCAACCTGAGTTTGTAGCCACTCTACTGCAGCGGACGTCCTCTTACATGCGCGTTCCCAACTACGAGCAGATAGGAGAATCCGGCTAAGTCCGTTGAGCCGGCCCGTTAACCGCCGGGATCATGCTACGATGGAAAAATGCGCTGCAATGCCGTTTCCGCCCATCTCGCTGCAATCCCAAGGCGGTTCGGCCAGCCCGCACCCTTTACATTGAGAGAGACTGAGTCATAGTGAAAGTTCTAGTAACGGGCGCCGCAGGATTCATCGGTTCTGCCCTGGCGCACGCCCTGCTCGACCGCGGCGACGAGGTCACGGGCATCGACAATCTGAACGACTATTACGACGTCCGGCTCAAGCAGGCGCGGCTTGAACGGCTCGGCACTCGGGCGCGATTCCAGTTCCAAAAACTCGATGTCGTCGACCGCAAGCCGATGAGTGAGCTCTTTGTCTCCGGCAAGTTCGATGCGGTCGTGCATCTGGCGGCCCAGGCTGGAGTGCGCTACTCGATCGAGAACCCTTCAGCCTACATTGATTCCAATATTGTCGGCTTCATAAACGTGCTTGAAGGTTGCCGCCACTCGCGAGTCGGGCATCTCGTCTTTGCGTCGAGCAGTTCAGTGTATGGAGCGAATACCCGATTGCCCTTCTCCGAACACGACAACGTCGACCACCCGGTTTCCCTGTACGCGGCAACCAAAAAGGCAAACGAGCTGATGGCGCATTCCTACGCCCATCTGTACAGGTTGCCATGTACGGGCCTGCGGTTCTTCACTGTGTATGGCCCCTGGGGACGCCCCGATATGGCGCTGTTCAGGTTTACCGAAGGCATACTCGCGAACCGTCCGATCCCGGTGTTCAATCGAGGCGAAATGGTGCGGGATTTCACTTATGTGGACGATATCGTCGAGGGGATAGTGCGTGTCATCGGCCTGCCCGCCGCTCCCGCTCCCGGCTGGAGCGGCGATCGCCCGGACCCGGCAACGAGTTATGCTCCGTGGCGCGTCTTCAACATCGGTAACAGCCAGCCAGTAAAGCTCATGCGCTATATCGAAGTACTCGAGCAACGCCTTGGCCGCAAGGCAATCGTCGATTTGTTGCCGATGCAGCCCGGCGACGTTCAGGCCACAATTGCGGATGTCAGCGATCTCGAACAGGCAACCGGTTTCCGTCCGCACACGCCGGTGGAGGCAGGTGTGGCGAAATTCGTCGATTGGTACAAGGTCTACTACAAAGTCGGAGGCGGGCGTGAACACAAGTGAGCCGGGCTCCTTGCGTCTGTAGTCAATCCTTCATGAATTCATTGCTGGGTCGTCCATGAACGTCAGCATTATCGGTACCGGGTACGTGGGCCTCGTGACCGGTGCCTGCTTCGCCGAAATGGGCAACAGCGTCACCTGCGTCGATAATGACGCCGCAAAGATCGAGGGCCTCAAGCAAGGCCGGGTGCCGATTCACGAGCCCGGCCTTGAAAGTCTTGTCGCAAGCAATCTGCGCGAAGGCAGGCTGCGCTTCACGACTTCGTACGCCGAAGCGGTTTCAACCTCGAGCACGTACTTTATCGCGGTCGGAACGCCACCCAACGAGGATGGGTCGGCCGACCTGAGCCATGTACTGGCGGTCGCCAGCGAATTGGGCCGTCTCGTATCAGGGTACTGCACCGTAGTGGACAAGTCGACCGTACCGGTGGGCACCGCGGATTCGGTCAGGAAGGCTATCCGCGCCGAGCTCGAGCGTCGTGGTATTCAGGCCGACTTCGACATGGTGAGCAACCCGGAGTTTCTCAAGGAGGGCGATGCGGTCAACGACTTCATGCGTCCCGATCGTGTGATCATCGGCACGGACAGCGAGCGCGCGGCTGAGGTGATGCGCAAGCTGTACGCGCCGTATACGCGCAGCCACGAGCGCATGCTGGTCATGGGCTTGCGCGACGCGGAGATGACGAAGTACGCGGCCAACGCCATGCTGGCAACCCGTATTTCGTTCATGAACGAGATGGCTAACGTGTGCGAGCGCGTGGGCGTGGACGTGGAGAACGTGCGCAAGGGCATCGGCTCGGACAGCCGCATCGGCTATTCGTTCCTTTACCCCGGATGCGGGTACGGTGGCTCGTGTTTTCCCAAGGACGTACGCGCCCTGGTGCACACGGCGCTGGAAAGCGGCGTGGAGCCGATGATCCTGACCGCAGTCGAGGCGCGCAACGAGGCGCAAAAACAGCGCCTGTTCGAGCGCATAACGGCGCGCTTTGGTCCCGATCTCGGCGGGCTCGCGTTCGGGCTTTGGGGGCTCGCGTTCAAGCCCGGGACCGACGATATGCGCGAGGCGCCGTCGGTGGTGCTGCTGCGGCAGCTCGTGGATGCCGGCGCGAACGTCAAAGCCTACGATCCGGTTGCGATTGAAGCAGCGCGCCGCACGCTGCCCGCGCAATGGCTGAAAAGCGGGCGCGTGACTCTGACCGAACACCAGTACGACGCTCTGGATGGCGTCGCCGCGCTTGCGCTGGTCACGGAATGGAAGCCGTTCCGCTATCCCGATTTCGGGGTGGTGAAAAAGCGCATGAAGCAGCCGGTCATCTTCGACGGACGCAACCTGTACGATCCCACCGAGCTGCGCCGGCTGGGCTTCGAGTATTTCGGGATCGGCCGATAAGCTTTCCATATCGGGCCCGGGTGAATCGAGTGCAAAGTACGATCCGTCAGCGGCCATGACCGCGACCCTCATAACCGGCGGCACCGGCTACATCGGCTCCCATACGGTGGTGGAGTTGATGGCGGCGGGCCACGATGTATTCATTCTGGACAACCTCTGCAACAGCAAGGCCTCCGTGCTCGATCGTATCCAACGTATCGTGGGCCGGCGACCCCGATTCGAGCAGATCGACGTTCGCGACCGCCCTGCCCTGCGGCGGATCTTCTCTTCCCATCGCTTCGACGCGGTGGTGCACTTCGCGGGGTTGAAGGCGGTCGGCGAGTCGGTTGAGAAGCCGCTCGAGTACTACGACAACAACGTTTCCGGCGGCGTGGCGCTGTTCGACTGCATGGGCGAGGCCGGGTTGAGGACGATCGTTTTTTCGTCGTCGGCGACGGTGTATGGCGAGCCCGCCACGGTGCCGATCCGCGAGGACTTTCCGCTGTTGGCAGGCAATCCCTACGGCCGCTCGAAGCTGATGATCGAGGACATCCTGCGCGATACGGCGGCGGCCGATTCTGCGTGGCGCATCGCGCTCCTGCGCTATTTCAATCCGGTCGGGGCGCATTCCTCGGGACTGATCGGGGAAAGCCCGAACGGCATCCCCAATAACCTGATGCCCTATATCGCCCAGGTGGCGGTGGGAAAGCTGAAGGAACTGCGGGTATTCGGCGACGACTACCCGACTCCGGACGGCACCGGTGTGCGCGATTACATTCACGTTGTCGATCTCGCTCGCGGCCACCTGGCAGCGCTGAATGCGCTGCGCCAGCGCCCTGGGGTGTTGACGGTCAATCTCGGGACCGGGCGCGGTTACAGTGTGCTGGAAATGGTTCGGGCGTTTGCCGCAGCGAGCGGCAAGCCAGTACACTACCGCGTCGTCGGTCGCCGGCCCGGAGATGTCGCACAGTGCTTTGCCGACCCCTCCCTTGCCCGCGCAACGCTCGGCTGGCAGGCGCAGCTTGGCATCGACGCGATGTGCACTGACACGTGGCGGTGGCAGGAGTGGGCGTCGGCGAATCTCCGGGAATAGCCACATATTTCTGATTTCGAGGAATCTGCATGAACCTGCAACCTGTCATCCTTTGCGGCGGCGCGGGCACGCGACTGTGGCCGCTGTCGCGCGAACAGTACCCGAAGCAATTGCTGGCGCTTGCCGGTGACGACACACTGTTGCAAGCGACCGCGCGCCGCGTGGACAAATCGCTCGCTGCCGCCGGGCGAAAGGTGCTTGCTCCGATCGTGGTAGCGAATGAGGACTACCGCTTCATCACTGCCGAGCAGTTACGGCAAGCCGGCGTGGTACCGGCGGCAATAGTGCTCGAACCTGTGGGCCGCAATACTGCGCCGGCTTTGGCTCTGGCCGCCCTGGTCGCTTTGCAGGCGGGAGACGATCCGGTGCTGGTGGTGATGCCTGCCGATCACATCATCAGCGGCGTCGAGGCCTTCCGCGCGGTGGTCACGCACGGGGCATCAATCGCCGAGACCGGAAAAGTTGTGACTTTTGGCATCAGGCCCACCCATCCTGAAACTGGCTATGGATATATCCGGGCAGGAAAGGCGCCGCCAGGGCAGGATGGCAGCCGGGAAATAAGCGCTTTCACCGAGAAACCGGACAGCACCACGGCCAAGCGTTACCTCGCCTCCGGCGAGCATCTTTGGAATTCGGGCATCTTCATGATGCGCGCATCGGTGTGGCTGGAACAGCTCAAGGCGCAGCGGCCGGATATGGTGCAGGCTTGCCGCGCAGCTATTGATGCACGCAGTCCTGACCGGGATTTCCTGCGCATTGGCAAGGACGCGTTTGCAGGGTGCCCCGCCGACTCAATCGACTATGCGGTCATGGAGAAGCTGCCCGCGGGGCTGGGAGTAGTCATTCCGCTCGAAGCCGGATGGTCCGACGTTGGCGCCTGGGACGCGCTGTGGCAACTCGGGGAGAAGGATGCGGACAGCAACGTAAGCCGGGGCGACGTCATGACGGTGGCAACGCGCGACACCCTCGCCATATCCCAGTCGCGCCTGGTCGTCCTGGTCGGGATAGAAAGCGCGATAGTGGTGGAGACCCCGGATGCCGTTCTCGTCGCCAGCAGGGACAATATGCAGCAGGTCAAGGAAGTGGTGGCGCGTCTGAAGCGCGACAAGCGCCCGGAGGCGGATGCTCATCGCAAGGTCCATCGCCCATGGGGCTACTACGACAGCATCGACGCCGGCAACCGGTTCCAGGTGAAGCGTATCGTGGTCAATCCCGGCGCCGCGCTCTCGCTGCAGATGCACCATCATCGCGCCGAACATTGGGTCATAGTGCGCGGCACGGCCCGCGTGACGCGGGGAGAGGAAACATTCCTGGTCTCGGAAAACGAGTCTACCTACATTCCGATCGGCACCCGCCATCGGCTGGAAAATCCCGGCAAGGTCCCGCTGGAAATGATCGAAGTGCAGTCCGGGGCCTACCTGGGGGAGGACGACATCGTCCGCTTTGAGGATACTTACGGTCGCCACTGAGTCTTCCCGGAGACGCGATCTCCCGCGCGAAATGCATCGGATATCCGCCTACCATTCATTCCGTGAGCCGGAAGTGCCGGTAAACTGCCAGCCCCGAGCAATCGCAGCATCATAGAGCCAGGAATAGCATGAAGAATGTAACCAAAGCAGTCTTCCCGGTGGCTGGCCTGGGCACGCGTTTTCTGCCCGCAACCAAGGCCAGCCCGAAGGAGATGATGCCCATCGTCGACAAACCGCTGATCCAGTTCGCGGTGGAAGAGGCGGTGGCCGCCGGCATTACCGACCTGATATTCATCACCGGGCGCAACAAGCGCGCCATCGAAGACCATTTCGACAAGGCCTACGAGCTGGAAAACGAGCTCAGCATTCAGGGCAAGCATGCGATGCTGGACGCGGTGCGCAAGATCCTGCCGAAGCATGTGAATTGCGTCTATATCCGCCAGACGGAGGCACTGGGGCTGGGCCACGCCGTGCTCTGTGCGAAACCGGTTATAGAGAACGACGTGTTCGCGGTGCTGCTCGCGGACGACCTGATCGACGCCAGCCCGCCAGTCACCCAGCAGATGCTCGAAGCCCACCTGTACTACAATTGCCCGGTGGTCGGGGTGCAGGACGTGCCGCGGGCCGACACCAGGAGCTATGGGATCGTGGCCACCCAGCCGCTTGCCGAGCGGGTGGAGAAGATTACTGCGATCGTCGAGAAACCCACGCCGGAGAAGGCGCCGTCCACGCTGGCCGTGGTCGGACGCTACATACTCACGCCGCGCATATTCCACCATCTTGAGAACGTGACACCCGGCTCCGGCGGCGAGATCCAGCTCACCGACGGCATCGCCTCGCTGCTCGCCGAGCAGCAGGTACTGGCGTACCGCTACAAAGGGACGCGATACGACTGCGGGTCTAAGCTGGGCTATCTCCAGGCCACCGTGGAGTTAGGGCAACGTCACGCAGAGGTGGGTGAGGATTTCAGGAAATACCTCGCCACCCTCGGCTCCAAGAAACCGGCTTAACCTGCTGCGAGCGGGGTGGTGTGAGTCGATTCACGATTCACGCCTTTGCTACTTGAGCATGGGCTGCAGCCGGCTCATGATCTCGCGCGCGTCGGGCTCGACCTGAGTGTCGAAGCTGTAGACGGTCTTGCCGTCGGGGGCGATCAGATACTTGTGGAAATTCCACTGGGGCGCCGAGCCGGTAGCAGCGGCGAGTTGTTTGAAGAAAGGATTGGCGCCAGCGCCGGTCACCGAGCCCTTCTCGATCATCGGGAACTCGACGAAATAGGTCAGCTTGCAGAACTCCGCTATTTCCCTGTTGGTCGCCAGTTCCTGGTTGAAGTCGTTCGAGGGAAACCCCAGCACCACCAGGCCGCGACCGCGGTAGCGGATGTGCATCGCCTCCAGCTTCTCGAACTGCGGCGTGTAGCCACACTTGCTGGCGGTGTTGACCACGAGTACCGGCCGCCCTGCGAAATCGCATAGGTCGACCGGCTTGCCCTGCAGCGAGGTGTGGCGATGGTTGAGCAACTCCGGGCAGGCGGCCGCGACGGAGGGCAACGCGGTCAGCAGCGCCAGCAGTAGCAATCGCTTCATCATGAGTCACCCGTCACGCCACTCCCGGTGAAGGCCGTCACCGGTATCGGCGTCCCCGCGGGGATTGTGCGCGTCTCAGAAGCTGATACTTACTCCGGCAAAAACGCCGCTGCCGCCGACCTTTACTTCATTGCCCGTGTCACCGGTCTTGGCGGAAAGATTCTTGTACTGCACATAGATGCCAACCGGCTTGAAGCGGAATTCCATTCCCGCCAGGCCCTGATAAGCCAGACCGTCGGCGTCTCCCGAAAGGCCACCACTATAGCTGGCGCTGGCTAGGCCGACGCCGACGCCCACGAAAGGATAAAGCCAGCTTGTTGCGCGGAAGTAATACTTTCCGTTCACCATGACAGCCAGCACTGCCTGCTCGGCGTTTGGATTTGCTGCGGTCGAGACCAGATCGTTCTTATACGAGAAGATCTCGCCGCCCACAGCAAATCCCGACCCAAAGCGCCACTCGGCCTCAATACCGAACACCGACTTGGAACTGGTATCGAAGGTACTGGGGAGGCCGGCGACCACCTGGTCGCCAGTGGCCATCTTGAACGAACCTACGCTCGCGATGAGCGCAAATCCTGACTCGCGGCCTCGCTCCATGGGGGCGGATACTACGGGTTCGGGTGCCGGTTGCGCTTTGGCGGGCGCGGAGGCAACGCTTGGCGCCGGCGGGGGTGGCGGAGGTGGCGCAGCGACGATGCTCGGCTTTGCCGGGGACTGCGCGGGGGCGATGCTCGGCTGCGGCGGGCGCGGCACGGCACCCAAGGCCGACGGCGCGCCCCCGACGAAACGACTTTGCTCCAGCGAACTGCGCCCCTCGGTCTCGCTCACCAGTTGCACCTCTGTTCGCACCAGCGACAGCCCGTAAGTCGCCTCGACGCGCACGAAATACCTCTGGTTGGCCGCGGCAACAAAATAGAGCGTGCTCAGCACGCGATCGCCGATTCGCAGGTATGTATTCCCGGGACTGACGGTAGCCGTGACAAAGGTGCCATTTGCCAGCTCGCCGAGGAGATCCGTGTTCACGACCACCGGCACCTGCGCGGCCAATGGCACACGGTCATTGCGATAGACGAACACCAGCGCCTTGCCAGGCGGCGGAGTGGCACGCCGGGCATCCTCTTGCGCGCGCGCGGGCAGCGCCGAAACCAGGCAACAGAGCGCAGTAAGCAAGAGGGCGCCGCTCATCGAGCGACTTGCGCACAACTGATTCATGGGCGGATCTCCATCCTTGCTCTTCTTCGCTCGCTCCACGCGGCCGTGGAGAATTGTCCCCGGCCCCCGCTCTCCGTCGGGGCGTCCAACGGACAAGAGCATGATAGATGCTAGACGGGATACAACGCAACCGCAGCGGACTTGATCAGTTGCAGAACCCCAGGATTCGCTCCTCTGCCGTGCATTGCCGTGCGGGCTTTACCGGGGCTCTCGCACCGGTCTTCGCAAGACAGGCGCGGATCTCCCTCGTCGTGGGTGGATAATAGGTCCAGCCCGGCCCGAGCGTCGGCAAACTCAGGTTGACTTCGCGCCATTTAGGATGGCCCTTCGCCTGCAGCGTTGCAAAATTCTGGCACAGCGCTCGCGCAAACCGGGTCAAATGAGTCACCGTGAAATCCAGGTTGAAGTCGTAGGTGACCAGAAATGCTCCCACGGAAATTGTCGTGAAGTTCTCCTTCAGCAGGTTGGGATAGCTGCTCGCATTGACGATCGAGTGGGAATAGACCGTCAGCGGCAACTTGCTCGAGGGATGCGCGGGATCGAACTTCAGCAGCTTGATGTACTTCTGCGCCTCGGGCTTCATGTTGGCGATCAGCGGCGCCGGCTGCCCCGCGGCGACCACGACGACATCGACCGTCTTGTCGCCAATCAACTTGACCAGCGCTTCCTCGTTAGAGAGGTAGCTCGCATTCTCTTCCGGGATGGGCCCGTTGAACATCATCCGGTACAGGGTATGCGTGATCAAGGCTGCGCCGCTGCCCAGGATGCCGCCGTTGATCTTTGCAGCCCTGATGTCGTGGAGATAGTTCAACGGCGAATCGGCCCGGACGATGTAATGAATCTCGGTGTTGTAAAGCGGCAGGATCACGCGGAGCGGCCGGATGATGGTGGCAGCCTCCGCGCTGCCCCCGGCCGCCCGGTCCAGGAAAGCCTGGTAGACGTCTGCCTGGACAATCGCGAATTTCACGCCCGGGTCGTAGCGAAGATGCTTAATATTTGCGGCCGAACCCGCCGTAGGTAGAACTTCCAACATGATGGCGGCATCGGGGGCGACGAACTTGGCGAGATCGGCGCCGATCGCAAAATAAGTGCCCTTTTCATTGGCGGTCACGATTTTGTAGTCCACCGCCTCAACGGCGGCCCCGCCATACAGGCAAAGCGCTGCCGCCATGATCTTGCCGAGCAGCGTACGGACAAATGGTCTAGCCATGCTATTTCCTCCTCTTCGTGGGTCACGGCGTGCACAGCCCAAGGGCCGCGACCGCCTCTGTGCATGCCTCTTGGCGCGGCGGCTCCTGCCTGCCCGCCTTGCTGGCGGCGTTCGCCTGGGGACGCGCAGTCGCCCCGATGGCTGCAGCTTTTTCTGCTTCCTTCTTCTGAACGAATTCCGGCGGGCACAATCCCAAGGCTGCGACCGATTCCGTGCACGCCTCCGGCTGAGGCGGCTCCCGCCGCCGTGCCTTGCCGGCGGCCGTCGCCTGGGGACGCGCAATCAGCGCGGCAGCCGCTTTCGCTTCCCTTGATTCTACAGGCTGGCGGCCCGCCCGCGGCTGTTCTGCCGCTGCCCGAGCTGGGCCAGCAACTGGGGCCTCGGGTAGCGAAATCGCTGGCTTGGTGGTGGGCTTAGCGCTGAAATCGGTCCTGGCTGGTATCGTATCGCCGGCCGCAGTATCCCGGCGGATGACCCCGGCCCCGGCAGTAGCGCCGGGCCCGCTCGCTTTGCTGTCAGCGGCCGTCGGCTGGGGCGAGTCAACGAGTGATCGTAGGCGATAGCCGTAGTAACCAAGCACGGCAACTGCCGCGATTACCGCCATGCCGACGATTACTCGTGAATGCCGGTGAAGCAAAGGCCTAAAAACTTCAGCGGTAGGCGATTCGGGGCCAAGCGCGTCCGTCCCGCGCCCCGGCAGCCGGTCGTGGCACTGGTAACAGGCGGTCGCTGCTACGTCGTTTACCGCCCCGCAGCGCAGGCACGGCACCAGGTGCAATGCCCCGCCGCAGGCGCTGCAAAACTTTGCATCCACCGGATTGCCGTGATCGCAGAACGGGCATGCGTTTGGAAGCATAGATAGCTCGCCAAGCCGGTCGGGTGAACTTGGCAGACAACAAGTATAGTGCGGGCAGCCAAGTTACGGTGATACCGGCGACACCATCAGGGGAAAGGCCAGCGGTACGTGGTTTTCCGTTGGATCCTTATGGCGTCCCTTTGGGCATTGCACGCGCTTCGCATCACCACTGTGATTCGCGCATGCCTCGGGGTTCTCACCGGCCGAGGTCCTCATCCAGACCGCGGCCCGCAACGCCCTGCAGTATCTGGTTGACCCGGTCCTGGGATACCTGCAGCGCTCGCCGCGGGAGCAGTAAAGGATCCTCCATCACTGCACCTGCACCCCTGCCAAGGAGTGCTGAGCACCCAAGTACGGCATGCCAGGTACCCCCGCTTGCGGGACTGGGAGCAACTACGCCGACGCGCGCGACGCCGCCAGCTTTGTGCGAAATAAGTCACGATCCGGGACACGCGCCGGAAAAAAGTCGCAAGGCGATTGTTGCTGTCCACTTCTGCCGTGAATTGTTCATCACCCTGTCCACTTCTGCCGTGAATTGTGCATCACCTATGGAGCCTGCTCTGGGCTATAACAAACACGCGTGTTGCAGACAAACAGCAAAACTTTTTTATTCGCGTTGGGCAGTCTGCCAACAGCAGGGGCATGGAAGGTTCGTGAAACAGACCATTACGATGCTGCCAATAGTGGGCAAATCTGTTGACTTAGGCGGGGGCGAATATGGCTACCATCATCGGCAATAACAGAAACAACAGCTTGTCCGGAACGAACTCGTCCGACACGATCTTGGGTCGTGACGGCAACGACGTCATCGACGGTCGCAGCGGCAATGACAGGATCAACGGCGGCAGCGGCAATGACCAGATCTTGGGCGGCAGCGGTAACGATCGCATCGACGGTGGCCGCGGCAACGACCAGATCCTGGGCGGCGACGGCAACGACATCGTTGACGGCGGATCAGGCAATGACTTCGTGGACGGGGGCAGCGGCAACGACATCATCGACGGCGGCAGCGGCAACGACCAGGTCCTGGGCGGCAGCGGCAACGACATCGTGGACGGCGGATCAGGCAATGACATCGTGGACGGCG
>Ga0137423_1000344_pt1 | contig 14043 bp, 14 predicted proteins | sample EasRivERMZT600_2_FD_102326 | JGI IMG/M metagenome (GOLD analysis project Ga0137423, IMG submission 102326) | Soil microbial communities from meander-bound floodplain in the East River, Colorado, USA - East River MetaG ERMZT600_2 | ecosystem: Environmental > Terrestrial > Soil > Floodplain ...
AGCGCAACATCGTCATGGACGGCCGCCCCCACCTGCCGGCCGATATCCGCCAGTGGTACGGCGACTCGCGCGGCCGCTGGGAGGCCGAAACCCTGTGATTGAAGTGACGGATTTCAGGCCGAAAACCGATTTCCGGGGGTCGCGCGAGAACCTGCACCTGGTCGAGCGCTGGACGCGGACCGGCCCGAACACGCTCGAATACCAGGTTACGATCGAAGACCCGACGGTGTGGACGAGAGCCTGGACCGTCAAGCAAGAGTTCAGCAAGCAGAGCGATGAAGAGAACCGGATCTATTCCGAGCCGCGCTGTATCGAAGGAAATGTCGGGTTCCCTACGATCATCAAGGCGGCACGACTGGAAGACCGCGCGTTTGCCGAGGGCAAGGGTCCTGACCCGGCAACCAGGGACAACGCATCGGGGTTCGCCGAAGAGGATCCGTTGCAGTGACGCGAAGCCGCGAGGCGGAGGAGACCATCATGCGCAATCGTTTCCCGGGTTCGATGATCGGTGTCGCCATTGCCGCGGTCGCCATCGGCGTCGTGGTTTCCGTCTCCGTCACGGGCACGTCGGCGCAGGCGCCGGCACAGGCGCTGAAGACGCCCTGGGGCGAACCCGACCTGCAGGGCATTTGGACCGACGAAACCACCACCCCGTTGCAGCGCGCGCCCAGATACGCCAGCCAGGAATTCTTCACCGAGGAGCAGCGGGCGGAGCTGGACAAACAGCGCTCGGAGCTGCTCGGCCGCAACAAGCGCGTGGAGCGGGGCACCGAGCTCGACGTCGCCGGCGCGTATAACGCGGAGTTCGTGTCGGTCAAGCGTACGGGAGCGCGCACCTCGATGGTCGTCGACCCGCCCAACGGCCGGATGCCGCCGCGGACGCCGGAGGCGGATAAGATCATGGCTGCCGACCGGGAATTCCGGCTCGCGCTGCTGCAATCGACCGAGACGTGCAAGAACAAGTCTGTCGCCTGCAACGGCGGCAAATACGACCCGAAGCCGTCCGCGCGCCGCACAGAGCTTCCGCCGCGCTACAACACTGCCCGCATGAATCGCTTCGATGGGCCGGAGGACGGCGCGTTGCCGGACCGCTGCCTGACCCTCGGCCTGCCCGAGTTCGGGGCCAACGCCGGCAGCTTCCGGCGCATCGTGCAGACGCCGGGCGGCATCTCGATCTTCTACGACGTGGGGCAAGGCCAAGGCTGGCAGCGCAACATCATCATGGATGGAAGGCCGCATCTGCCGGCTAACATCCGTCAGTGGTACGGCGACTCGCGCGGTCGCTGGGAGGGCAATACGCTGGTGATCGACGTGACGAACTTCAGCCCGAAGACCGATTTTCAAGGCTCGCGCGAGAACCTGCACCTGGTCGAGCGCTGGACCCGCACGGGCCCGGACACGCTCGCATACGAAGTGACCATCGAAGATCCGACCGTGTGGACGCGCGCCTGGGCCACCAAGCAGGACTTCACGCTGCAGAACGGCAAGGAGAACCGGATCTACTACGAGCCGCGCTGCAACGAAGGAAATTACGGCCTCCCGGGGCTGATGCGGGGAGCGCGCACCGAAGAGCGTGCCTTCGCGGACGGTCAAGGGCCGCACCCGGCGACAAAGGACATCGCCACCGATTTTGTCGGCGTCGAAGACAACCCGTTCGAGTAATCTGATTGAGGCAGGAGGAGACCGTCATGCGCGGCCGGTTCTTACTTTCGATGATCGTAGTCGCAATTTTCGCGGCCGCAATCGGCGCCGTCGTTACGATGTCCGTCACGCAAACGCCGGTCCAGGCCCAGGCCGCGCAGCCCGCCGCGATCGACGGCAAGGCCAATTTCAGCGGCATCTGGCAAGCCAACAACGAAGCCAATTGGGATTTGGAAGCGCACGCGGCGCGCCCCGCCGCCGTCACGCAGCAAGGGGCCTATCCGTATGACTATGCGCGCGTGCCCGCCGCGCCGGTTCTCGCGCTCGGTGCGGCAGGCGCGGTGCCTGGGTCGCTCGGCGTGGTGCAGGGCGACGGCCAGATCCCGTACAAGCCGGAGGCGCTCGCCATCAAGCAGCAGAACGCGGCGAACTGGATCGACCGCGACCCGGAGCTGAAATGCTACCTGCCGGGCACGCCGCGCGCGATGTACCTGCCCCACCCGTTCCAGATCACGCAAAGCACGAACAAGGTCCACCTCGCCTTCGCCTATTCGAACACGGCCCGCACGATCCATCTGGATCAAGTCGAAGGGCCGCCCGACAACACCTGGATGGGACATTCGGTCGGGCGCTGGGAGGGAGACACCCTCGTCGTCGACGTGACCAATTTCAACGACCGGGCGTGGTTCGACCGCGCCGGCAATTTCCACAGCGACGCGCTGCACCTGACCGAACGCTTCACGCTGAAGTCGCCGGACGTGATCTGGTACGAAGTGACGATCGAAGACCCGAACGTCTACACGCGGCCGTGGACCATCGCGATGCCGCTCTACCGGCGCGCGGAACCGAACATGCAGCTGCTCGAATTCCGCTGCAACGAATTCGCCGAGGAGTTCATGTACGGAAATCTGCGCAAGGAGCAGCTGGTCAAGCGCTGGGAAGGCGAGACCATGACGATCGATATCACGCGCAAGGTGCCGCCCGGCGACGCCTTCTATGAATATTACAGCAAGTAACAGATGAGGAGGAAAACGATGCGAACCAAGCTAGCCCTGGCAGTCTGTGTCGCGAGCGTCGCGCTCGCGGGATGGACGTCTTCCGTGTCGGCACATCACGCCTTTGCCGCGGAGTTCGACGCGAACAAGCCGGTGAATTTCAAGGGCACGATCACGAGAATGGAATGGGTCAATCCCCACGCCTGGCTGCATGTCGCGGTGAAGACTCCCGGCGGCGCGGTGGAAAACTGGGCGATCGAAGCGGGCACGCCGAATGTCCTGTTCCGGCGCGGATTCACCAGGGACACGTTGAAGCCCGGCCTCGAGATCGTGGTCGACGGCTACCGGGCGAAAGACGGATCTCGCCGCGCCAACGGCCGGGATCTGACGTTCGCCGACGGCCGGAAATTGTTTCTAGGCTCGTCGGGAACCGGCGCTCCTTACGAGTTGAGGTCTGGCGGCCAACAGAAGTAACCGGCACCGCGCTGATCCTTGGCGCGCGTGGGCATCGCAGCTCGACGGGATGGATATGTCTCTTCTGGCGTTCTTCCAACGGCTGGCCGACTCGTCGTGGAGCATCGGTCTCCACGAGTCGCAGTACGCCTATCCCATCGTCGAATCGATCCACGTGTGGGCGCTGTGCCTGTTCTTCGGCACGGTCGTGATGTTCGATTTGCGCCTGCTCGGCTGGATCATGCGCAGCGTGCCGATCTCCGAAGTCGTCGGCCGCCTGCGGCCGTGGACGATCGCGGGGTTCATCATCATGGTGATCAGCGGCTCGCTGCTGTTCTTCGCCATACCGGTCCGGTCGTACCAGAACATTTTCTTCAGGGGCAAAATGATCCTGCTGGTGCTGGCGGGATTGAACATCTGGCTGTTTCACTCCCGCGTGTATCCGAAGGTCATCGCCTGGGATTCGGCCGGGGTACCGCCGAGGGCCGCCAGAATCGCGGGCGCGGTTTCGCTCGTGCTGTGGTCCGGCATCCTCTTTTCGGGGCGGATGATCGCCTATAACTGGTTCGACTGCGATCGGCAGCCGCAGACGGCGCTCATCAATTTTCTGACCAGCTGCATCCCAACCGAGTCCCAGTTCTGATGGATCTGCTCACCTTCTTCGAATGGTGCGAGCAAACCGCGATCGGCGAGACGATACGCAATTCGACCTGGCTCTTCCCCGTGATCGAGGCCTTCCATCTTCTCGGCCTGGGCGTGACGGGCGGCGCCGTGCTGCTCGTGGATTTGCGCCTGTTGGGCGTCGGCTTGATCCGCACGCCCGTGGCCCAACTCTCCGCCGCTGCCCAACCCTGGCTGCTTGGCAGCCTGAGCTTGCAGTTCGCGTCGGGTATTCCCTTGTTCCTCTCCGAAGCCATCAAGTGTTATTACAGTATCCCATTCTGGGTGAAGATGACTTCGCTGTTTCTGGCGCTCATCTTTACCTTCACGGTTCGCCGCTACGTGACGCGATCGGGTGTCGCGGCCGGTCGGCCGCAACTGGGCCGCTATACGGGAGTCGTATCGTTGTGCCTGTGGGCCGGTGTCGCGTGGGGCGGACGCTGGATCGCGTTTTCCGGGTAGACGGCGACTAAAAGTCCGGACGGGCGGCGGCGGGAATCTTGGTGTCGGCGTCGTCGTAATATTCGCGCGTGTTCTCGGCGCAGACCTGTTCCTGCCAGATGCCGCCCGCGCGCAGATAGGTCACCTTCGCCCCCCACGGCATGGTGAAGATTTTCGGGTCTTCGACCTTGAACTCGAGCTGCAAGCCCTTGCCGCGGTAATCGAAGTCGATGAACACGCCGTTGCCGTTGGCGGTGTCGACGCGGCCGAAATCCTTTTCGTTGGCGTCGAAGGCGGCTTTGGCCTCCTCGTAGGGGACGACGCGATAGCGCTCGACGACGTGCATCGCCTCGCTCTGCGGCGAACCGAACTGGTCGGACATGGTGACCGGGCCGACCTTCATGCCGACGGTATCCACCACCAATGTATCGCCTTCGTAGTGGCCGATGGAATCGCCGGTCCAGGACGGCGTCACCTTCGCGGGGTGGGTCGAATTGAGCCGGATGCGCCGGACGTGACCATCGAGCATGTAGAGGATGTGATCTGATCCTTTTCCTGCATCAGGCGGATTTCCTGCTGGCGCAGGACCCACGGCGGGCCTTGCGGCGCGCACTGGTTGGCCGGGTCGGGAAACGCGGTGCCGGTCTTGGAGATCTCGCCCTGGCGCCGCACCTCGGCCGCGGCCGCCGGTTTCAGGATCGGATTGTTGTGATCGCCGACGAGCTGGTTGCCGTCGCTCCGCCCCTCGCGCGTGCGCGTGAGATTGGTGAGCGGTCCGGGGCCCGATGACGGCGGCTCGAACCCGAAGGTCATGCGCGCCCAGGTGCCGGACAGGTCGGGCACCGTCTGCGCCTCGCCCGGCCCCGCAAATGCGGCAGCGGCAATGGCCGTCAGCATGAGAGTGCCTGTACCCTTGCGCGCCATGGGAAGACTCCGATGCGGAATTGATTCAGTATAGCCCAAGCGACATAGGGAGGCGAAGATGAGCGTAGGGCGCCGTGAAGTGCTCGGCTCGGGGCTGGCGCTGCTCGCGGCCGATGTGGCGACCGCAGCAAACGCGCAGGTCCCGGAGGTTTCGGCGAATTCCGGCGGCACCGGCTACGGCGCGGCCGCCACCGGCCAGCAGATCACGAGTGCGTTTGCCCGCTTCCTGTCGGCCGTGCGCTACGAGGACTTGCCCCCGGCGGCCGTGCATGAGGCGAAGCGCGCGGTGCTCGACTGGACCGGCTGTGCGCTGGCCGGCAGCACCCACCCGACGGTCGGCGTGCTGCTCGCGACATTCGAGCAGGTCGGCTCCCGGCCCGATGTCACCGTTCTCGGGAAGGGTGGACGCAAGCTCGGCCTGTTGGATGCGCCGGTCGCGAACGGGCAGATGGGGCATGTGCTCGATTTCGACGACACGCATCTGGGCGGCGTGATCCTGCACACCAGCACGGCCACGCTGCCTGCGCTGTTCGCGCTCGGCGAGCGGCGCAAGTCGTCGGGCCGCGAGGTGATCGTGGCGCTCGCGGCCGCGTTCGAGGCCGGCATCCGGGTGGGCCAGGCGGCCCCCCGCCACCATCTGGCGGGCTGGCACCTGACCGGCACGCTGGGGACGGTGGCCGCGGCCGCGGGATCGGCGCGGCTGATCGGGCTGGACGCGCAGCAGACGATGTATGCGCTCGGCATCGCGTGCACCCAGGCGGCGGGCATGCAGCAGAACCGCGGCAGCGACTGCAAGTCGTTGCACGCGGGCAAGTCCGCCTATCACGGCGTGCTGGCGTCGATGCTGGCATCGAACGGCTTCAACAGCTCGCCGGAGATTCTCGAAGGGAGTTTGGGCTTCACCAAGATCTTCAGCACGGCGCAAGCGAACGGCGCGATCACGCAAGGGTTGGGCCGGAGCTGGATGATCACCGGGAACGGCTACAAGCCGTATGCCTGCGGCGTGGTTTTACATCCGCTGATCGACGCGATGATCGAGGTGTCGCGGAAGACCGGCCGGCCCGCGTCCGAGGTCGAGCGCGTTGAGGTGTCGGTCCATCCCGACGTGATCCGGATCACCGGGGTGGATCAGCCGGGCTCCGGCCTGATGTCGAAGTTCAGCGCCAACCATGCGGCGGCGGTCGCCTATATCGACCAGGCCGGCGGCATCGCCCAGTTCACCAACGAGCGCTCAGGTGATGCGGCGGTGCAGACGCTGCGAAGGTTGATCGTGGTGAAGCCGGTTGCGTCGTTCCGCCTGGATCAATCCGCCGCGACGGTGCGGACGACGGCCGGCGCGATGCATGAGGTGCGGATCGAGCACGCGACCGGGACGGTGAGCAATCCGTTGTCCGATCAGCAGCTGAGGGAGAAATTCCTCGGCAATGCGGGGCCTGTGATCGGTGCGGAGCGCGCGCGCAATGTGGCGGACATGATCGCGAGATTGGACACGCTCGGCGATATTGGGGAACTTGTTCGCGCGAGTGCCTGAACCACGCCGAGCGCTAAACCTACTGAAGACTGATTGACTCGCCGCGCGGACGCGCGGCGAATGGATGGCCCGGTTCCTTCGACAAGCTCAGGACCGGGCCATGACAAAATTGTGGTTACGGTACGCAGGGTGGGCGGTTGGTGGTGGTGCCCATTTTGCCGAACTGGGCGCGCATGCGTTCGATGTCGGCTTTCTCTTCGGCCTCGGTGGCATAGCGCTTCGGCGAGGCGCGCAGCAGCACCAGGAAGTTTCCCGATGCCGCGTCGCTCACCTTGAGCGCGGGTGCGCGCGGGTTTTCAATTTCGATGGGCGCGACGACGGCGACCTTCAGCTGCGGCGCGCGGAAGGCGAGGCGTTCGGCGGTGCCGAGGAAGCCTTCGACGTGGAAGTTGCCGGTGACGTGGACGACCTTGCGGCCGGGATTTTTCTGCAGGTGGAGGAAGATCGATTCCGCCATGGTGTCGTCCCGCGTGACCTGGGCGGCGAAGCTGCGTTCTTCGGCGGGCGTGGGGCCCTTGCTTTTGTCGGGATCAGGCTCGCCGTGCAGTCCGTCTTCCCTGAGGAAGGTGATGAATTTGTCCTTGTACAGACGGGTATCGAGGTGCAGCTCGGCGGCGGCAAAGCCGCGCCGGTCGGGCGCGGCGCGCGACAGCGCCTCGGGGCCATCCAGGCCGACGCAGCGCACGAAGGAGGCCGGCGCGTTCGCCGCGATCACCGGAAGCCGGTTCTCCTTGGCGAACTCGACCAGCGGGCGGTAGGCCTCGGCATAATTCGGCCAGGCCCGGCCTTGGCGCTTGAGCGCCTCCTCGCCGATCTTGTCCGCCATGTACTCGTCGAGCACGGGCTGCACGTCGCGCTCGAACTGTTCGAGCGAAAGCGACAGTGCGGGCGCGCGGGCGTGGAGGGCCGAGAAGAGCGCCATCTCGGCCAGATGGTTGCCGGGATGATCGTGGAACTCACCGAGGAAGATGACGTCGAAATCCTTGAGCGCATCGGCCGCCTCATCGACGGTGATGACGACGGGCTCCGGCCGGTCGACGCGCATCAGCGCGAACGAGGTGAGGTCGTTGAGGACGGGCGGCGCGGCGGCGGACAAGAGGATCGCTGTCATCGAGGCGAGGAGGGACCAACGGTGCATGGGGGAACTCTGGCGAATGGCGAATAGCGAATGGCGAGTAGTATCACAGCGCGACAGCCCTCACCATTCGCCACTCGCCACTCGCCACTCGCTATTCGCCTATCTCGCCTTGGCGGCGAGGCGTTTGTCGAGGCGGGGGAGATCGACGACCATGCGGTCGTGCGTGCCCTCGCCGATCAACTCCATCTCGTCGCGGGCGGTGACTTTGAACTCGATGCGGCGGCCGTCGACCTTGGTCACTTCGGCCTCGGCGGTGACGCGGTGGCCGACCGGAGTCGCCGCGATGTGGCGCAGGCTGACGCCGGTGCCGACCACGCTCTCGCCGGGCTCGATGAACTCGCGCACCGCGTTCAGCGCCGCGTTCTCCATGAACAGGATCATCACCGGGGTCGCGAACACCGGCGGCAGGATCGCGTCCTTGAACTGGCTGGCGAGATGCTGCGGCAGGACAACGAGAGAATAGGTTCCTTTGGTCCCGATCGGGATGGGGCGCATGGAAGGGCCTGGCGAATAGCGAGTGGCGAATAGCGAGTAGCAAGAAACCACCCTATTCGCTACTCACCATTCGCCATTCGCCTTGCCGTCAACGCACCGGGTTCGTAGAGCTCACGATGTTGGGCATGGGTGCGGGGAGATCGCTGCGGGCGATCACGCCGCCTTTCATCACGAAGCGGACGCGCTCCATTTCGCTGATGTCCTGGAGCGGATTGCCGGAGACCGCGATGATGTCGGCGAACTTGCCCTTCTCGAGCGAGCCGATGTCGGCCTCCCAGCCGTAGTTGAGCATGCGCGCCGCGGGAAGATACGCGCTCTGCAGCGCCTGGGCCGGCGTCATGCCCCATTTGACATAGAGCGGGAACTGGTCGGCCTGCTTGCCGTGCGGGATGCGGACCGAGGTCGCACCGCTGCCGAACACGATCGGGATTCCGGCCGTGTGCGCCTTGCGGAATGCCTGTTCCATCAGCTTCATGCGAGAGTTGCGGCCCTGCGTCGCCTTGAGGTCTTCCTCCTCGAGCGCGATCAAGTCGTCGAGCGTGGCGACGAGCGGCAGCCGCTTTTGCAGCATGACGCGCACGCCCGCGTCGTCGAGCTCGAGCAGATGATTGGGCGCATCCACGCCCGCATTGATGCAGGAATTCATGCCCTCGCCGCCATAGGTGTGGCAGGCGACCTTGAGGCCGAGACGGTGGGATTCATCGACGATGGCTTCGACCTCCTCGAAGGTGAGCGAGGGCGAATTGACCAACTTCGCGTCGCGCGTCCACATGTGCACCTGGCCGGCGAAATCCTGCGTCGTGTAGATCTTGATCCAATCGACGCCGCGCAATTTAGCCTCGCGCACGGCGGCACGGGCGAGCCAGGGCGAATTCGTGTTCTTGTTCTCGATCAAACTGTCGAGGAAGCGCACGGATTCGGTGTCGGAGTAGTAATTGGTGGCGCGCTGGTTGATCGATTGGCCGACCACCTGCATGCGCGGCCCCATCACATGGCCGGCGTTGATCGCGTCGCGCACTTCGACCGTGTTGAAGCCGCCGCGCGAATCCATGTCGAGCACGGTGGTGAAGCCGACATCGAGATCGGTCTGGGCGTTGGCGAGCGCGACCAGCGTGCGTTCGGCGGCCGAGGTGCCGGGGCCGGCATCGGTGACGACATGGACATGGGCGTCGATCAGGCCGGGCATCACGGTGGCGTTGGAGAGATCGATCACGCGCGCGCCGGCCGGAATGGCGAGACCGGGTCCGACATCGGCGATTCTGGCGCCGCGGATCAGGATCACCTGATTGGTCAGCATCATGCCCGAGCGCGAATCGAACATCCGCCCGGCGCGGATGGCGACGGTCTGATCAGCGGGCGCGAGGAATTTTGGTCCGGGCTGGGCTTGGGCGGGAGCGGTGCTGAAGGTCGCGAGCGCCAAGGCGCTGGCCGCAGCGAGAAGTAGGGCGTGCCGAGTCATGGTGTCCTCCCCTGGAAGCTGGTCGATTGTACAGCAAATCGCGGTGGACAGAATCATTCGGCGCGACGACTCGCGCCGGCTGGGTGGCCCGGTTCCTTCGATAGGCTCAGGACCGGGCCATGGCAGCCGTGTACTACGTGGCGGCGTGGATCAGGTGCCAGATCCGGGGAGGGGTGAGGGGCAGCTCCCGGACCTCGACATTGAGCGAGCGGAGCGCGTTCGAGACGGCGTTGGCGAGCGCGCCGCCGACGGGGATGATGCCGCCCTCGCCCGCCCCCTTGGCGCCCAAGGGATTGTTGGGCGAAGGATGCTCTTCCAGCGAGATGGCGCGCACCACCGGATAGTCGGTCGCGACCGGGATCAGGTAATCGGCGAGCGAGCCCGCGAGCAGCTGGCCGTTCGCGTCGTAGACGATCTCCTCGCTGAAGACGCTGCCCAGCCCTTGCACCGCGGCGCCGATCACCTGACCATGCAGGGTCATCGGGTTGATGATGCGGCCCACGTCATCGACCACGACATAGTCGATCACCTCGACATGGCCGGTCTTGGCATCGACCGCGACATGGGCGACCGCCGTGCCGTAGGTGTAGGTGGCCTTGGAATTGTTCGAGAACGTGCCGTCGGCCTTGAGGCCGATCAGATCGGTCAGTGCGACAGTGCGGCCGTCGGGTGCGGCGGCCCGGCCCTCGGCGATGGCGAGTTTTTCCGGCGGCACATCCAGCTCTTTCGCCGCCGCCGCGCGAAAATTTTCCAGCAGCGTCTCGGCCGCGACGAGCACCGCGCTGCCGCCCATCACGGTTGCGCGCGACCCGTAGGAGCCGAAGCCTTCGCGCAGATATGTCGTCGAACCGTGCATCACGCGGATACCTGCCATCGGCAGTTCGAGCGCGTCGGCGGCGATCTGCGCGAACACGGTCTCGATCCCCTGCCCGATGGCCGAGGAGCCGACATAGACCGCTATGCCGGCGGAATCGACCTCCATGCGCGCGTTCTCGCGCGGGCCCGAGCCCCCGCCTTCGATGAAGCAGGAGAGACCGATTCCGTGATAGCGGCCATCGATCAGCTTGCCCTGGAGCGATTGTTTTTCGCGCCAGCCCGCTTGCGCGAGGCACTGCGCGAGCGTGCTGGAATAATCGCCGCTGTCGCATTGCGTCACGCCGAACCCGTCATTCGGCACCACGCTGGCGAGCGGATAGGGCATCTCGTTGAGCGCCACGAGATTGCGGCGGCGGATCTCGACGGGATCGAGCTTCAGCGCGCCCGCGGCCATCTCCAGCATGCGTTCGGTGAAGAAGCAGCCCTCGAACCGCCCCGGCCCGCGATAGGTGCCCGACGGGGTCTTGTTGCTGACATAGGCGCGGGCTTCGAGTTGGATGTTGGCCACGCGATAGGGTCCGGACAGGAACTGCGCCGCGTTGCGCACCGGCGTCATGCCGTTGGGCCGCACATAGGCGCCGATATCGACATCGATTCCGCCGCGCATGCCGAGCAGCACGCCGTCTCGGTCGAACGCGTATTCGATGTCGCACTCGGTCTCGCGCGAATGGGCGATGGAGGCGAGATGCTCGCGGCGGTCCTCGATCCACTTGATGGGGCGGCCGAAGCGGCGCGCGGCGAAGGCGACGAGATAATCTTCGGGATAGAACTCGCCGCGCGCGCCGAAACCGCCGCCGACATCGTATTCGATGTAGTCCACCGCCGCCTCCGGCAGGTTCATCATCGCGGCCATGGCGCGCTTGTTGAAGAACGGTAGCTTGGCCGCGCCCGAGATGGTGAGCCGCCCGGTGGTCTCGTCCCATTCGGCAAGCAGTCCGCGCGTCTCCATGGGCAGCGCCGTCATCCGCTGGACGCGGAACTGCCCGCGCTGGACATGGTGCGCGGTGCGAAACGCATCGTCCGCGTTGCCCTTCGACGCGGTGAAGACCGACGCGCAATTTTTCGTCGCGCAGTCGAACAGCGTCACATTGCCAGCCTTCGAGGTTTTTGCGTCCAGAACCGGCGGCAAGGAATCGATGTCGAGCCCGATCGCCGACAGCGCATCCTCCGCACGCTCGAGCGAATCCGCGAACACGACCGCGACCGGCTCGCCGACATAGCGCACGACCTCATCGGCAATCACCGGCTGCGCGTAAGGCAGGATCGCGGGGATGGGACGGCGGAACGGGATGGCCGGAAGCGGCCGGCCGATATCGTGCGCAGTCACAACCGCGTGCACCCCGGGCGATGAAAGCGCGGCGCCGGTGTCGATCGCGACGATCCGGCCGTGCGCGACGGGACTGCGCAGGATCGACGCGTGAAGCTGGCCGGCGCGGTCGAGGTCGGCGATGTACTGGCCGCGGCCGCGCAGAAAGCGCAGGTCTTCGACGCGTTCGACATGGCTGCCGATATAGGTGTTCTTCATGGCGGCAAAGCTCTTGAGGGATGCCCCTCACCCTCGAAACACTCGCGCTGCTCGCGCTTTCCCGCCTCTCCCGCATCCTTCGACACGCTCAGGATGAGGCGGAGAGGCGAGTCGCGCGGCATCTAGGTTGGACTCCCCGGCAAAATCAAGTTAGCTACCTGGGTACGCGCTCACGGAGAGCCCCATTACCACCGTCGACAGCAGAGCCGCCGAGCTCCCCGCCGAAACGCCCATTCCGCAAAACGCTATTGCGCGGCTTCTCGCGGGCGCGGTCACTGTCGGCGTGCCGGTGCTGCTGTGGTTCGTCCCGCTCGGCATCGAGCCCAATACCCAGGCCGCGCTTGCCGTCACCTCGTTCATGATCCTGGCCTGGATGACCAACATCATGGAGTACGCGGTCGCGGGGCTGATCGGCTGTTTCCTGTACTGGGCGCTGGGCGTCGCGCCTGCCACAACCTCGTTCGGCGGGTTCTCGGCCTCGACAACGTGGTTCATCTTCGCCGCGCTCATGCTGGGCGCGATATCGACGAAGTCAGGCTTGCCTCAGCGGATCGGCAACTTCATCGTCTCGAATGTCGGGTTTTCCTATTCGCGGATACTGCTCGGCCTCATCATCACCGACTTCCTTCTGACGTTCATCGTGCCGACCGGAACCGGACGCGTCGTCATCCTGGCCGCCATCGCGATCGGGTTGATCAAGATGTTTGGCGTATCGGCCAACTCGAACGTGGCGCGCGGAATTTTCCTGATCATCACCTATACGGCCACCATCTTCGACAAGATGATCATCGCGGGCGCGGCGGCGATTACGGCGCGAGGCGCCATCGTCGAAGTCGGCGGCGTCGAGGTCACGTGGTCGGGTTGGTTTTTCGCATTCCTGCCCGCCGCGATCATCACCATCCTCCTCGCCTGGCTATATACGATCTGGATGTACCCACCCGAAGTGAAAAGCTTCGAATCCAAGCGCGAAGAGGTTCGCGCGCATTTCCGCAACGAATCGCGTTGGACGCCGACGAGCATCAAGGCGGCCGTCCTGCTGCTGGCGGGCGTCGTGATCTGGATGACGGACTTCATCCACCACACCGATCCTGCGCTGGTGGGCCTCGGCGTGGCGCTGGTGGCGTTCCTCCCGCAGGTCGGCGTGCTCACGCCCGACGAGCTCAAGCGCACGAATTTCCTGCCCGTGTTCTTCGTCGGCTCGGTCCTGAGCATGGCCGCCGTGCTGCAATCGAGCGGCGCGCTGAAGCTCCTCACCGACACGGTGTTCGCCGGATTGGAGCCGCTGTTGTCCGACCCGTTTACCGCGGTTCCGGTGCTGTATTGGGGCGCGTTCTTCTATCACTTCTTCCTGGCAAGCGAGATTTCGATGCTCGCAACCTCGATACCCATTCTGATGAACGTCGCCAACGAGCATGGCTTCAATCCGTTATGGATCGGCATGGTGTGGACGTTTGCCGCCGGCGGGAAGCTGTTCGTATACCAATCGTCCGTGCTCGTGGTCGGCTATTCGTACGGCTATTTCCGCCATACCGACATGATCAAGATCGGCATCTTCATCACGCTGGTGGAATTCGTTCTGCTGGTGCTGACGGTCGCGCTGTGGTGGCCGATCCTCGGAATCGCCAGCCGTTAGGAGCACGGCCGGAAAGGCGGCCCTTCTGGCACCCGCTTGATGTCAGGCTCGCACGCAACTACATTCGCGGCATGAATGTCACAGTTCACATCCCGGATGATCTTGCGGAGCGGCTAGCCGCCGGCGGCGATTTATCGCGTCGCGCGCTGGAGGCGCTGGCTTTGGAAGAGTTCAGGCTCGGTAACCTGACAAAGCCTGAATTGAGGCGGCTGCTCAACTTCAGCAGCCGCGACGCGCTTGACGGTTTCCTGAAGGAGCATGGCGTGTTCGAG